>ERZ791573.1027-NODE-1027-length-12238-cov-2.511368_pt1 | contig 12238 bp, 8 predicted proteins | sample MGYA00509971_ERZ791573 | MGnify/ENA primary metagenome ERZ791573 (study PRJEB30046, sample SAMN00791921) | human gut metagenome | study: EMG produced TPA metagenomics assembly of the A metagenome-wide association study of gut microbiota in type 2...
GATATCCGGTGCCCCGGGGACAACTCCCTTTTATCAATGCGCAGCATTACCCTGCGTCTGGAGGTGTTGGGTTCAGAAAGATGCTTACTGTTTTCAAACTTATCCAGCAGACGGTTCAGGATCACCTGTGCTTCCTTCATTCTGCATCTCCTTTCCAAATGGAATGATATGCATCCGGTATCCGGATTTGTCCACTAATAATGTACGGTCTGCAATGGGCATAATGTCCGAGACCTTATCCGGCGGCGTACAGATGATCGCCTGCAGCCCCATCTTTCGGAGAAGGAGTACACTCTCCGTGATCCGGTCACTATCCATTTTATTGAAAGCTTCATCGAACACCACCAGACGCACCGTATTACCAAAACGGGTAGCATCGTTGACGCGGTACAGCTGGGCAAACGAGGCCAGCACCGCAATATAGAATGGCGTTTGTGTTTCGCCACCGGACTTCATATTCAGTGTTTGAGAAAGCAGCTGCTTGGAACCGTTCTGATCGGTCGTTTCCAAATCAAACTTCAGATACGTCCGGAAGTCTGTATAGCGGACGATATTCTCCTGCAGTTCGCTCTGTTTGCGGGCATTGAGCTGCGTATCGTCTGCCATTGTGATCTGGCTGAACAGTTTTTCGATCAATGGGCCGTATTTTTGCTGAAAGGGCAGTGCGAATAGACCGGATTCGCCTTCCATCAGTTCATCTGCCATGATCATGTTATAGTAATCCAGATAATCCGGGTTTGGCCCTACACGGAATTGGTACTTGTCTGTGCCAAATTGTGCCTGGCGCAGGGCCTTGTTCAAATTGTGCACCTGTTCTTGCACCTGGTCGATGCTGGATTTCAGTTTGGCAAGGAAATCGTTCTGGAATTGCTCCATTGCGCTTTCCCGTGCCGCCCGAATTTTTTCTTTGTATCGGGGCAGCTCGCTTTCCTGCAGAGTACGCCGTTCTTCCTCGTATTCGGTGTTATCCATCACCTCGATCTGGAATGCACAGGGTTTGAACCGTTCTGCATATTCTCTGCGTGCTGCAAACAGTTTCTTCTGAGCCCCGTCCATCGCCTTTGTGCTCTGCGCCAAACTGTCGCCAAAGTTCTTGCGGATGACATCTGCCTTTTTCAAGCGGACAAGCTCCTGCCGATAGCGGGGAACGCCGATGGTTTCTCGGTATTCCTTCGTGAACTCCTCGTTCAAAACATCTTCGATGGCCTCATACCGTTGGTATTTTTCCGGCAAGATCTCGTATTCCAGCTGGTGGAGGCGGCTTTCCAGATTGCCCCTTTGCACATTTTTCGCATCTTTTTCCTTATTGAATGCAAGGATTTCTTCTTTCAACTGTTCAATGATGCGCCGCTGCTCATCCAACCAGAACAGATTCAACTGGGAAAGCTGATTTTTGACTTCTGCGATTTCCTTGATGATCGTCTGGACGCGCTGGTAGTCCTCCTGCTTTTGCGCCACATCGATTCGGACGAATCTTTGGGTAAAAAGCGGCTCCTGCAGGCCGGTCAGCTGCTTCTGGAGCGGCTGCCAATGCCGCAGCTCTTCCTGCAGACAGGCCAGTTCCTTTTCCAGATGGTCGATGCGGAGCTGCACCGCACGCCGCCCGATGAAGGCGTCTTCCATCCAGCCCTTCCGAAGTGCGCGGGCCACATAGCCCTGATACAGCATTCCCTCTGCCGTAATTGCCGTCTTATAGCAGCGCAACTGTTCTGCCGTGTCGCAGCATATCACCCGACCCAGAAGATAGTCCACATAGCTGCGTGCCAGCTTGTTTTCTGTCTCCACCTTTTCTGCCAGACTGCCGGGCAGCGGTCGAAGTGTTTCTTTTTCCCGCAGTTTTCCGATATCTACCAGACCAAACGCACGGTACTCTGCTTCCTGCTTCAGCCGGTCGTAAATGTTAAGTGCATCCTGATAACGTCCCGGCTCTACCAGCAGATAATATTTCTGGTTATTTAGGTAGCCTTCTACCGCTCCACGCCAGCGCTCATCTGCCATTTCCAGCACATCAGCCAGAATATAAACGGGAACCGCATGCCCCGTTTTATCCGCCAGATCCTTTTCCAGCCGGTCTTTGAACAGCAGAAGCCCCTGGGGATAATCTTTGATGTTCCTGCGCAGATTTGCAAGCACCGCACTTTTCTGGTCGGCTTGCTTCTTCAGCTCTGCAATACGATCCTCTGTTTTATGAGCCGCACTGCGGACAGCATCCGACAATTCGGCCACTGCCTGCTGCCCCGTTTCAAACAATTCCACAGGCCGGGCAAACAATCCCTTCTCGTCACCAGTAAATGCAGCATATGCTTTCTGCGCAGTGTTCGCCGCTTCCTGCACCGGTATGAGAAGTTCTTCCGGTTCCAGTTCTTGTATCTCCCCACAGAATCTCTGCAAATGCCGTGCTTCCCGCTTGATCTCCACTTCAAGATTTTGCAGACCCTGTTCCAGCTTTTTCTGCTCATCTCTCAGAGCCTTTTCCGTGTTGAGCAGACGCTCTTCCTCCTGGAAAACGTTGCTCTGCCTGCAGGCCAGCTCCAGCTCACTGCGGCGCGTTTCTTTCTGTTCGATCTGCCGCTCAAGCTCCTCCCGTTGCTCATTCACATTTGCAAGGTTCTCCTTGCATTCAGTTCGTTCCAATTCCCTCTGGTCGATCTCTGTCTGCGCAGCTTCTTTTTCGGCCCACCGTACCAGAAACTTCTGGATCTGGCAGCGGTCTATGGCTTGGTTCATCTCCTGATACAGCCTGCTGATTTGCTGCAGCGCATCCAGCTTTTCCTGCTGACGCTGCGCCAGCAATTCGTGCCGTTTATAATCCCGGATGTTTTGCTGCATCAGCTCAATATTGGGTTTATCCGGAATATCGCAGATGTTCTCCGTAATAAATTTTTGGATATCCACAATTGGCCGGAACGAAACAGCCTTCTTCATCATCCGTAAGACTTGCTCGTTGTGGACGTTCCACTTTGCAAGCATGTTGTGGCGATACTCTTTTTGAGTATCGTAAAATTCTGCCCGTGCACGCCTACGCGGGTGCTGTATGCTTTGACGACGCCGAAGATGTTCTGCATCATGTGCGGTCCGATGCCTGCGCCGATGCATGCGCCGCCGGCGGTCGGATGGGAAGAGGTGACGTACGGATAGGTGCCGTTGTCGCAGTCGAGCATAGATGCCTGAGCGCCTTCGAAGAGGACGTTCTTGCCTTCTTTGACGAGCTGCTGGACGGTGTAGTTGGTGTCTTTGACGTACGGACGGAGTTTTTCTGCGTATCCGAGGTAGTCATTGAGCATGGTTTCGTAGTCGAAGCCTTCCATGCCGTAGAGTTTTTCGAGGAGCAGGTTTTTCTGTTCTACGTTGTATTTCAGTTTTTCAGCAAAAGTTTCCTCGTCCATGAGGTCGCAGATGCGGATGCCGATACGGTTGATCTTGTCTGCGTAGCACGGTCCGATGCCGTTTTTTGTTGTGCCGATCTTGCGGCTGCCCTTGCGGGATTCTTCGGCTTCATCGAGACGGATGTGGTATGGGAATACGACCTGTGCTCTCGTGGAGATCTGAAGGTGTTTTGCGTCGATGCCCTGTTTTTCAAGGTTTTCCATTTCTTCGAGAAGACTCTTTGGATCGACGACGACGCCTGTGCCGACGATGCAGATCGTTCCCGGATACATGATGCCGCTTGGCATCAGGCGCAGCGGATATGCTTTGCCTCCCGTTACGACTGTATGGCCTGCGTTGTTTCCTCCCTGAGAACGTACTACGACGTCTGCCTTCGCGGCGAGATAATCAACGATCTTGCCTTTGCCTTCATCGCCCCACTGGGCGCCGATTACCATTGCTGTTGCCATGTGTCCTTCTTCCTTCCTGTTGAGGAATGCCCGCGGTTTCCTTGCATGCGAAACTGCGGAGTCAAAAAATATTAGTCTTTCAAGACTCCATACAAAATTATTATAGCATAAACCCGCCCGATGGGCGTGATTTCCTTCGAATCAAAAACGGCCGTTTGTCCAATAAAGACATGAAAGGAGCTGCGACAAAACGATTGCGGATTTTGTCGCAGCTCCCCTTTTTTCGGGGATTTCCGGTCAGTCTTAGTTGTCCTGGAGGGCGCGTTTCAGGATCTTTCCTGTCGCGTTCTTCGGGAGGGCATCCATTGGGATGAAGCGGCGCGGGATCTTGTAGCTGGCGATGTTCTTGGACATGTGCCTTCTGATCTTCATTTCATCGAACTCATAGCCGTCCTTCATGACGACGTATGCCCACACGGCCTGGCCGCGGAGCGGGTCCGGATGACCGACGACGGCGCATTCGCCGACGCCTTCCACTTCGTAGATGCAGTCTTCGACTTCACCGGGGTAAATGTTTTCCCCGTTCATTATGATCAAATCTTTGATACGATCGACGATATAGATGTACTGTTCGTCATCCATGTACGCCAGATCGCCGGTATGGAGCCATCCGTCCTCGGTGAGGACTTTCCTGGTCTCCTCGGGCTTTTCCCAGTAGCCTTTCATGACGTTGCTGCCGCGGACCATGAGCTCGCCCACGGTGCCCGGCACGTACGGGCCGCCGGATTCTGTCCTGACATAGGCTTCGACGCCCGGAAGGACGGGGCCGCTTGTCAGGTACTTAGGTTTTCCGGCCGGCATCATGCAGACGACCGGAGATGCTTCGGTCAGACCGTAGCCTTCCTGAACCGGATGGTGGTAGCGGTTGTGGAATGCCTGGGATACAGGCTGCGGAATCGATGCGCCTCCGGAAATGAAGGTATGCACGGATTTCATGACTTCCGGTTCGCCGCGGCGGGCCAGGAGGTTGTACATCGGCGGTACCATGATGGCAATCGTCACGGAATGTTCCACGATTGTGTTCGTGATTTCAGACGGGCTCTTCGAGCGCAGGATGACGATGGTCGCATGCGCGTAGAGGCCGGCATTGACGACGGTCGTGAGGCCATAAGCGTGGAACATCGGCAGGACGCAGAGAACCTTGTCTTCCGGTACGAAAGTGATGCGCTGCAGGTACTGCTCCACATTCGACACGAGGTTCCTGTGCGTCAGCATAGCACCCTTCGGGCTTCCTGTCGTGCCGGACGTATAAACCAGCGCGCAGACGTCATCTTCGGTAACATCTTCCGGGAAATCCGGGGCAGCCGGTGCGATTTCCTTCTTTGTCTTGTAGTCCAGGTCATGGATGCCGATGGACGGGCAGGAAACTTCCAGCACAGTGTCCGTGATGAGCAGCATGGAACCGGAATCGCGGAGGATGTAATCCACTTCGCGGTCGACGAGCGAATTGTTGATCGGGATGATAATAGCGCCAAGGCTGACCACTGCCATGAATACGTAGACGAATTCTGCGCGGTTGGCGGTATAGAGGCCTACACGTTCCCCTTGGCGGACTCCCATTTCATACAGCGTATTTCTGTAGCGGGCGACTGTTTTTTCCAGCTCGCCATAGGTGACGACGGCATCGCCTTCGAACACCAGATGCGCCGGATCGGCACCCTTTATAATCTCATGTAAAAACATCATTCACCTCTCGGGGAAAAATAGAATAACGTTGTTATTTTAACAAAAAACACGTTTTGTTTCAAATTTCATGCGGAACCCGTCACTTTGTATCTCTATTTTCTATCATCCTATGAAATTTCTTATTCAATTCTTATGATATAATTAGAAAGTATCATAAAATCTTTATAAAGGAGGCACTTTCCATGATGAGAAGTACTGAAATGTCCATGGATGACCAGATCCGCAGCATCCATCATAAATACCAGATTCCTGAAGACGAAGCGAAGGAAATCCTTTCCAGAGGCTTCCGCTTCAACGACGTCGACAAAGCCGCCCTCCTCTCCTGCCTCTCAGGCAAGACAGCCGGCGAAATCCTCGACATGAGAAAAGACGACCCATGGGGCCGCATCGAAAAGAAACTCGGCCTGACCCCGGAGATCTACAGCAAACGCTACATCGCCCACAGAGCCGACCGTCTCCACCGTTTCTACGGCATGGATGCCAAGAGAGCAGAGACACTCCTTTCCGAAGGCTACCCGAACCACTGGCTCCGCCTCGCCTACCTCATCGAACAGCACACAGGCAGCCTGATGGAAAACATCGTCAAAGCACGCAGCAAGTCCATGAAATGGGCTCCCTACGTCCAGCAGGAATTCGGCATCAGCGAAGAGACCTTCAAGTCCTGGATCGCTGAAACAAGAAATCCGTCACTGAAGAAGAGATAATATAAGGAAAGAAAAAGCGAAAAAGGAGCTGTGGCAAAATGTGCGATCATTTTGCTACAGCTCCTTTTTTATTTCCTTATTTTTTCTTTTTAAATATCACTAATCAAGTCATTTCCCGGTACGAGCGGGGTGTCACCGGGGTGCCAGGCTGCGGGGCACATCATGTCGCCGTGTTCGTAGACGAACTGGCAGGCTTCTACTTTTCTGAGGAGTTCTTCGGCATCTCTTCCTACGTTGGAGGAGATGATTTCGTAGCCTACGACCTGGTACTTGGGATCGATGATGAAGGTAGCTCTCTGGGATTCTTCTCCGTTCTTGGCGAGGACGTCAAAGGCGCGGGTGAGGACCTGGCCGGGGTCGCCGATCATGGGGAATTCTACTTTTCCGATGGCCTGGGAGTGGTCGTGCCATGCTTTGTGGACGTAGACGGAGTCGCAGGAGATGGAGTAGATTTCACAGCTGATCTTCTTGAATGCTTCGTAGTGGTTCTGGAGGTCCTGGAGTTCGGTCGGGCAGACGAAGGTGAAGTCAGCCGGATAGAAGAAGAATACGCTCCATTCCCTTTCAGGTCTTCTTTGGTAACGGGGCGGAATTCGTAGTCCTGGTAGGCTCTGACGGTGAAGCCCTGTGCTTCTGAATCGATCATTGACATAGTTTTTCTCCTCTTTGTTATTGTTATTATTATTTTTCGCAGTCTTTGAGATCATCACAGCAGTCCATGGTTTTCAGTTTCTGGACGAATTCGCTGTAGGGAATGGGTTTGCTGAAGTAGTAGCCCTGGATCCTTTCGCAGCCAGCCTGCTGGAGGAAGCTGAGCTGCTCGGCGGTTTCCACGCCTTCGGTCAGGGTGTGTACGTCGAGGGACTGGGCGAGCATGATCATGGGTCTGATGATTTTCTTGGATTTGTCGCTGAAGTTCCTCATGAAGCCCATGTCGATCTTGATTTCGTCGAAGTCGAAGTCACGCAGGGTAGCGAGAGAGGAATAGGCGCTGCCGAAGTCGTCCATCAGGACTTCATAGCCGGCTTTGCGGAAGAGTGTCATCTGTTCTTTGATCTTGGCCGGATCGGACATCAGGGTGGACTCGGTGATTTCCACGCGGAACATTTTCGGCTCGAGGTTGTATTCCTTAACGGCTTTCTGGAGTTCTTCGTACGGATTGCAGGTCTCGAAGTCGGTTCTGGAGAAGTTGAAGGAAACGGGCACGATTGGTGTGCCTTCTTCGATGCATTTCCTGAAGTCTCTGGCAATCTGACGGATGATGTAAATGTCGAGCTTGTAGGTGAGGTTCGTTGCTTCGAGGACGGGGATGAATTTGCCCGGCATCATGAAGCCTGCTTTCGGCGAATTCCATCTGGCAAGGCCCTCGGCGCCGCAGAGTTTCCCTGTCCGGGCATCGACCTGTGGCTGGTAGTAGACTTCTATTTCATGGTTCTTGAGCGCATCCCCGATATTCAGGAGGACGAAGCTTCTCGTCCTTTCCTTCTCAAGGAGGTTTTTGTCGAAGATGTTGTAGAAGGACATGTACGAATGGCGGTCCACGTCACAGGCCATCTTCGCGCGGTCGCAGGCTTCCGAGGCGCTGACGGCATCATCCATGTCATAAATATAGACGCCGGATAGACGCCGGAACGGACGGGGACGGTGCGGCCATGATTGGCTTTTGAGAGGCGTTCGAAGACTTCATCGAGGCGCTCCCTGATCCCGCCGGCGCAGGTGAGGACATAAAAATGGTCTTTGCCGAAGCGGGAGACGCTGTTCTTTCCGAAAATATCTTTCAGGATAATGGAGAACTCGACGAGGAGCTTGTTCTCTTCCTGTATGCCGTAGCGGGTATTGTAGACTTTGAAGCCGAAGAAATCGAAAGCGACCATGGCAGGAATCTTCCCGCTCCTGAAGATTTCATTCTTCGGCGAATTGGCGTAGTCAAGGAAATTCAGCCTGCTGGGAAGACCTGTCAGACGGTCATGCGTGGATCTTGCCGCTGCGATGAATACGTAGACAAGTCTTCCTTCCACGTAATCATTGACGAAATTGGCGTAATTCTGCACGTACTTGAAGACGCCCTTCTTCGTGTGGATCCTGTAATTCGTCACGCCGGACGTCCTTCCTGATTCCCTGGCGCGGCGGACGTAATCATGGACGATCATCCGGTCTCTTGCATAGACCATCCCGATGAATGTCCCTCCCGTCAGCTCGACGAATTCATCCTATGTATCGCAGTCGAAAATATCCAGAAGCTTCTGATTGGCATAAATAATCTTCTTGGTCTCATCCCCGCGGTACACAAAAAAGCCTCCAGGCATCCCGTCCATTAGACCGGCCATGAAAGGCTTCTCAAAATCGACCTTAGTCAAATCTATCTCATTCATCATTTTTCATCCCATAAAAAAGTGTTTCTTAACTAGGGGCTTTCCCGGGAATTAAGAATATCCACCTTCGCGCATATGCGCCTTATTAGCCTTAATATAGCGCAAAACATTCTCAATTTCACTAGGATGCATTATTTATTTTTTAGTTATATTTTATTTGCTATTTCCGCATATTCGAAAGAATACAAAACGCCGAAATTAACCATAGACTCGAACTATATTCCAAATATGACAAACGTTTCTATTTTTCGCTTTATCTCGTTATCTTTTTGTTATCAGTGTCATACAGAAGAATGAAATATGATTGATTTTGAGAATGAAGAGTGATGCAAAAAGACTGTGGCGAGATGATTGCTCATTTCGTCACAGCCTTTTCTTATTTCTTATTTCCTATTTCTATTTCTTCAAAAATGGATCGTCGGAGATCTTGTGTTTACCTTCCATGGTTCTTGCGTTGTCCATGTTGAGGCTGTACTTCGGCGAGGAGAAGTCATATTCAGGGTTGTAGTAGTTCGTCTTTGCATCCCAGATGCCGGTGACGGTGTCAAAGGCGAGGTCGTTGGTGAAGACCTGGTGTTCATGGGACTTCAGGGCTGGCATGAGGCCCGGGTGGGCTGCCTGGTAGGATGGCGAGAGGTAGACGAAGAACGGGATGTGGACCATGTCGTAGTAGAACGGGGACGCTGTGTGGTAGTGTTCCATGTTCTCGCCGTGGTCGGAGAAGTAGACCATGGTCTGGAGGTTCAGGTTCTTCTTCGCGTATTCGAAGATGTCGCGGATGACTTCGTCGTCATAGGCAATGGTCAGGTCATAGTCATGGTACGGGTCGCTGGACGGGATGCCGAGTTCGTCTCTCTTGTCGATCGGAACGCGGGCGAGGTAGGTGTAGTGGCTGCCGTCGATGTTGATGAAGATGACGCGTTTCTTGGCCGGCGGGAGTTTCTTCAGGACTTCCAAGGTGTAGCCGTCGTAGTTCTTTTCCCAGTAGGAGCCGTCGGAGCGTTCGGCGATCATGGTGACGCCGGCGCTGGAGAGGGAGCTTCTGTTGTGGAAGGAAATCCAGTCCGTGCGGTAGCCGGCTGCTTTGGCTACGTCGACCATGCTTACGACGTCAGCGAAGGATTTGTCATTGTACTGGTTGGCCGATGTCATGGCATAGGAAAGGGACATCAGCGTATTCGGGAAGTTCGAGTATGCCATGTAGCCCAGTGCGAAGTCCGGTGTATTGGCGACGAAAGAGAGCCATGGCGTCGTGTTTTCCGGATAGGACGGGTTGAATACTTTCATGTGGTCGCGGTTCGCGCTTTCGCCGATGATGACGATGTGCGTACCTTCTGTGATGCCTGCGCCGGGATCGACGAAGGTCATCTTCTTCACGTTCTTATCCAGGTTGTCCGTGAGTTTCTGGAGGAGCTGGAATTCGCTTCCCTTGCTGTCCATCGTACGGACGATAGTGATCGGGAAGACGTGGATGATCTGACGGTAGAAGCCGCCGAAGAAAAGGACGAAGAGGACGCCAAGTCCGATGAGGTATCCTTTGGACGTGCCGCGGAGCGGAGATTTCATGCCGCGCGCTGCCTTTACCATCGAATGGACAAAGGTGAAGGAAACGGCAAGGACAAAGAGGAAGGCAAAGACGGCGCCGATGATTCTGACAGGCGATCCTATCGTGGCCAGGAAATCATGGATTTCCTTCATATGGGTGGAACGGACGGCCATCATGGCGAACATGTCCATTTCCCCGCCAAAGAGGATGTAGTAGCCGATATAGATGAAGGGGCAGATTGTCATGAAGAAGGCGAAAAGGCCCGCAATGAGTTCCCAGAGGAAACGGAGCTTCGGCAGGCGCTGATTGATTTTCTCCGTAATTGTCAGGTAGACGTAAGGAAGCCCGAAAGCAACGCCGCCCAGGACATAGTAATCGCCGAGGTGCTTCTTTTCAGGAAGCGACGCGAAACCGTACGCCCAGGTGAAGGTCGCCATCCAGAGGATCGGCAGCACCGCCGCCCATGGGAAGAATTTCTTCAGGAACGCTTTGTCAAAGACAGAGAAAAGGCCCAGGGAAACAATGAGGAAAACCAGAACCCCCACGCCCAGACGCGGCTGGACATAGCTTCGAAGGTCCGGGAAATCCCCGCCCAGATGAAGGATCAGCGCAATCAAGAGCGACAGTCCCGCCGTCCAGGCTAATGACGGAAGAATGACTTTTTTCATACAATACCTCGCAATATATTTCGTGAATTCAAGAAATGTTCCTGTTTTCGTAAAACTTCCTTATTATATCATGAAAAATAAAACTCACGTAATAATCATGCGAAAGATGCATAAGCTAAGAAATAATGAATAAAACATTGGAAAAAGATGGGAGGATGGTGATAAAAATGGACAAACGAGCTGAGGCTCGAGAAAATAAGCAATGAACCCCTTTCGTCGCCTCCGGCGCCACTTTCCCCTAACGGGGACAGCTAAACCTCGCTTCGATCATGGTGATCAACCCTATCAGCACTTCGGACATTGTTCCAGTTTTAATCCTACACAAATGAAAATCAGGTATTCCCGGGAAGTGAAATACCTGATTTTCATTTGCTGCTTTATCTCCTTGGAGTGGATAAGGGAGAACTGGTTAATAGATGCGGCGGATTGCCGCGGGGCTGAATGCTCTTGGCAGACCCATTGTATAGATAACGTGTCTTTGTTTGCTGCCCCAGCCGGAGTTTAGGAGGCCGCTGGAGACTTTCATCATATCCTCCGTCCTCTCTGTTCCTATTATAAAGGGAATCATTGGCATTTCCGTTTCCCCGTCTTGAAATGGCGGTTTTGGGGCAAGAAAAGTCGTGAAGTGAAAGGCCCAGCAAAGAGCTGAAGCAGGCTTACGTTTTAATTCGGGAAATATTCCCACGCAAAAATGGAGTCCTCGATGGGCTCCATTTTTGCATTTATCTTCTATTTCCTTTTCCTTATATATCCTCAGTCGTCTCTGTCTACTTTGTATTTTCTTTCGTATTCTTTGTAGGTGTCGAGGCCGATCATGCTGTTGAACTGGGAGAACTCGATCATGCGGTCCAGGCTCTTTTCTGTGGTGCCGTCCTGGGCGAGGTTTCCAAAGAGGTCGTAGAGGGCTTTGGAGATGGTGTAGACGGCGCTGCAGGCCCAGAATACGAGGGAGAAGCCCATCTGCTCAAGTTCTTCGGCCGGGATGAGGGGTGTCTTGCCGCCTTCGATCATGTTGGCTACGAGGTAGGCGCCGCTGCCGGAGAGTTCTTTGGCGAATTTTTCGAGTTCTTCTCTGGTGCCGATGCCGTCGGCGAAGCAGATTTCTGCGCCTGCGTCGATGTAACGTTTTGTTCTTTCGATGGCGTCGTCGATGCCGTAGACGGCGCGGCTGTCGGTGCGGGACATGATCATGGTTTCTTTATCGAGGCGTGCGTCGACGGCGGCGCGGATTTTCTGTGCGTGTTCTTCGGCGGAGATAACCTGCTTGCCGTCCATGTGGCCGCAGCGTTTCGGCCATGCCTGGTCTTCGAAGAAGATGCAGGCAGCGCCGGCCTGTTCAAACATCTGCTCTGTGCGGATGACGTTCAGTGCATTGCCGTAGCCGGTGTCGCCGTCGGCAACGACGGGAAGGCCGGTGGCGTTGCAG
>ERZ791573.1039-NODE-1039-length-12113-cov-2.331896_pt1 | contig 12113 bp, 24 predicted proteins | sample MGYA00509971_ERZ791573 | MGnify/ENA primary metagenome ERZ791573 (study PRJEB30046, sample SAMN00791921) | human gut metagenome | study: EMG produced TPA metagenomics assembly of the A metagenome-wide association study of gut microbiota in type 2...
ATTCGGGAAGTGGTCTATCAGATCCAGGTGAACAACAACCTGGACCAGGATTGCACGGTAAGGCCCGGCCAGCAGCTTGTCATTCGCTTCTAAACTCATTGTATTTTATGAGGAGGTGGAAACCATGAGAGATAAGTTCACAGAATGGCTGGTCCATTCCCGCCACGTGGCTGGGCTGACCCAGGAGGAAGCGGCAGAACGCATCGGCATCGCCCGGCGCACGCTGGCCGGCTATGAAGCCGGCAGTACCCCTGACGATGATGTCGTGGCCTGCATCGTGCAGGTCTACGATGACTATAAGTTAGGGTATGCCTACCTGGTAGAGCGTACCCTAACAGGGAAGCTCATCCTGCCAGATATTCAGACGGTCGGCGTGGCCAGCGGGGCGATCACCCTGCACATACAGCTGGGAAAGATGGAACGGGCCTACGAAAAGCTCGAAACTATCTGCGCCGACGACATCATCAGCCGGGAAGAACTGCCGAGTTACTGCCGGTGTATGAATGAGCTCGACAACCTCATCGCCGCCGCTGTCGGGATGAAGATCACCGACATCCGGCCACAAAAAAAGAGCCCCACGGCAAAGCCGCGAGGCCCCAAACCCAGGAAGGTTTGAAAAAAGATGACAACTACATTATACCACAGAACCAGGAGGATGAACATGAAAAAAGAAGACATCAAACAAAAAATTGAATATTTCACTGATGGCCTATATGCTAACGACGCTAAATATGTCGTCATAGTGGACGACCCAAAGGGCGACGACCTGCGTTATATTTTTCTTAATGGCAATAAGCTAAAGCTTATTGATATGATGTTTGACGCATTTAAAACAATAGCAAAAGATACAGACATGCCCCTTGCTGGTTTGTTCCGCCTTATGGCAGCTATGGTAGAGGATGGTGAAAACTATGGATGCTGAACTCATTATGACCGTCAAGCAGATGCAGAATCATGACGCCTGGCTGGACATGCGAAAGAAAGGCATTGGGGGCAGCGACGCCGGCGCCATCATGGGATACAATCCGTGGACCAGCCCGTTTGCCCTTTGGATGGAAAAAACCGGTCAGGTGGAATCAGAAGACATTAGCCAGAAACCTTCTGTACAAGCCGGTATCCGGTTGGAACCGATTGTCGCGGACTGGTTCAGCGATGAAACGGGGCTGAAAGTCGAACGCCGCGGTATGATGCGCAACAAAAAATACCCGTGGATGCTGGCCAATATCGACCGGCTCATACCCGGGCGAAAAAATGGCCTGGCTGAAGATATTGGGCTTGAAATCAAGACGACGAACGCCTTTTCCGCCCATGACTGGGACGAAGACAACGTCCCCAACAGCTATTATCTCCAATGCCAGCATTATATGATGGCTACGGGATTGAAGGGCTGGTGGATTGCGGTACTCATCGGCGGCCAGGACTTCCGGAAGAAGTTTATACCACGTAACGACGAACAGATCCGCACGCTCTTTGAAGCGGAAAAGGTATTCTGGGAAAAATACGTCGTAGGCGGTGCCATCCCACCGATTGACGAAAGCCGGGCGACGAAAGAAGCCCTGGAAGATAAGTACCCCGGCGGTCTGGAAGATGTGATCGAATTGCCCGAACAGGCTGGCGGATTGGTGCAACTCTTAGACGGCTATAAAGCCAAAAAGAAGGAGCTGGACGCGTCTATCCAATGGGCCGAAAACGAATTAAAAGCCTTGATGGGGGACTACGAAGCCGCGATGGCCGGGGAACGCAAAATCACCTGGAAACGCCAAAATGGGCGTACTACCGTAGACTCCAAGAAATTGAAAGCGGACTATCCCGATATTTGGGAAGCTTGCAAAAAAGAAGGGAAACCTACACGAGTTTTCAAGGTCGCACCTAAGAAGGTGGAAAAGTAATGGCAACAGTAAAAGGGACCGTCCTGGCTAAGCGCAACGCCGGGCAGCCGGTCGAAAAAGCACACGAAAACGTCGCCGCGCTGTTTAATGCGCTGATCAGCAAAGAAGGGTATCAGAAGCGGTTTAACGAATTGTTGGGGCACCGGGCTCCTCAATTCATCGCATCGTTGGTAACGATGATTAACGACGAACCGTCCATGATGGAAGTCTTCCACGACAACCCTATCAGCATCATCAAAGCAGCTTTACGTGCCGCTGCGTATGATCTTCCGATTGACCCGGCATTGGGGCAGGCGTATATTGTCCCCTTCCGGAATAAAGGCAAAATGGAAGCCACCTTTATTATTGGTTATAAGGGCCTGTATCAGCTGGCCGTTCGTACTGGCGTCTACAAGAAAATCAATGTCGTAGACGTCCGGGAAGGTGAAATGCATAGCTGGAACCGCCTGACGGAAGAAGCCCAATTTGAATGGGTAGAGGATGAAGAAGAACGAAACAAGCTGCCTATCAGTGGCTATTGCGCTTATTTTGAGCTGACCAATGGGATGCGTAAGGTGCTCTATTGGTCCACTCAGCAAATCAACTATCACGAACGGAGATTCCGCAAGGGGCATGGGGATTATCCCAGCAAAGGATGGCGGGATAATTGGGAAGCCATGGCCAGTAAAACCGTTCTCCGTGCGTTACTCAGCAAGTGGGGGCTGCTTTCCATCAATTACCAGACAGCGGACCCGGCTACATTGAAGATTGCGTCGGATCTGGCGACGGGTCAGATTGACGATGAGCAGCACGTCATTGACCTTCAGGCCGAACAGGTACCCGATAACGTCGACCCGGCCACAGGGGAAGTCAAAACCGACAAGACGACGCAGGAACAACAGGACGATGCCATCCTTGAAGCATCGCTCGATATGTAAAAGAGCGATGGGCCAACGGGTAAAACCGCTGGCCCACATATGAGGTAACTATGAGCACAGAAAATAAACGTTTCTATTGGATTAAGCTACGAGAAAACTTCTTCCAGCAGGAAACCATAGACTGGCTAATGGAACAGGAAAACGGGAGTGCTTATATTGTCCTATATCTTAAAATGTGCTTGCTGACGGCGAATACCTCTGGAGAGCTCATCAGAACCATTGGAGATATGACGATCCCTTACGAGCCGAAAAAAATTTCCCAGAAAACAGGCTTTGACATTGACACGGTGAACGTCGCATTATCCCTTTTCAAGCATTTAGGACTTATCGAAGAAACGCAGGAAGGAATACCCGTCATACCAGAAGTCAAGAATATGGTTGGCAGCGAATCAGAATCAGCCGCACGAGTCCGCAAGTATCGCAAGAAGAAAAAGGCGTTACAAAGTAACACCGATGTAACAAAAAAGGCGTTACAAAGTAACGTAGAGATTAGAGATAAGAGTATAGAGTATAGAGATAAGAGTATAGAGTATAGAGAGGAGAAAGTAGAAAGTAGAAAGAAAGAAACGGGAACATCCGACGACGGCTTAAAAGACGCCGTCAATGCCTACCGAAAAAACATTTACCCCATGCCTGGGGAAATGGATCTAGAAAAGCTCAAGACACTGGTTGATGATTTTGGCAGTGACATCGTTGTGAAGGCTATTGATAGGGCTGTCACTCGGAATAAAAGAAGTTTGGCATACATTCACGGCATCCTGAAACGCTGGCAGGCTGATGGTTATGATGATGAAAACACGAAGGCGCAGCCAGCTTCTAGGAATAGCAAGAAAGCCGCAATTGATACCGTGAACCGTCTGATGGCAGAATACCAAGCCCAGGAACAGAAAGGAGAGACGAAAGATGACAGCAGAGGAAGCGACCCTACGGTCGATTGGAGTTTTGCAACTGGCGTATCGAAGTGATATGCCGGAAGAACGGTTGAGGTTTTACGTAGAGATGTTAAAAGACATCCCGACGCCGGCCTTGTCGGCTGGGGTTAAATACTGCATCAACCACTGCGATTTCTTGCCCACCATCGCCGAAATCCGGAGAGCGTCGGAAAAAGTGGTCACACTGGCCATGGGAACCAAGCCCATCGACAGCGCCACAGCCTGGGGCAAGGTCCAGAAGGCCATCGCCGCCGTCGGCTATACCGGCGTGCCGGCATTCGACGACCCGGTGACGCAGCGCGTCGTCGACCGGTTCGGCTGGAAGGAGATCTGCCAGACACCGACCGATGACACGGCCATCCTGCGGGCCCAGTTCCGCAAGGCCTACGAATCGGAAGCGGCTCATGTGGCCGAGGTAAAGGAATTCGCCGCGTCCGGCGTCCCGGTCAACCAGAAGTATCTGGCCGATGCCGGAATTGACATAATAGATAGAGTAGCTGCCGGATTAACTGGTCGGCTGAAGATGCCGAAATGATGGCAGAAAAGAAGAAACCTGCTGCCTGGTGTGCGGGAAGCCTATCCCGAAAGGGTACAACGGCTATACGACCTGCTCACGGGCGTGCAGGACACTATTGAATTCTGTCACAGCCAACTACCGGAAAGACATGGCATCACTTATGGCTTGTACATGGCCCTGAAAGGAGAAAAACATGGATTTTGAAAGCGTAAAGCGGGAACTCATTGAGCTTGATCATGCTGAATATTTGCTGAATATACTGCGTATTTACCAGGACCGCCTGAAAGAGGTTAAAGTCACGTTGCCTTCACAAATCCCCAAGCTGGAAAAGCAGCAGGCCGATGGGGCATATACCCCGCAAGTCCAGTTCCTGGCATTCGATGGGACGAAATATATCGTTGTCGACAACCGGCAGGGGCAGTTTGAAAAAGAAACCAAGGAAACCCTGCATGACTGCCTGCATTGGTTGCTGGCATAGGAAAACCAAAAGGGAGAGAGAAAGATGGAAATTAAAATCGACATGAATGGCAGTGACATCGAGCTGGCGACGTTTTTACATAGCCTTACGATAAATCATATCCGGGAAAAACAATCGGCCGTTAAAACGGCAAATACGAAGAAAGTAGTGAAGGCGGACCCAGAACCGGCCCCGTCGGATGACATCCTGGATGATCCGGAAATGGCCGACATCGGAGCACACATTTTTGGAGAGGATGGTCAGAATGAATGATATTTCACGGGCCATGGAAAAGAAACGGGGCGAAGAAGCCAAGCACCGCTATGAAGTCGGTGCCGAAAGCGGGGCGGACTGGGGGCTGACCCTCATCTACCAGGCCCTGCACGATAAGTATGGGTTTGGCCGCAACCGGTTCGCCAAACTCAACGCCGCCTGGGAGCACCTGGACTCGAAAGAACACGGGTTCTCCATCCGCTGGCGGGATGAGCTGTGTGACGATTTCGGGTTCGACCGCTTCCTCAATGAGCGTGATGCCCAGCGCCTGGAACGGCTCATCACAGGCAAGACGAAGGACTGGCGCTTGCGGAAGTACGTGACGGACCACGTGGCCGCCTCGGTCATCGTGACGCTGCACTCACTACGTCATGATTTCAAGTGGGGTGCAAAGAGCTTGCAGGATCTACAGCAGTATATCCACGACAACATCGACGCCGTCCTAAAGAGCCAGGTCCCTATCTGGGAATTCATGAAATGCCTGCATGTTGAATGTGGAATTGATTACCCGGCCCTTACGGCCTATGAAAAGCAGTTCGGACCGGTCGATATTTACCGCGGGAACCGCGGAGAGAGGTAGAAGAGGATGGTAGAAAGAGATATTTATTTCGACGCCTCCGGGCATCCGCTTTTCCCGAAAGGCTTTGACTTTAAAAAGGCGGAACGCATCATGGGGAATTACATGAGGCACTTCGCAAACTCACACTTTACCTTTGCCGAGGTCGCATCCTTGCTGATTCTTGCAGGCACGGGATACGACGGCGGCACGTCGTCTAATCATCTGTGCTTTGTGCTGGGCGTAGACGGCGGCGACCGGGCCACGCTCAAAAGGTGGAAAGCGAGGATAAAGCCATGAAATTCGGAAAATTCAAACCATGGAACGAATGGAAAGACCATCTCAACGGGACGGAACATTACCAGTTCCACTTTGAAAACGGCTATGGGGCCAGCGTTATCCGCGGCCCTTATAGCTACGGCGGGCCGCAAGGCCTGTATGAATTGGCCGTACTCCGGAAGCGCCGGAAATACAGGGAAATCACGTACAAAACGCCGATTACAAACGACGTCCTGGGAAACCTGAAATACAACGATGTCGTGCAGGCGTTGGAAGACATCAGCGGCTTAGCCGATGTCTACGATTTGCTTCATAAAAGCTTTGTAGATCATGACGGAAACGTTGTGTTCGTGGATTAAGGAGGGACTCTAGTGTACAACAAAGTAATCATCGAAATAACACCCGATGCATATACGAAGACCTTATATAAAAACGACGGGACTGTGGCCGAATCCGTCACGATGAAACGCAAAAACGGCCTACTGACCAGCGATAAATTATGGGATGACGTCTTTTGGGACGAAGAAGCCAACGACATCCAATTTGACTATGAAGACCTTTACGACGCACTGAATAGTGACGACATCTTCGACATCCAAAAAGCGCTCTATGAATTGGCTTATCTTTAAACGATTAAGGAGGAAAAGTGATGAAAGATTATATCGAACGAATGAAAAAGGAACGACAGGAACTCGCAGATAAGCAGGAAAAATTGATGAAATTCTTACGCGTACATTCCGCCCAGCTTGACAAAACAGAATGGTATTTGATGAGTTCGCAGTCAAGTGCGATGGGTAACTATATCCGTATTCTCGATGCTCGTATTACGCATGCTGAGCTAAAAGAAAATCAGAGCGGGATGGATTAAGGAGGAAAATATGCAGCCTACTGATAAATGGAACTACTATCTCGACGATGACGATATCACCTGCATGGACTTCTTTGACTCCAAGGAAGCCGCACTCAAAGCTGGGATGGAAGAAGCGAAACGCGAAAGGGCCGACACCATTACCGTTGGCAGGGTAGAAGAATTTGTCCCGGACGTCAGTATATATACGAGCTATCTCGTAGTAGATTTGCAGAACCAGGCTTACGACGACGCCGGGGAATATGCAGAAACCTGGCTGGACGACGTTACTGACAAGGATTTTGATGACCTGGGGAACATTTTAGATGCAGCCTTTACGCACTGGCTCGACCGGCATCCGGAGTATAAACCCGATTTTTACACGCTTACGGATATGGAAACGTTCAATAAAGGAGGTAATCCAATTGAATAAAGTACAGCTCATGGGCAACCTGGCCCGCGACCCGAAAGTCAGCGTGACCCGGACCGGCAAGACCATTGTCCGGATGACGGTGGCCTGCTCAGAAACATACAAGGGGAGGGACGGCCAGGCGAAAGAAATGACGTCGTTCGTTCCGGTGACCTGCTGGCCGCCGTCGTCAGATTCAGCGCAAGACCTCTTGAAAGGCGACCGTGTCGTCGTCCTGGGGCGGTTCACGACGAACTCTTACGAAAAGGACGGAACCAAGCACTATTACAGCGAAGTCACGGCGGACTACGTCGGGACTGTGCCGAAAGCCGCTAAAGCCGCCGCGCCGGGCGAATCCTTTGAAGACATGGGAAATACCGCGGAAGACGAAGAGATTCCGTTCTAGGAGGCGCCTATGGTTTATAAATTCATAGTCGACGGCCGTCCGGTGACCAAGAAAAACAGCATGACCAAGACCCGCTATGGGCTCATCCAGTCCAAACAATACAGGGACTATGAGAAGGCGGCCCTGTGTCAGCTGATGACTCAGAAACCACGCGGATTCCGCACGATTGCTTGCGCGGCCCGGATGAACGTCGAATACTACATGCCGAACCGCAAGGGCTGGCCAGACCTGTTCGGTCTGGTCCAGGCGACGGCCGACATTTTAGAGAAAGCCGGCATCGTAGAGGACGACGGATATATCGCCGATGTGGCCTACAGCTGCATCGCAGGCGTCGACCCGGTATGGCCGCGCGCCGAAATCAAAGTCATCCCCATGCCGGACGACAAACTCAACGAACTACATCCCAAGCTTAGAAAAAAGTCAAAAAATGATTGGTGACAATAAGGTATTGGAGGAACCAGAAATGAATAAAACCGATATGATTACCGCTGTTGCAGGAAAAGCCTGCATGACTAAGAAAAATGCTGAAAAAGCAATCAATGCTGTATTCGAAGTTATCAGCGACAGTCTCGCCCAGGGCGATAAAGTCCAAATTATTGGCTTTGGCACCTTTGAAGTCCGCCAGCGTAAAGCCCGCGAAGGCCGCAACCCGCGAACTAACGAACCGATTCAGATTGAAGCTTCCAAGACCCCGGCTTTCAAGGCGGGCAAGCAGCTCAAAGAGTTGGTCAACGGGAAATAAAAGGCGTCATGGGCAGATGCTACTATTGCCACCGGAACCTTGCCGGGCGCCGCATCCACTATGTGGTGACACCGGCTGGGAACCTGGCCCCGGTCTGTGCCGATGACCGGGAATGTAAACCAAAAGGCATCCCATGCTACGGACATAAGCCCAGGCTTCGACGTTCACCACGGACGCGGGCATTGAAGCGGAATCAAGGAGGAGAATGAAATGATTGATGACAAGACGGCCAAGATGGCCATAAACACGATTTCTAAATACTGTGATCAACGTTGCGGTTGTTCACAATGCGCTATCAGAAATGCGTGTAGAGATATGTATAGATCGGATGAATATTATACTATTTCTGGAATTACAACCTATTATGAAGAAGGGTATTTTAAGAGATGCATGATTCGCCCTCCGAAGTTCGACGTCACGCAGAAAGACAGCGCAGATTTTCGGAAGTACATCGATGAAATCTTTTTGCGGGAGGCGGAAAAATACGGCCTCCCGATGAACACGGCCAACTCGATAAAATGGTCCGCAAACGGGGAAATTAAGGTCACATTCGTCGACGATGACAACAAGATAAATTACATTGGCGTGGCGAAATGCCGCCCGGACGACGCTTTCAATCCGGAAATAGGCATCAAACTGGCCATCGAAAGAGCGGCCCAGGCGATGCATGCGCCGTTCGTTCCGGCAGAAGGCGAAACTTATTATTACGTTGATGACGAGAATCTCGTATACAGCACTATTAACCACAATACCAACAAAGACGCCTTGAACATCGCAGTTGGTAACTGCTTCAAGCAGCATAAACAGGCGCAAGCTAATGTAGACGCTATCATGAAACGAATTGAAAAAGTCACGAAGTTGCTGGAAAAATTACGAGATCAAGGGGATGAATGACATGGGCCATTACAAGCAAACGTCGAGCAAAGATAGGAGGTGCGTATTTTGAAAAAAAATAAACTTGTACGACCTATTCTAAAGTGGGTAGGCGGAAAACGACAACTTTTGGAAGAAATAGAGAAAAGACTACCAAAAAGAATTTCCTATTATGTCGAGCCGTTTGTTGGAGGAGGAGCGGTCTTATTTGACAGGCAGCCTCAATATGTACGAATCAACGATTATAACAAAGAGCTGATTAATGTATATAGGGTAGTCAGAGACAACCCAGATGCTTTAATAGCAGAACTCAAGAATCACGAAAAGAAAAATGACGAATCTGGTAGCGAATGGTTCTACTTTGTTCGAGGTATAGATAGAACGCCCGAGTTTGAAAATTTGTCAGATGTCAAGCGTGCTGCACGCATTATTTACCTAAACAAGACTTGTTACAACGGGCTTTTTCGTGTGAATTCTGCTGGACAGCTTAATGTTCCATATGGTCGATATAAACATCCTAATATTGTCAACGAAGTTGGCATTCGTGCACTGCATGGATATTTTTGCAATGCAAATATCGAAATGCGCGAGGGTGATTTTGCGGATTGCTTAATAGACCTACCTAAAGGGGCATTTGTGTATTTAGACCCGCCATATATGCCTATTACTGCAACCTCTGCATTTACTGGCTATACGCAAGGCGGTTTCGGATACGATGAGCAAGTACGCTTACGTGATGAATGTGTCAAATTGCGTGAGCAGGGCATACATTTCTTGCAATCAAATAGTGACTGCGAAGAGATTCGAGAGCTATACAAGAGTTTCAAAATTGAAACAGTAGATGCAAAACGCTCTATTAACTCCCGTGGTGACAGACGTGGCACAGTGAAGGAGGTGTTAATTAGTGACTGAGACAATTAGCAAAACAGATAATGCCTGGTTGAAGCTTTTCGAAAAATATCCTATTGAAGAGCAGACGAAAAACGGAGGCCTTTTTGAGATTCAAGCGGATGCAATAAAAGAATTCAGAGAGCCTCGGTTGATGACGAAGTTTGATACTGTCGAATCAGTAGCAATGGTCCTATGTCAAGTTTGAGTACAAATTAAATTGAGGTTTCCCCGGAACCGGAGAAAGTGAGTGATGCAGAGCAATGACCGAACGAGAAGCGCAGATCTTGATTGCAGACCAGCTTGGCCTCAGTGTAGTCTCCATCCCGAACGTCAGCGTACCGATTGGCGGCTGGAATTGGTATGAAGCCGATTTGATTTATTTTCGGCCGAAAAGCGGATATTTGACCGAAGTGGAAATAAAGCTTGACTATCAAGATTTTGTTCATGATTTTGAGAAAAAACACTATCATGACGACCGGGATGTCAAGTATTTCTACTATGCGTTCAGCCACGAGCTATGGGAAAGCCGAAAGACTGATATTTTAAATGTACTGGCCGATAAGAATCCGGATGCCGGTATCATGACGATTCCCACGCCTGCGTTTCCGAACCTTATTATTCGGCGTGCCAGGCCGAGAAAGGGCGTCGATAGATTGACGCCGGAACGGCAAATGAAGTACATGCGCATCGGAGCCTATAAGTGGTGGAAGAGACATTCGGAAGAAGTCATTAGAAGATGCATTGAAAATGAATACAGGAAGGTGACGAGAAATGCGATGGGTAGATGCAAATAAACAGCTTCCGATTCCGAAGCAGCGGGTGCTGGTAGCGATGCACGCCGGCACGGAGTGGGAATTTAAAGCCGTCGGAATGTTTTACTACGACCATTGGCTCGTAGACGGGGAAGCCCGTATTATTCCGATGTTTGAAGTAGATTATTGGGCGCCGATAGCCTCGACGCCGAAGCGATAAGGAGGAACTAACATGACGATTATCATTGCAGGAATATTTGTACTGGTTGGAATTGCGTTGGCCATTTATTTTATAGATGGCGAACCGTCTGTTCCTATTAAATTACGCGCCATACTTTCCGTGAGCTCTTTGGCGTTATTCCTGGGGCTTTCTGCAGCAGTTGCCTTTGGATACCCTCAGTATAAAGTGTGGGAGCAGAGCAAAGCCGGTGAAGCAGCGCTTGCGAAAGCGACCCAGGATCGACAGATAAAGGTACAGGAAGCCGAAGCGGAACAGGAAGCCGCCAGCAAGCAGGCCGAAGCAAACCGCATCTTAGGTGAAAGTATCCGGCAGTATCCGGAATCGATGGAACAGAAATGGGTCGAAGCCATTGAAAAAACATCGAACCAGGTTATCTACCTGCCGACAGAAGCATCCGTGCCAATTACAGAAAGTGCTCGCATGGCTCAAAAAGCTACGGCTGGGAAATAGGAGCGTGACAGGATGACAAAACGAACGGTATGGCTGGGGCTCATCATTTACGCCGTCGTATGCATGGCGGCCTTTGTGACGATGCTCGTCATGATCTTTAAATAGGATGGTGAGGCTATGGAGAACTGGTACAAACCAGGGCCGGTACAGTCTCACCAGATGACGGATGAAGAGCGCAAGCACTACGCACCGAAAAGGAAGAAAGCTAGTGACACGCGCTCTGAGGCTGATATCGAGACTTACCAGGCCGACACGATATTCAAGATCCGGAAGCGGATGCATTACACCTGCAAGAAGATTCGCGGGAGGAGGCGGTAAGAAGATGCGGGACATTGTAAAATATTCGTTCTATGGGGCCTGCCTGACGTTTTGGGCGGTCCTCGCGATGACTTTATTATGTGCAAACCGATAGGAGGCTTATAACGGACATGGGGCGCAAAAACAGACGGCGGAGACGAAAACCGCCATTGATGCCCTGGAGCCGGGAGCCGGAACTAAATCATGGGACCCTCGTCCCACACCGGAGCCGCTGCGCGTTCTGCGGGCGGCCCCTTCCTCGTTCCGGCTGGCATTGGTTCCAGGACGAATTCGGGCAAAGGGTCCGGAAGTGCAACGACGAACGAAGCTGTATGAGGAGCCGGAAACAGGCCGCCGAGGAGTCTTTTAGGCGGGCCATTCGGCG
>ERZ791573.1043-NODE-1043-length-12057-cov-2.446259_pt1 | contig 12057 bp, 9 predicted proteins | sample MGYA00509971_ERZ791573 | MGnify/ENA primary metagenome ERZ791573 (study PRJEB30046, sample SAMN00791921) | human gut metagenome | study: EMG produced TPA metagenomics assembly of the A metagenome-wide association study of gut microbiota in type 2...
TTTTATAAAATAACTTTATAAAAGTACTGGAAATTCTTATTTAACTGTTGTAATATGATAGCAGAGAAATATCTGCATAAGCAGAAATAAATTATTGAGCCGTAAACTGGCAGAAAGAGGTCATATATGTGGACAGCAGATTTAGGAAATGGACGATACAAGAATCCAATACTTTACGCTGATTATTCAGATCCGGACGCAATCCGTGTCGGTAATGATTATTTTATGATATCATCAAGCTTTTCTAATGCTCCGGCTATGCCGTTGCTTCATTCTAAGGATCTTGTAAACTGGAAGGTTGTTAACTACATTTTGGCTGAAATTCCAGAATTCAGATATAGAAATCCAATTCATGGATGCGGAGTGTGGGCACCTGCAATAAGATATCATGAGGGTACATATTATGTGTGCTTCCCAATGCCGGATGAAGGAATATATATGACTACAGCAACAGACCCTTATGGTGAGTGGAGTAAGCCAGTGAATATAAGACCGGGCGCAGGCTGGATTGATCCATGCCCATTCTGGGATGAGGATGGAAAGGCATATCTTGTTGCAGGAGTTGCCAAGAGCCGTATCGGATACAAGAGTGTGCTTCATATGGTAGAGATGCAGCCAGATGGAATGGGGCTTATTGGTGAGGAAAAGATTATATTTGATGGTAACTTAAATGACCAGATTACAATAGAAGGTCCTAAGATGTATAAGCGAAACGGATGGTATTATATATTTGCACCGGCTGGCGGTGTTAAGACAGGCTGGCAGACAGTGTTAAGGTCGAAAAATGTGTTTGGACCATATGAGTATAAAGTGGTTATGAGACAAGGAGATTCTCCTGTAAATGGACCTCATCAGGGTGCATGGGTTGACACAGTTACAGGACAGGATTGGTTCATACATTTTCAGGATGTGTACGCAGCGGGCAGAATAACGCATTTGCAGCCAATGAGCTGGGAAAATGACTGGCCTGTTATTGGAGTTAAGAAAGATGGCAATGATTACGGCGAGCCTGTGATGGAGTACGAAAAACCTGATGTCGGTGCAGTTTATGAGATATGTGAGCCGGATACTACAGATGAATTCACAGAAGATAGCCTGGGACTGCAGTGGCAGTGGAACGCCAATCCTGATAGTGACTGGGCACAGTTTGGTATTGATGAAAGAGGAAATGTGTCTGATGATGGTTCTTATATAAAGCTTAATGCAGTTGGCAGAGCATCAAACAGACCAATTGGCGATTACAGAAATCTTCTCCTGCAGAAGTGGCCAGCACCGGAATTTAGCTGTATTACTAAGATGAATATCAGTGGAATGTCTGATGGTGATAATGCCGGATTCATTCATATGGGAATGGATTATCTGGCAGCAGATGTGACTGTTAAAGGCGGTAAGATGGAAGTGTATGCAGTAAAGGGTGTGCAGCAGTTTGACTGTGACCAGGCTTATACTAAAGAGACTAAAGAATTGCTTGCTTCATACGATAATCTTAAGGAAATATATTTCAGATACACAGTTAAAAAGACAGGAACTAAAAACTATGTTGAGGGAGGACTTCCTGTTAAGGAAGCACCTGTTGAGACAGTAACAATAGAGATAAGCACAGACGGAAAAGAATACACCAACCCTGTTTCCGTTATTGCCAAAGCCGGAAGATGGGTTGGTGTAAAGAGCGGTGTATATGTATCACATGATAATTCTGCCAATAGTGCAAACAAAGGCTTTGTTACGGTAGATTATGTAAGATACAGCCGTTAAATATTCTTAATGTTTTTCTTAGCCCACAATTCAAGGGCTTTCGCATTATTGGAAATAAGGTCGAGGGATTCAAGTATCTGCTTGAATTCCTCCTGTTCTCCAATATCAACCTGACCATCAGCAGAGATATTGATAATAGAAGCTCGCAGGTTTTCGATATCATTCAAAGAACCAAGCATTTTTAATGATAATCTGTCAAATGAATTAATCTCGACTTCCTTCATTGTAAGTCTTCCAATGGGACATTCGTTTGAGCAGTAATTGTAGCAGAGTTCAGGAGCGTTGTAGCATTTTGACATAGATACAACCTCGTCTGCATAAGGTGTTACATTGCCAAGTTCAATTCTTGCAAGTCTTGTTCTGTCTATACCTACGACATCTGAAGCTGCTTCACGGCTTTCAAAGTCAGTATTTTTCTGTGCAGCAGAAAATCTTGCCTGATAATATCTGTTATCAGATGCTTTAGTTGCTTTCTTCATGGTTAATAATTCTCCCCTTGGTATATTTAATGAGTTAGTAAAATACATGATCTCCGATAACGGTTCCGCCCACATCGACAGAACTGTCATATACATGAAAATATAGTGCGTTAATATTGATATGACCATTAAGCACATCAATGGCTGCCTGGGTGCAGGCTGCATTTGCACCTCTTGCAAGTACTATTGCAAATCGTCCGCTGGCAACAGGTGAAAACTGGTAAGGTGCATATATTACGCCACTTATGCTGTTGGCAAAGCGAGGGTCAGCAACTCTGTTGATAACAACACTTCCTACAGCACATTTGCCCTCATATGACTGGTTGCCGGCTTCACATTCGATAATGGCTGCCAGCATGGCAACATCTTCAGCAGTGTGATTCTTAAGAACGTTGTTAAGAGCGTTCTGGTCAACCATAGCAGAACCGGAAGATGAATTACCGCCTGTGTTGCTGGAATTGCCAGAGTTATTGGCTTTGTCAGCCTCTTCCTGTGCTTTTCTTGCAGCTTCAAGAGCTTCCATTTCACGGCGCTGACGCTCTAACATTTCCTGTTCAATCTGTTTTTCGTATTCGAGTGCAAGTGCTTCTGCATCAGTAATGCTGTCACTTGTAGTGTCAAGCTCTGTCTGACACTGTGAGAGAAGCGCAGCAAAATTATCAGCTTCGCGGGAGGCATCATCTTTAAGAGTGACAAGTTCAGCCATTTCTTGTTCAAGCTTTGCCTGAGTTTCTTTAAGAGAAGCCAGAAGGTCACTTAATTCCTGCATCTTCTGGTGGTCATAATTAGAAATCTGCTGGATATATTCTGACTTGGATAAAAGGTCAGAAAGGCTTTCAGCTGACAGAAGCGTTGACAGAATAGTAGCATTATTATTCTCATACATGAACTGGATTCGGAGCTTCATGGCGGCATACTGCTGGTCAATCTCTGCCTGCATATCAGCAACCTGGATATTGGTAGCATCAATCTCTGACTGTTTAGCATTAACTGCATCCTCAATAGAAGAAAGCTTCTCTCCGGAAGCAGACAGCTTCTCGTTAAGCTCTCCGTAAGATGCATTGAGTTCGCTCTGTTTATTCCTTAATTCTTCAAGCTGTTTATTAACAGCATCGAGGTCATCCTGTGTATCAGCCATCAACTGGTCAGGATAAGCAAAAAATGGAACAGCAGATGTAGCTGCCATAATCAAAGCAAGACCGGCGACTGTTAAATTCCGTAATTTAAATCTGATAAAGTATTTCACATAGACTCCTGATAATCATTATATTTTTATAAATAAAAAACAATATTAGTATAAAATGTGCTGGAATAAATTGCAAGCCAAGCTTTCCATGGTGTATATTAATTGAGGGTTACGGATTGGGAATTGGCCTTCATCCTTTGACTTGCGTACATGACGTTGCGGCATCTGACTATAGCATACGCTTTCAGGAATCCTGCGCTTAGTGTAACTAAATGCCGCTATCTACAAAGTTTATTACGGTGTGTCAAATCAAACGCGCTTCGCTTGAACGAGATTTGACGCACCGCCCTAATGTATATAGCGACATTAAGTTACACACAGCTCGGATTATTCAAGCGTATGCTATAGTCAGACACCGCAACTGATATACACAACATTTAAGATGCAGGCCAATTCCCAATCCGCAGCTCGCAATAAAATAAAAGGAGACTTAAATGCTTGAATTAAATGATATAAAAAAGGATTATGTGTCCGGTTCGACTACTGTGAGTGCACTTAAGGGCATTAATCTTAGGTTCAGGGATTGCGAATTCGTGTCGATTCTTGGACAGTCCGGATGTGGTAAGACTACTATGCTTAATATTATAGGCGGACTTGATAAGTATACGAGCGGCGACCTTAAGATAAATGGAGTGTCAACTAAGAATTATAAGGACAGAGACTGGGATTTTTACAGAAATAATTCTATTGGTTTTGTGTTTCAGAGTTACAATCTGATTCCGCACCAGACTGTTTTATCTAATGTAGAGCTTGCACTTACGCTTTCAGGTGTATCTAAGGCTGAGAGAAAGAAAAGAGCTATAGAGGCACTTGAGAAGGTTGGACTTGGAGAGCAGATTCACAAGAAGCCTAATCAGATGTCAGGTGGACAGATGCAGAGGGTTGCCATTGCAAGAGCACTTGTAAATAATCCTGATATCCTGCTTGCTGATGAGCCCACAGGAGCACTTGATACAGAGACAAGTATCCAGATTATGGAGCTTTTAAAGGAGATATCAAAGGACAGACTTATAATTATGGTAACTCATAATCCGGAGCTTGCCAAGGATTATTCTACAAGAATAGTCAGATTATTAGATGGTGTGATAACTGATGACTCTGATCCATATACGTTAGAAGATATGGAAGCTGATATCAGGGCTAAAGAGGCTGCTAAGGTTAAGACATCAGAAAAGAAGATTAAAAAGTCAGGAAAGAAGCAGAAAACATCTATGTCATTCTTTACAGCACTTTCGCTTTCCTTTAATAACCTGATGACTAAGAAAACAAGAACGATTCTTACTGCATTTGCAGGAAGCATAGGAATTATCGGTATTGCAATGATTCTTTCTATCTCAAATGGTATCCAGTTATACATTGACAGGGTTCAGAGAGATACGCTTTCAAGCTATCCTATAACGCTTCAGGCAGAGTCGATTGATATAAGCAGCATGGTTACAAGCATGACAGGCAATTCGGATTCAGAAGAGCATGAGGATAAGTCTAAAATATATTCTAACGATATCATGGGTGACATGATTAATACCATGGTAAAGGAAGTTAAAAGCAATAACCTTTCAGAGTTTAAGAAATACATTGAAAACGGCGGCTCTGGCATTAAGTCATATGTAAGTGATATCCAGTATTCATATGATGTTCCTCTTAACATTTATATGAAGGATACTTCTAACGGTGTAGAGCAGTTAAACCCAAGTACAATGTTTGATTCGATATATGGCGAGGGTGCAACAAGCACATCTTCTGCAATGTCATCAGGCATGGGTATGGGGATGTTTTCTAACAGCAGTGTGTGGAACCAGCTTTTAGGAAACCAGCAGGTTCTTGATGAGCAGTATGATGTCCTCGCAGGACACTGGCCAGAGAATTACAACGAGGTTGTGCTTGTTACAGATAAGAATAACGAGGTTGATGATTATACACTTTACTCATTAGGACTTAAAGACCCTGAGGAAGTAAGAACACTCTTTAAGAAAATGATGGTTGGTGAATCATACGAAACAGAAAAGGATATAAGCTATACATTTGACGAGATACTTGATACAGAGTTTAAGCTTGTTATGCCTACGGACATGTATAAGTACAATGATGTGACCGGTACATGGGACGATTACAGCAAAGATGATAAGTATATGACAAATGTTGTAAATAACGGAACTGACATTAAAGTATGTGGAATAATCAGACCTAATGATGACGCAGTCAGCACTTCAATTTCAAGTGGAATCGGTTATACAGCAAAGCTTACTGAATATATTATCGAAGAAGTAAAAAACAGTGAGATTGCCAAGGCACAGCTTGCTGATACAAGCGTTGATGTATTTACAGGAGTTCCATTTGACAATGACAGGAATACAGAGATTACAATGGATGATGTAAATGCATATATGGCAACACTTTCACCAGAGGAAAGCGCTCAGATGCAGGCAATGACAAGTGGAATGAGCGATGACCAGATACTACAGCTTTTCTCAGCGTCACTAAAGGCTAGAACAACAGATGCAACATTAGACAGCAATAAGTCGAAGCTTGGAATTACAGACCTTGATACACCTTCACAGATAGATATATATGCAACTGATTTTGATTCTAAGGAGAAGGTTCAGAATATTATCAAGGATTACAATAGGCTGCAACAGGACGATGGCAAGGAAGAAAATGTTATTAACTACACAGATTATGTTGGAATAATGATGTCATCAGTAAGTACAATTATTAATGCAATTTCATATGTTTTAATAGCATTTGTTGCAATATCACTTATAGTTTCTTCGATAATGATAGGTATTATCACATACATATCAGTACTTGAAAGAACTAAGGAAATTGGTGTATTAAGAAGTATTGGTGCTTCTAAGAAAGATGTTTCAAGAATATTCAATGCAGAGACACTTATTGAAGGTTTTGTCTCAGGCGCACTCGGCATTGTTGTAACTTTATTGCTGTGCATACCTGCAAATGCGTTGATTAAGCACCTTACAGACATTTCCAATGTTGCACAGCTTCCGGTTGCAGGAGGAGTAATACTTATAATAATAAGCATGTTCCTTACATTTATTGCCGGACTTATCCCGGCAAAGTTTGCAGCTAAAAAAGACCCTGTTGTGGCATTAAGAAGTGAATAATGTCTTTACTTTAAAACTTCACTGTGTTAAAATTTAAAAGTAATAAGCCAATGCTATTTTGGAAAACCGGGGTGGACAATTATGAATAATAAGTTAAAGACACAGGCTGTTGAGCAGCTTTTTCAGGCAATATTAAGTCTTAAGGATTTAGATGAAGCATACGATTTCTTTGAGGATGTATGTACAATTAACGAGATTTTATCCTTATCCCAGAGATTTGAGGTTGCCAAGATGTTAAGAGAACACAGGACATATCTTGATATTGCGGAGAAGACAGGTGCGTCTACTGCGACAATCAGCAGGGTAAACCGTTCGCTTAATTATGGTAATGACGGGTATGACAGAGTATTTGAAAGACTTGGCGTGCTTGAGAAAGAGTCAGAAGATAATAAGTAATATATGAAGCAATGTAAAAGGGAACTGTCAGTACTGGCAGTTCCCTTAATTTATACGGATTATTTCTTTTTGTCTGTTTTATCAGACTTCTCAGGCTGCTTTGGCGCATGCTTGGCAGAGTAATCATCAATCAGACTTTCAATCATGTTCTTCTTCATGTATACATCAAAGCTTAAAAGACATACAAGACTGAAGAACTGTAAGAATTCTCTGTCATCATCATCCTTTACATCGGTAAATGCATTGCTTGCCTGTTCAGACTTTGCAAATATATCTTTAGATAAGGGCCTTGCAAGAGAGGATTCCATTGAAAATATCTCTTTATATATATAATCCAGATCCGGCTTGGAACCTTCATCAAAGAATTTCTCAGTGAGAGGATTGAGCATTTTCTGTATATCACTTATTGAGAGAATGTTCTTAAAGTAATAGATAAATGTAAGGATATATATATGCTCCTTAGAGTACTTTTTCTTAACTGGTGATGGCAGCAGATTGTTCTTGGCATAGTTGTTAATCATTGTTTTGGTTAGTACTTTATCATCAGTGGTACGCTTTGTATCGTGAAGATGTTCATACATAAATGTTGTAACCTGATCCATGTACAGGTTGATGTTAGGCACATCTCCGGGTTTTATATAATTAAGAGCGGACATATCTTTAAGAATACCACTCATAAGCTCTTTAATATCGTTGTTCATATGTTCCTCATTTCTTTAAAAATGCGTATTCATGAGAGAATACATTTATATTAATGCTTAAGCTATATTATATAGTTTTTAAAACCACATTTCAAGTAGGAATAATATAATGAACTTTAGCATAGTGTAATGTGCATATTATGATATTTTAATTTTTATTACAAGAATATAAAATATGTTTCATAGGAGCAAATATTCGTGACTTTTTACTCCTGATATATTATAATGAAAAAGGTTTTTTAAGAATTCTGGGAGACAGAATTCGGATGCACCAGAGGGTGATATGTGCCGGAAAGCGGCACAGGAATGGAGGATTATTATGGGTATTTTAACAAGATTCAAGGACATTATGAGCGCTAACATCAATGCACTTCTCGATAAGTGTGAAGATCCAGAGAAGATGATTGACCAGTACATGAGAAATCTTGAGAGCGACCTTGGAAAGGTTAAGGCAGAGACAGCTTCAGTTATGGCTGAGGAGACAAGATGTAAAAGAGAGCTTGATGAATGCACAGCAGATGTTGCCAAGTATCAGTCATATGCAGAAAAGGCTCTTAAGGCTGGCAATGAGGCAGATGCAAGAACATTCCTTGAGAAGAAGCAGCAGTTAGTTTCTAAGCAGGCTACATTACAGCAGACATATAATATTGCAGCAGACAATGCAGCTAAGATGCGTCAGATGCATGATAAGCTCTGCAAGGATATCCAGTCTCTTGAAGCGAGAAGAGATGCAGTTAAGGCTAAGGTTGCAGCAGCTAAGGCTCAGGAGAGAATCAACAAGGTTGGTTCAAGTGTTAACAGTGTTGGAACAAGCATGGATGCATTCGGTAAGATGGAGGCTAAGGCTAATAAGATGCTTGACGAGGCTAATGCAATGGCAGAGCTTAACCAGACACAGCTTGAGGCAGATGTTGACAGTCTTGCAGCTAAGTATGATGCAGAGCCGGCTAACACAGCAGTTGATGATGAATTAGCAGCACTTAAGGCTCAGATGGGCTTATAATTCAGAAGCATATTTATAACAAGATAAGCAATACATAGATAAGGAGAGGGAACATGGGATTATTCAAAGGGCAGTTTGCCAACGTAGTTGAATGGGAAGAGTACAGAGATGATATAATCTTCTGGAAATGGACCAACAGAGAAATCAAGAAAGGCAGTAAGCTGATTATCCGCGCCGGCCAGGATGCAATCTTTATGTACAATGGTAAGATTGAAGGTATTTTTAAGGACGAGGGAAGCTTTGATATTGAATCACAGATTATTCCATTCTTATCAACACTTAAAGGCTTTAAGTTTGGCTTCAACAGTGGAGTAAGAGCTGAAGTTTTATTCGTTAATACTAAGGAATTCACAGAGAAGTGGGGAACTAAGAATCCTATTCTTATTCCAACACAGGCACTTCCAGGTGGCATGCCAATAAGAGCTTTCGGTAACTTCTCGTTTTCAGTATCTGATTACATTACGCTTATAGACAAGGTAGCAGGTGTAAAGCAGATGTACACTGTTGCAGATGTTAAGGAAAGAATATCAGCAGTTCTTGACCAGCTTCTTATGAAGTGGATTTCTAAAGAAGGCAAGGATATGTTTAATCTTCAGGCTAATGCTTATGATATCTCAGCGAGTATTAAGACAGACCTTGATATGGAGATGAGCAAGTTAGGAATCACAATAACAAGCTTTACTATCTCAAGTTTCTCTTATCCGGAAGAAGTACAGAAGATGACTAATAAGGCAGCTTCTCAGGCAATGGTTGGAGATATGAACAGATATACACAGATGGCTATGGCTGATAGTATCGGCAATTCAAGAGGCGGTTCGAATATTGCCAGTGATATGATGCAGCTCCAGATGGGAATGCAGGTTGGACAGCAGATGATGAATAACATGAATACTGCAATGAATAATAATGCAAATGTGTCAGGTGGCACAGCACCTAAGTTCTGTCCTAACTGTGGAACACCAACTAATGGCGCTAAGTTCTGTTCTAACTGTGGAACAAAGCTTGCATAAGCTGACAATTAGTAATATGTGAATTTAATAAATAACAATCAGGGATGTTGTCATATTGGCTTGGCAACATCCCGTTGTTTTTGTATAATGTGGTAGTTGGCAGAAATAAGGTGGATATAGATTTCACATTTGCATGAAGGTGGATATATGAGATTAGAAGATTTGAATGACAGCCAGAAAAGGGCAGTTAAATATACAGATGGCGCGCTACTTATTATTGCTGGGGCAGGCTCTGGAAAGACGCGTGTGCTTACGAACAGAATTGCATATTTAATAGAAGAATGCGGAGTAGACCCATATAATATTATGGCAATTACATTTACTAATAAAGCTGCAAGAGAGATGAAAGAACGAGTTGAGACTACTGTGGCACAGGGTGCAGGGGCTGTATGGGTAAGTACATTCCACTCAACATGCGTGAGAATTTTAAGAAGATACATAGACAGAATTGGATACGATAATAACTTTACGATATATGATACGGACGATCAGAAGTCTGTAATCAAGGATATATGTAAGAAGATGAATATAGATACGAAGATGCTTAAAGAGCGTGCAATTATGAGTAAGATTTCATCTGCTAAAGATGAGTTAAAGACTCCTGATGAGTTCGAGCTTGAGGCAGGTAACGACTATAATCTTAGAAGAATCGCAGGTGTATACAGAGAATATCAGAAGACGCTTAAGCTTAACAATGCGCTTGATTTTGATGACCTGATATTCAAGACGGTTGAGCTGTTCCAGAGTGATGCAGAGGTACTTGAGCATTATCAGGACAGATTCAGATATATAATGGTCGACGAGTATCAGGATACTAATACATCACAGTTTAAGCTTGTTGCAATGCTTGCAGCAAAGTATGGCAATATATGTGTGGTTGGTGATGATGACCAGTCTATATATAAGTTCCGTGGAGCAAATATTTATAATATTCTTAACTTTGAAAATGTGTTCACAGGCGCTAAGGTTATAAAGCTTGAGCAGAATTACCGTTCGACGCAGACTATTCTTAATGCTGCAAATGCAGTGATAAGTAATAATATTGGAAGAAAGAGCAAGTCACTCTGGACTGATAACGGAGAGGGCGAGAAGGTCAATTATACTCTGTATGAGAACGGGTATGATGAGGCAGAAGGCGTTGCGAGTGGTATTGCAGAGTATGTAAGGGATGGCTGGAATTATAATGATGTTGCCATTCTTTACAGAACTAATGCACAGTCAAGAGCGCTCGAAGAAAAGCTGATGATTCACAACATTCCATATAAGATATATGGCGGACAGAATTTCTATCAGCGAAAGGAAATCAAAGATATTCTTGCTTATCTTAAAACTATTGATAATGGTCTTGATGGTCAGGACTTGATGATGCCGATAATTCCTGCCATGGCAATGCCGCCGACTTGATGGTCAGGCGGTTAAGCGAATTATAAATGTTCCGAAGAGGGGAATTGGTAATACAACGATTGACAGATTGCAGGAATATGCAGATTTTAATGATATTACTTTCTGGGAAGCACTTGTCAATGCAAAGGATATTGACACAATAAAGAATGCGGCACTTTCCAAGTTAGAGCCATTTGTTGACCTTATTGGAAGACTGCGTGCCAAGGAAGAATTCATGTCATTAAAGGAGCTTGCTGAGGCTGTAATTGAGGATACAGGATATATCGAGAGCCTTTCACAGAATGAAACAGTGGAAGAGGTTGAGGCAAGACGCGAGAATCTGGATGAATTCATTAATAAGGTAGTAAGCTATGAGGAGGGCTGTAAGGAAGCAGGCGAAGAGCCTACACTTTCAGGACTTCTTGAAGAAGTTGCCTTAATAGCAGATATTGATAATCTTGATGAGTCAGAGCCTCATGTAATGCTTATGACACTTCATAGCGCAAAGGGTCTGGAATTCCCAATTGTGTATATGACAGGAATGGAGGACGGACTTTTCCCAAGCTATATGACAATTGTGTCAGATGATTCAACTGAGATTGAGGAAGAGAGAAGACTGTGCTATGTTGGAATAACAAGAGCAGAGAAAATACTTAATCTTACAAGTGCCAAGTCGCGTATGGTGCGTGGTGAAACACAGATGAATAAGGTTTCAAGATTCATTAATGAAATTCCTAAAGAATATATGCACATAGAAAACAATTCCAGTGGGTATGCTAAAGGCAGGATTGCATATGGCGGGACATCAGATGAGCCAGATACAACAGGCATTAACATGCGTGCAACAGCCAGATCAATTCTTAGCAGCTACGGAAGCGGCACACCAGGCGGAAGGGCAGCAGGAACATATAGTTCAAGAAAGGTTAAGATAAATGGTGGTTCTAATCCGGGATTTGGAAAAG
>ERZ791573.1051-NODE-1051-length-12002-cov-5.733322_pt1 | contig 12002 bp, 10 predicted proteins | sample MGYA00509971_ERZ791573 | MGnify/ENA primary metagenome ERZ791573 (study PRJEB30046, sample SAMN00791921) | human gut metagenome | study: EMG produced TPA metagenomics assembly of the A metagenome-wide association study of gut microbiota in type 2...
CGTGGAAAAATGGAGCGTAATGTGGCTTTTGCTTTGGCAACCATTGCCGGAACAATATCCAAACTAGCTTTTGATGCTTGTATGTTCAACAGTCAGAACTTCGGTTTCGTGAAGCTGCCCGATGATTGCACGACAGGTTCCAGCATTATGCCCCATAAGAAGAACCCGGATGTCTTTGAACTGACGCGTGCCAAATGTAATAAGATTCAAGCGCTTCCGCAACAGATTATGATGATTATGAATAATCTCCCTTCCGGCTATTTCCGTGATTTGCAGATTATCAAAGAAGTTTTCCTTCCTGCTTTTCAGGAATTGAAAGACTGTTTGCAGATGACAACCTATATCATGAATGAAATAAAGGTAAATGAACATATTCTTGATGATGACAAGTATCTGCTTATTTTCAGTGTGGAGGAAGTCAATCGTCTGGCACGTGAAGGTATGCCTTTCCGGGATGCTTATAAGAAAGTAGGGCTGGATATTGAAGCCGGTCACTTTTCGCATGACAAGCAAGTACATCACACCCATGAAGGAAGTATTGGCAATTTGTGTAATGATGAGATTTCCGCATTGATGCAACGTACCATCGAGGGTTTCAACTTTCAAGGTATGGAACAGGCGGAGAAGACCTTGTTGGGGCGTAAATGATCCATCCAGACCATGCATAGAGTTATCTCTTTTGCATGGTCTTTGATTATAAAATATCCTTTTCCACCTTTATTGAAATATTTTCATCGGAAAAAGTTTGGCAGAAAGGTAGAAACTACTTATCTTTGCACCCGTTGAAAAAATGCGGAAATAGCTCAGTTGGTAGAGCATAACCTTGCCAAGGTTAGGGTCGCGAGTTCGAGTCTCGTTTTCCGCTCGCAGGAGAAAGCAACGCAGGTTGTTTTCTCTTTTTTTATGCATTTTTCTTGCAGGAAATTTTTTGTATATCTGTTGCGGGTATTATGAGGAATTTGATATATTTGCGCCTGCAATTAAGAAAATGAAGAAACATGACAACGTATGATATTTATTTCTCGGACGGCAGTTCGAGCGACAATAAGGGATTTTCTATCAAGACTCCTGAAAAGGCCATTCACATGGCGGAAGACATGTTGGTGAGAGGCAACAGCTACATTGAAGATTACGCAGGTGGAGTGATTTCGGTCGTATCTTCCGGCGGAGAGACCGTATGGAGCAGCCCGATTCCCGAGTCGAAAAAGAAATGACACAGTTTATATTTTTAAAACCATAAGATTATGTTTTCTGGAATAGTAGAGGAATATGCAGAAGTCGTGAAGGTGGTAAAGGATCAGGAAAACCTGCACCTGACATTGAAATGTTCGTTTGTGGATGAGCTGAAGATTGACCAGAGTGTATCACATAACGGAGTGTGTCTGACGGTAGTCAGCATTCAGGACGGTACTTATACGGTAACGGCCATGAAGGAAACCATTGAACGTTCCAATATCGGCCTGCTGGCTGTAGGCGACAAGGTGAATGTGGAACGCAGCATGATGATGAACGGACGCCTGGACGGCCATATCGTGCAGGGACATGTGGACCAGACTGCAGTCTGTACGGCGGTTGATGATGCGCAGGGAAGCTGGTATTTCACCTTTAAGTATAATTTCGACAAGGAGATGGCAAAACGCGGATATTTCACGGTAGATAAAGGTTCTGTCACGGTGAACGGTGTCAGCCTGACAGTCTGCAATCCTACGTCGGATACGTTTCAGGTAGCGATTATTCCTTATACTTACGAACATACCAATTTCCATACAATTAAGGTGGGCAGTGTGGTAAATATCGAATTCGATATTATCGGTAAGTACCTGAGCCGCATGATGCAGCTTACAGAGTGATACTTTCAGTTATATAACTTCAAGGCGCAGCTTTCTGGAACGATTTCCGAAAGCTGCGCCTTGCGTTTTTTATAGGTCTTTGAGCAGTACCTCGCTGCTCTTTTCTGTAAATTCTTTGCGGGCCTGTATCAGGGTTTGCCAGGCTGTAGAATAATGTCCCGGGTCAATTTTGAAATCCTCCGCTCCGTTGGCATCCAGCTGGCTGAGGAGGGTGCCTACACTTAACCGGTGGATGTCGATTCCAGGGAGGTATTGAGGATCGCGGGATTTTTCTTCTCCGCCGGCACCAGCCTCATAAATCAGTCGCATATCCTGCAACTCATACAGAATACTTTTTGTTAGACGGATTGGAATCTTGTGTTCTTTGCTCAGTGCTTCTGCCGTATAAGGCCGGCCGCCAGTGGCGAACCGTTTGCAGATAGAGCTCAGAATGATGGTACAGAAAAAGTCGTGGAAGCGTCGGCTGATATTGGCTGTTTCCTTTCCGAAGTTGAAGGTGGATATGTTCTGGCTGATGTAGCTCATTTCAGCTCCGAACAGACAGATACTCCAGGATATTTGTGTCCACAAAAGGAACAGAGGAATGGCCGCAAAGCTTCCGTAAATGGCATTGTAGTTAGAAACCCATATCTGGCTGTTGATGTAGAAATACTGGAAGGCCTGAAAAGCGCTTCCGGCTAGAATACCCGGTAGCCAGGCATGTGCTAACTTGACTTTCGTGTTGGGCATGAAGGTGTAAAGTCCGATAAACATTCCCCAGATAAGGGCGTATGGGATAAGGCGGACGAAAAATTTCAGTACCGGAGCCAATACCATGAAGTTCTGCAATTCCTTGACGTAGGTGCTCATGAAGATGGACAGACCGCTGGAGATTACGAGTAGTACCGGCAGTAGTAGAATCAAAGAAGAATAGTCAGTAATCTGTCGGAACAGACTTCGGGGTTTTTTTACTTGCCAGATGGCATTAAAGCTGCGTTCGATGTTGTCAATCAGCAGCAGGACAGTACCCAACAGCATGATGAGGCCTACACCGATAAAGATGCCGCTTTGTGCATGTTCCAGATAGGAATTAATCCAGCTGATGACAAGTTCAGCCTGTGCGCCTGTTACCCCACTGCGGAACTGTGATTCAATCAGGGTATCAAAACCGAATCCTCTGGCAATAGCAAAAAGAAGAGCTAAGATGGGGATGATGGAAAGCAGGGTGCTGTAGGTCAGTGCTGATGCACGCACCACAATACGGTCATTGATAAACTGGTTGATGGATAAGTAAATAATCTTGAGACAGGTGTATCCTTTCCATTGGAGGTGAGAAACTTCCTCTTCCCGGATGCGCCAGATACCGTCGTCCAGAAAGTGAATCAGTGATTTGAGTCGTGCGTTCATGGTGGATTGGTTTTAATGAAAAAGAAAGCAGCCGGTCTATAAGCCGGGTTCTGTCACCCTGCAAGCAGGGGAGTCTGTCATTTATCTACTCCTGCCGTCACCGACAGGCTCTAGCGGTCCACCCTCCGACGTGGGGCGAGCAACCCTCGTTAATGCCGGTTTACATGACCTTACAACTCCTAAGATGCACAGCCCGCATATCGCTATACGGCTGGTAGGCTCTTACCCTACCTTCTCACCCTTACCTTTCCCGAAAGAAAAGGCGGTTATTTTCTTCTGCATTACTCCACCCTCGCGGGCAGCTTTCTGTTAGGAAGTAGGATGCTCTGTGTTGCCCGGACTTTCCTCTTGTACACACATGTACCAGCGACAAACCGACCAACTGCTTTTCACTGCAAAGGTACGCAAATAAACCGAAATGGCGACATAATTGGCAAAATATCCTGTGATGCTGACAAAAATAACTGATAATGAATGTAAAATTGGCAGAATTGCCCGTTAATTGCGGTTAATGGGTGCTATGCCTTTGTTAAAAGAGAGAAAAAAGAACTGATAAGGAGTACAACCGTATAAATTTTGTTCTACTTTAGCAAATGAAATGTTAAACAAATAACGAAATTAACAATATAATAAGAATAGAATTATGAAAAGAGTAACTAAGTATGTAATAGGAACAGCAGCAATGTTGGTTGCCAGCGCAGGTGTAGCAGGAGTTACTGCTTATACCGTATTACAATCAAAAGATAATAAAGGTGAACTTTCCTTCAATGATGCATTCCAGACTAATCTGAATGCCCGGACAGCTGCCTTGTCACCTGCAAACATGCAACCTGTAGATTTGACAAAGGCTGCAGAAAGTTCTTTGAATTCTGTTGTGCATATCATGGCTGTACAGCGCAGTAAAGTACAAACCATTCAGACTCAACCGGATTTCTTCGACTTCTTCTTTGGAGACGGCCAGGGACGTCGTCAGCAAGTACAGACTCCGGAACGTCGTGGTTTGGGTTCAGGTGTGATTATTTCGAAAGACGGATACATTGTAACCAATAATCACGTGATTGAAAATGCCGATGATATTTCTGTAAAACTGCACGACGGACGTGAAATGAAAGGCCGTATGATTGGTACAGACCCTTCTACCGACTTGGCTTTGATTAAAATCGAAGGTGATGATTTCCCGGCTATTCCGGTAGGTGATTCCGACCAGTTGAAAGTGGGAGAATGGGTATTGGCAGTAGGTAATCCGTTTAACTTGGGTTCTACAGTTACAGCAGGTATCGTCAGTGCCAAGGCCAGAGGCTTGGGAGCAAACGGTGTGGAATCGTTTATTCAGACCGATGCGGCCATCAATCAGGGTAACAGTGGAGGCGCTTTGGTAAATGCAGCAGGACAGTTGGTCGGTATTAATGCGATGCTTTATTCTCCTACAGGAGCTTATTCGGGATACGGTTTTGCCATTCCTACCAGTATTATGACGAAGGTGGTAACCGACTTGAAGCAATATGGTACTGTACAACGTGCGTTGTTGGGTATTGCCGGACGTGATATGGGTAACGAAGTATATCCGGATGAAATCAAGAAGGAACAGAAAGAACTGGGTGCTACAGAAGGTGTACAGATTGTAGAAGTCACAGAAGGTGGTTCTGCCGATGGATTGCTCCAGAAGAACGATGTCATTATCGCAATGGAAGGTAAGAAGATAAAGAATATGGCCGAACTGCAAGGTACATTGGCTAAATACCGTCCGGGAGATAAGATTAAATTGACTGTATTGCGTGATAAGAAAGAGAAAGAATTTACAATTACCTTGAAGAATGCGCAGGGTAATACAAAAATCGTGAAGAATGTGGATATGCAGATTTTGGGTGCTGCCTTCCGTGAAGTGCCTCAAGATTTGAAACGTCAGTTGAACTTGGGTTATGGAGTGGAAGTAACCGGAGTCTCAGACGGACGAATGAAAGATAGTGGTATCCGTAAAGGATTCATTATTCTGAAAGCGAACAGCAAGCAGTTGAAAACTGTACAGGATTTGGAAGATGTAATGAAGGCAGCTTCACAATCTCCTGATCAGGTATTGTTCATGACTGGTATTTATCCGTCAGGAAAACGTGCAAATTATGCTGTAGATTTGTCACAAAATTAATAGGTATATAGATTGTGCTGATTGTTCATCTCGAAATCAGACGAAAGAAAAAGCCCGACATGCAAGTCGGGCTTTTTCTTTGAGTCTCATCCTTTTTTCTGAGATTACAAATTTCATCCCGTTTATATTCTTTTGCCCGGTACTTTCAAGTGATGAGTGCAGTTTTTCCTTGAAAAAACTATACTACTTTCAAGAAGAAACTGCACTCATCACTTGAAAGTACTGGAAATTTGTCTAACGAGGCAAGGCTATCTTTGGAGGAACTGAAAAGATTACGTCGGGTTATTTCCTTGCTCAGAAAGTTTACTCCAAACGAATATCTGCTTCGATGCGGAAACCCGAATCGTTTTTCTTTAAAAATGTATTTTATCAGGGTATGAAGACTGATGGATGAAAAATAAAAACAGAATCAACTGTCGTGTATCAGTAGATCTTCGTTTGTATTTAAACCTTCGAAGTACCGACAAGACAACTGATTCTGTTTCAGCCTCTGATAGAGTAGTGATTTATCGGATACGGATTGATTTTCCAGCCCGTATATTGCTTCCTTTTATTCCGTTCAGGCGGCGTAGCTGACTTACGCTGACACCATATTTTGCTGCAATACCGCCCAATGTTTCTCCGTTGCGTATTCTGTGGTATACGGCTTTACCCGAAGAAGATGATTTTGGAGTTGCAATAGCTACTGTAGAGCGGCGTTTCTGGTATACTTCCGGCTTATAGTTGTAGATGCTGTCTTCGTGTTCGATGAAACAGCTAATCATGTTGTTAGGCAAACGTAATGCATAAGGCTCTTCGTTGCCCGGAATAATGTCTTTCTTAAATTCCGGATTCAAGGCACGCAACTGGTCGATGTTGATTTTACAAACATCTGCTACTTGCTGCAAATGCAGGTTTTTAGATACCTGAATAGTATCGGTTCCTTCGGGCATGCGCATTTCCATCGGACTGATATTGTGTTCACAATAATATGTCATGATATAATTGGCAGCAATGAATGCAGGCACATATCCTCTGGTTTCCTTAGGCAGATAGTTGTACAAAGTCCAGAAATCTTTTTCTCCTCCGGCACGGCGGATGGCTTTATTGATAGTACCTGGTCCGCAGTTGTAGGCAGCCAATACCAGATTCCAGTCGTTGTATATTTCGTACAAATCTTTCAAGTAGCGTACAGCAGCACGGGTCGACTTGATAGGGTCGCGGCGTTCGTCTACCAGACTGTTGTTTTTCAACCCGTATATTTTGCCGGTAGTCAGCATAAACTGCCAGAGTCCGACTGCTCCTGCGCGTGAAGTTGCTGTAGGGTTGAGGGCTGATTCAATGACCGGCAGGTATTTCAACTCTTGTGGAAGGTCGTACAGGTCGAGTGCTTCCTCGAAGATAGGCATGTAGAAATTGTTTGCACTCAGCATAAATGCTACTTTCTGTCTCAAGCGAGTAGCATACATGTCGATGAATTTTCTTACCACTTCGTTGTAAGGCATTTCAATAATGGCAGGAATACGCTGCAGACGGTCGATATAGACCGAGTCGCTGACAACAGGATTGGTGGCGGTGCTTGTGCAGTTTTCCCCTAAATTGATATAGTTCTTGGATATCCAGTCTAAGTACAAACTATCTGTAGTAGACAACATACCTTCCGGTAAGTCAATTACCTGGTCAGTTCCACTGGCCGAGCGGACCGTTATGCTTTGTTCTGTCTGTTGTGCATACAGTGCAGAAGTACTTAGCAGAGTTAGTAAACCGATAAATATTTTTTTCATGGATTAAAATTTAATATTGCATTGTATGCCTATACCTTGCGGTCGGCCACGATATGCATCATTGAATATAGTAGGTTCCAGTGTCATGCTTAAGTCGTCCGAAATATCAAAGTTTGATAGTTCAGCATCTACATAAGCATCAACTACTGAAAGCAGATATACAGCAATAAAGGCAATGATACTTAAGTCTCGCTGACGTCGGAAAGCATCCTTGCGCTGGCGGAATATATTCTGATAATAGTCCAGATTATTCAAGACATCTTCCTTGGTCATACCGTTTTTGATAAAGTTCATGTAGCTGTCATTTTCAGTATTGTCGCTCATGATGTCCTGATAAGCCTGTGAGTAATCTTTGTACATTTTGGTATTCCAGGTAAGGGCATAGGTACATCCCAGGAATCCTCCGTAGATGATGGGGAGTTTCCAGTATTTATGATTGTAAATCTGTCCTGCACCGGGAATTACCAGTCCCAGCCAAATGGAGTTGTTGGGTACGGGCAACCAGCGTTTTTTCTTGGTTTCTGCAGGCTGTTGTTGTAACATTGTTTGCTGGATGGAATCGTTTTGGCGGATGAGTGCGGCTGTATCTACCGGAGCTTCCAGTTTTTCCAGTTCTTTTTGGTGGATATCCGACCATTCGCTTCTCACCGTATCCTGCAAAGCAATGCTGTCTGTACGATGATGCACCTGTATAGAATCTCCCCACAAACCGGATAGATTGGTTTGCCGGGCAGAAACTTCTGTTTGTGCTCCAAAGATGAAACACAAAATCAGAATTACAGATGATATGTATAGATAACGTTGTTGTCTCAATTTGTTCTTCTTTTATTCAGCCTTTAGTGTATCCAGAATTTCCATGATACGTTCCAAGTCGGCTTCGTTATTAAATGGAATACTGATTTTCCCTTTTCCTTTGGCGCTGCATGACAGCTGTACTTTGGTTCCGAAAAAACTGCACAGATGGTTTTGCAGCATAGTATATTCTTCAGAAAGCTTTGCACCTTTGGGAGCGATTTTCTTTCCCCCCGATTCGATGCTTTCTCCTGAAGTGAGTGCTTTTACAATTTCTTCTACTTTACGAACCGAATATCCTTGAAGCAGAATTTCGTTGAAAATGCGGATTTGTGTCTTGGGATCGTCCAGTGCCAGCAAAGCACGTGCATGTCCCATGTCTATTTCCTTGTTCTTCAGAGCAACCTGTATCTGAGCAGGTAGTTTCAGCAGACGCAGATAATTGGCTATAGTAGTACGTTTTTTTCCGATGCGTTCGCTCAAACGTTCCTGAGTCAGTTCGTATTGCTCTATAAGATGCTGGTAAGCCAGCGCTATTTCCAGTGAATTAAGGTCTTCACGCTGAATGTTTTCTATCAGCGCCATTTCCATTACATTCTCATCGTCTGCCGTACGGATATAAGCAGGAATCGTTTTCAGTCCGGCCTGTATAGAAGCGCGGTAGCGTCGTTCTCCTGCTATAATCTGATAAGAATCTTCACTGAGTTTACGTAATGTGATAGGTTGGATAATACCTATTTCCGCGATGGAGTCTGCAAGTTCTTGTAAGGCTACCGGATCAAATTCGCGGCGAGGCTGATTGGGATTGACAGAAATCTTATTCAGCTCAATTTCGTTGATAGAAGAGGAGCCCGAAGTCTTTACTTCTTCGGTAGAAATCAATGCGTCAAGTCCTCTGCCTAATGCAAACTTTTTCTGTACTGCCATAGTTTTTTACTTGCTGTTTTTATTTATAATTTCGTTTGCCAATGCCAGGTGGTTCTTTGCTCCTGTAGAGTCTGCATCATACAAGATGGCCGGAATACCATGGCTTGGAGCTTCACTCAGTTTTACGTTACGCTGTATAATGGTCTTGAATACCAGTTCCTGGAAATGTCGTTTTACTTCATCATATATCTGGTTGGCCAGACGCAGACGAGAATCGAACATGGTGAGAAGGAAGCCTTCTATTTCCAATGCCGGATTCAATTTTGTTTTTATTATTTTAATGGTATTCAGCAATTTGCTGATTCCTTCCAGTGCGAAGTATTCACATTGCACCGGGATGATGACAGAATCGGAAGCGGTAAGCGCATTGATGGTAATCAGCCCCAACGAAGGTGAACAGTCTATCAGAATATAGTCGTATTCACTTTTCATAGGTTCTAAGGCCTGTTTCATAATCTTCTCGCGATTTTCCAGATTCAGCATTTCAATTTCTGCACCGACAAGATCGATGTGCGAAGGAATGATATCCAATCCGTCAATATCGGTTGTATAAATCGCTTCTCTTATATCAGCTTGGTTTATCAGACATTCGTATATGGAGCAATCTATATCTTTTAAGTCTACTCCCAAACCGGATGAAGCGTTTGCCTGTGGGTCTGCATCGACTACCAGAACCTTTTTTTCCAGGGTAGCTAATGATGCAGCCAGATTAATAGTTGTCGTAGTTTTGCCTACTCCGCCTTTTTGATTGGCTAAAGCAATAATTTTTCCCATATTAATCAGTTTATTCTGACAGCGAAGTAACTAATAATAGCGGAGAGTACCTATCATCTGACCCTATATTTCGTAAGATGTGTTGATAACTCACTGCTTTTGTTAATAACTTGAGCAGGGCAAAGATACATATTTTTACTTAATTATGCTTCTAAGTTTGAGAAGATTAAGATTTGTAAACGCAATGTAGTCTGAGGATTGCTTGGGCAATCGCCTGAAAGATTGTACCTTTACTGCCATAAATAAAATAAGTAGAATTATGGCTAAAGAAAGACCGCTTTTATTGTTGTCGAATGATGATGGGTTTAATGCAAAAGGTATACGTGAATTGATAAAGGCTCTACGTCCGGTTGCAGATTTGGTTGTGGTAGCGCCAGACGGTCCTCGCTCAGGATCATCGGGAGCAATTACTTCTGTGCAGCCCTTGCAGTATTCGCTGATACAACAAGAACCGGGATTATTTATTTATAAATGTACAGGAACGCCTGTAGACTGTATTAAGCTGGCTTTGTTTGATATCGTAACGCGTGTTCCCAGTATGGTTATCGGTGGTATTAATCATGGAGATAACTCTTCTGTCAATGTACATTATTCGGGTACTATGGGAGTGGTAATAGAAGGTTGTCTGAAGGGGATTCCTTCGGTAGGCTTTTCGTTGTGTAATCATGCGGCAGATGCCGATTTCTCACCAGTCCTACCTTATGTACGTTCTATTGTAGAAAAGGTGTTGGAAAAAGGCCTTCCCAACGGAACTTGTCTGAATGTAAACTTCCCGGATACAGCGGAAATAAAAGGTGTACGCGTTTGCCGTCAGACCAATGGGGTGTGGATTAACGAGTTTGTAAAGACTGAAAACCCACGCGGAGGACACAGCTTTTGGCTGACAGGGGACTATTGTAATCTGGAAGTGGGAGCAGAGGCAACAGATCATTGGGCTTTAGACAACGGATATGTGGCAATTACTCCGACAAAAGTGGATGTGACGGATTATAAGTTGATGGAAGAATTGAAAACCTGGAACTTATGAAATATTACCTGATTGTAGGAGAGGCATCGGGCGATTTGCATGCTTCTAATTTGATGAAGGCTTTGCAGCAGGAAGATTCACAAGCTGAATTTCGCTTTTTCGGAGGTGATTTGATGAAAGCGGTGGGAGGTACCTGTGTGAAGCATTATAAGGAATTGGCTTACATGGGGTTCATTCCTGTGCTGTTGCACTTGCGTACTATTTTCCGCAACATGGATTATTGCAAGCACGATGTGGAAGCATGGCGTCCGGATGTTTTGATTTTAGTAGATTATCCGGGCTTTAATCTGAAGATTGCTGAATATATTAAAAAGCATACACAGATTCCAGTGTATTATTATATCTCTCCTAAAATCTGGGCATGGAAAGAGTATCGCATCAAGAATATAAAACGGGATGTAGACCGTTTGTTCTCCATTCTTCCTTTTGAGGTCGATTTCTTTAAGAAGCATCAGTATCCGGTATGTTATGTGGGTAATCCGTGTGTAGATGCTGTAGACGAATTCCGGAAAAAAGGACAGGAAACTGCAGAAACATTCCGAACAGTCAATGTTTTGGACGGACGGCCCATTATTGCCTTGCTTGCCGGTAGCAGGAAGCAGGAAATAAAAGATAATCTGTCTCGTATGATAGAAGCTGCAAAAGATTTTCCGAAATATCAGTTTGTAGTGGCTGGAGCACCCGGTATCGATCCTTCTTTCTACCGTGAGTACATGGCTGCTGATACGAAGATTGTATTTGGACAGACTTATCGTTTGTTGCAGCAGGCTGAGGCTGCTTTAGTTACTTCGGGTACAGCTACATTGGAAACCGCTTTGTTTCGTGTGCCGCAGGTGGTATGTTATTATACAGCAATGGGTAAACTGGTTTCTTTCCTTCGTCGGCATATCTTAAAAGTGAAATATATTTCGCTGGTTAATCTGATAGCAGATAAAGAAGTGGTTACAGAATTGGTAGCCGACGGTATGACTGTGGAGAATGTGAAAGCAGAACTTTCGGCTATTCTGGAAGGAGGAGATTCCCGAGTCCGGATGCTGAATGATTATGATTGCCTGATAGAACGTTTGGGGGCTCCCGGGGCTTCTGAAAGAGCTGCCAAGGCTATTGTCTGTTCGTTATGGAAAAGATAATATTATAAAGTGTGATTATAAAATAAGCGTGAGCAATATATCCCGATATATTGCTCACGCTTATTTTTTATGGCCTTATTATTGAGGCAGGGTGTTATATCAATGAAATAACATACAGATAAACTACTGCAGCCGGTACAGCCATTAGGGTACTGTCGAAACGGTCGAGCATTCCTCCGTGACCGGGGAGGATGTTTCCGGAGTCTTTGA
>ERZ791573.1052-NODE-1052-length-11999-cov-21.983004_pt1 | contig 11999 bp, 13 predicted proteins | sample MGYA00509971_ERZ791573 | MGnify/ENA primary metagenome ERZ791573 (study PRJEB30046, sample SAMN00791921) | human gut metagenome | study: EMG produced TPA metagenomics assembly of the A metagenome-wide association study of gut microbiota in type 2...
CTTACGAACCAAATCTTTTCGCAAAAAAGTTGCTTAAAAACATATCTTTTTAACACTTGTTTACAATCAACGAGGATAAAACACTTAATTTACCTTATAAAATATACGCATGCGGGCGCGTGGGTGTGTGCGTGCACATACACACAGATTACATGTATGGCAGGTGACGCGGTGCATGGAACACGAATCTTGTCTTTTTGAACACGGATTTTATCTTTTCGAACACTTATTTTATTTTTTACGAACACGAATTTTATTTTTTTTGAACACGAATTTCACGAATTAAACGAATCTTGATGCTTGAGGAATATAGTTCTCGCACGAATTTAACGAATCGTTATGAACGGCATTGGCACACGGAACTACTCAAAAGGGTCGCACACGGATCTCACTCGATCGCAGATTTTAAAATTGTGAAGGAGGGAGGACGAGATGAAAAGATTATTTAGGAACCAGACATTCTCATGTCTATATAAATAAGATGGAGGGAGGACATATTAACAATGTGGAAAGCTTATAGAAAGAGGAAAATAATAAATAATTCTAAAATGATTTGCGAATTAAATGAAATATATGTAAGTTTGCAAAAAGTAAGACTCATTGCGAACTAACAAATAGACGAAACGGGTTTAGAAAGGAGATAAGAAAAACCGAGTTAGAAAAAAAATGAGAAAACCTTTTTAGAAGGAAATGAAATAAACAGGTAAAAACAAAGAATAAAAACAATTTTAAAAATAAAAGGAAAAAGAAAATGGAAAAAGACGAATTGTACAAAATGATAGACGAGCGTGACGGATACTCTTCGCTCGCTTTCCCTGCGCTCATGCGTAAGGTGTATGTGTGGATGGCAATGGCGCTGGTCATTACGGCTGTTGCAGCCTATGGCGTGGCCCACTCTCCAGCCCTGCTGTCGCTTATTTACAGCAGCAAGTTGACGTTCTTCGGATTGATTATCGCAGAGGTAGCGTTGGTTATGTATATCAGCGGCCGCATAGACCGCATGGCCTTGACCACAGCGACGCTCATGTTCACGCTCTACTCTGCCTTGAACGGCATGACGCTGGCATCGATCTTTGTGCTCTACTCAGAGGCCATCATCACGAAGGTGTTCCTGATAACCGCTGGAACGTTCGGCACGATGGCGTTTGTGGGCTACACCACGAAGAGCGACCTCACCTCTCTGGGCAAGTTGGCGTTTATGGGTCTGATAGGCATAATCATCGCCACGGTCGTTAACCTCTTCATAGGAAGCAGCGGCATGGACCTCATCATCAGTTACATCGGTGTTGCTGTGTTCATCGGTCTGACCGCCTACGACGCACAGAAGATCAAGCACATGCTTGCCATGTGTCCCGACGGCGGCGAACAGGCACAGAAGCTCGCGCTCATGGGCGCCCTCTCGCTGTATCTCGATTTCATAAACCTGTTCCTCTATCTGCTGCGCATCTTCGGAAGAAACAACGACTAACAGGCTGCGCCTTGACAAAAGGCGATGAAAGGCGGACACGCGAAGACAGGAACAGAAGCTGAACACAAAAGCAAGAAACAAAAGCTTGATACGAAAACAAGAAGAAAAAGGCGAGAAACAAAAGCTGAAAGTACATGAGCATTTGCTTTTCACGAGAGCGTCATCGGCATCACACCTCTTTTAGGGAGATTATTCTCCATGGCGCGACATAGGGTCGTTTCAGAGAAACAGCCATGAGGAAAGGTGGTAAGAAATGCAAAATGTATAAATATACAAAAACGAGGTCTAAAACATGCTATAAATGAAAATTTATGCATTTTTAGCCTCGTTTTTTTGGTTATTTATACAAAAAGCGATATTTTTGCACCATCGAAACGTATAAATATACATCGGATGAAGACAAAGAACAGTAGAATAGAAGCATTGAAGATGCTCATATCGAGCCAAGACCTGTGCAGCCAAGACGAGGTGTTGCAGGCTTTGCAGAAAGAAGGATTTGAACTGACCCAGGCCACGCTGAGCAGGGACATGAAGCAGCTGAAGGTGGCAAAGGCGGCAAGCATGAACGGCAAATACATATATGTGCTGCCCAACGAGACGATGTACCGCCGCGTGCCCACCCCGAAGAAGGCCATGGAGATGTTGCAGACCCCCGGCTTCATGTCGCTTAACATATCGGGCAACATGGCGGTTATAAAGACCCGCCCAGGCTATGCGAGCGCGATAGCCTATAACATAGACAACGCCAACATTGACAGCATTCTCGGCACCATTGCCGGCGACGACACCATTTTCATGGTTGTGAAAGAGGGCGTGGACGAAGAGCAACTGTTTGAGGAGCTCAACGACATCATTGGCGAGGGATAAACGTTCCTCATGCCAACGCACCCACACAAGGATAGGAAAAACAGAAAAAAGATAAAGGAAGAACAATGGAAGAAATTAAAGTGATGGTGGCAGACGCCTCTCACGAAAAGTACGTCGACTTTATTCTGAAAACCATCGAAGACGCAGCAAAGGTGCGCGGCACAGGCATAGCCAAGCGCACCCACGAATATCTGACAACCAAGATGAAGGAAGCCAAGGCGGTGATAGCCTTGAGCGGCGACAAGTTTGCCGGCTTCAGCTACATCGAGACCTGGGGCAACAAGCAGTATGTCACCACGTCGGGTCTTATTGTACACCCCGACTTCCGTGGTCTGGGTCTTGCGAAGCGCATCAAAGACATGACGTTCACCCTTGCCCGCACGCGCTGGCCCCATGCCAAGATTTTCAGTTTGACGAGCGGTGCAGCCGTTATGGCCATGAACACGCAGCTGGGTTACAAGCCTGTGACCTTTGCCGACCTTACCGACGACGAAGCGTTCTGGCGCGGTTGCGAGGGTTGCATCAACGTTGACGTGCTGAAGCGCACGGGCCGCAAATATTGCATCTGCACCGGCATGCTCTATGACCCCGAGGAGCACCTGCCCGCAAAACTGCCGCAGGAGGTGCTCGACAGAATAAACAAGATTGACAAAAAAGACATTAACAACAAGTAGACAAACCATTGTTGAAGCAGACGGCATAAAGGTTTAGAGAAAAGACGGACAAGAAGTCTGCAAACATGTGCTTGTAACAAAAAATCATAAAGATATGGCAAAGAAGAAAGTAGTGGTGGCATTTTCAGGAGGTCTCGACACCTCCTACACTGTGATGAAACTGAAGAACGACGGCTACGACGTTTACGCTGCATGCGCCAACACAGGTGGTTTCAGCCCCGAGCAGCTGAAGACCAACGAGGAGAACGCCTATAAGCTTGGCGCGAAAGAATATGTGACGCTCGACGTTACACACGAGTATTATGAGAAGTCGCTCAAATATATGATTTTCGGCAATGTGCTGCGCAACAACTGCTACCCCATCTCGGTATCGTCGGAGCGCATTTTCCAGGCCATCGCCATTGCCCGCTACGCCAAAGAGATTGGTGCCGACGCCATTGCCCACGGTTCAACGGGTGCCGGCAACGACCAGATACGTTTCGACATGACCTTCCTGGTGATGGCTCCCGGCGTAGAGATCATAACCCTCACACGCGACAAGGCTCTCTCTCGTAAAGAGGAGGTCGACTACCTGAACGAGCACGGTTTCTTTGCCGACTTTACCAAACTGAAATATTCTTACAACGTGGGCATCTGGGGCACCAGCATCTGCGGTGGCGAGATTCTCGACCCCACCCAGGGTCTGCCCGAGGAAGCTTATCTCAAGCACGTCACCGCCAAGGATGAGGAGGCAGAGCTTAAGATCACGTTTGAGAAGGGCGAGATTGTGGCTGTTAACGGCGAGAAGTTTGACGACAAGATTGCCGCCATACAGAAGATAGAGGAGATTGGCGCTTCTTACGCCATTGGCCGCGACTGCAACGTGGGCGACACCATCATCGGCATCAAAGGCCGTGTGGGCTTCGAGGCAGCAGCTCCGAAGCTTATCATCGAGGCACACCGCCTGTTGGAGAAGAGCACGCTGAGCAAGTGGCAGCAGTATTGGAAGGACCAGGTGGCCAACTGGTACGGCATGTTCCTGCACGAGAGCCAGTATCTGGAGCCTGTGATGCCCGACATCGAGGCCATGCTCACCTCTTCACAGCGCCACGTCAACGGCACCGCCATCCTGAAGCTCCGTCCCTACTCGTTCCAGACCGTTGGTGTCGACTCTGCCGACGACCTCACAAAGAGCAAACTTGGCGAATATGGCGAGATGCAGCACGGCTGGACTGCCGACGATGCCAAGGGCTTCATCAAGGTTTCTTCTACCCCGCTGCGCGTCTACTACGGCATGCATCCTGAGGAGGAGAGATAAGTAATAAGTGAAGAACGAAGAGTGAAGAGTGAAGAATTCAATAGTTTAAATTATTATGGTTCATGGGAAATAAGATTATTAACGAATACAATAGAGAAAAATCTCCATTGCACACAAAAAGTTACTTTTTTGCCATACGAATAGTAAAAATGCGAAAGCATATTATTGAAACACATAAAGAATTCAACATAACGAATCAAATTCTTCGTTCTGGTACAGCTATCGGTGCATTGGTAAGAGAAGCAGAGTTTGCACAAAGTCCGCAAGACTTTATAAACAAACTTTCTATTGCGTTAAAAGAAGGAAATGAGACCTACTATTGGTTGAATATTCTTCACGATACAGATTATCTTAGCGAAGAAGCGTTTAACAGCATGCTTTCTGACTGTAATGAGCTGATAGCTCTTCTCATAGCATCAATAAAAACAACTAAACAGAGAAATATTAAATAAAGGGCTGGAGAAAGAAGAGAAAAAATTCATTGCTTATGAATTCTTCACTCTTCACTCTTCACTCTTCACTTTCCTTATGATAAAAATTGGAATTTTAGGAGCTGCCGGTTATACTGGTGGCGAACTGATACGACTGCTGCTTAACCACCCTGAGGCAGAGATTGTGTTTGCAAACAGCGAGAGCAATGCAGGCAACCTTGTGGCCGACGTGCATGAGGGTCTGTATGGCGACACCGACCTGCGGTTCACCAGCGAGATGCCTTTCGACCAGGTCGACGTGGTGTTCTTCTGCTTCGGCCACGGCAAGAGCGAGCAGTTCCTGCGCGAGCACACCATACCTTCAGACGTGAAGATTATAGACCTCGCACAAGACTTCCGCTTAGCGGCTCCCGACAACGACTATGTGTATGGTCTGCCCGAGATAAACCGCGAGCGCATTGCCGCTGCACAACATGTGGCCAACCCCGGATGTTTCGCGACATGCATTCAGCTCGGTCTGCTGCCAGCAGCAAAGCTGGGCATCGTGAAGGGCGACATCGCCGTGAACGCCATAACGGGCAGCACGGGAGCAGGCCAGAAACCCGGCGCAACGACACATTTCTCTTGGCGCAACAACAACATGAGCATATATAAGGCGTTCCGCCACCAGCATGTGCCTGAGATTTGCCAGAGTCTGAAGCAGGTGCAGGGTGAGCTCAATGCCGAGATCGACTTCATACCCTACCGCGGCGACTTCGCCCGTGGCATCTTCGCCACAGAGGTCGTAAAGACGGACATGCCGATAGAGCAGATCGTGGAGGCATATAAGGACTTTTACAAGGACGCCGCCTTCACCCACTATGTGGACAACGCCATCGACATGAAGCAGGTGGTGAACACCAACAAGGCGCTCATCCATTGCGACAAGTTTGGCAACAAGCTGCTCATAACCTCTACCATCGACAACCTCCTGAAAGGCGCCGTCGGACAGGCGGTGCAGAACATGAACATCATGTTTGGCGTGGAGGAGACGATGGGACTGAGGTTGAAAGGGAGTGCATTCTAAAAAAAGCCCCACCCCCTCGCCGCTATCGCGGCTCACCCCTCCCCTTATGGAGGGGAGTAAAATGCATTGCGGGTGCGGTACGCCTTGATAAGAGAAGCGCAACAGGTTCTCCCCTTCTTACTCTGACAAGCGACCAAAGCTCGAGCGATAGAGGGGAGTAAAACGCATTGCGTGGGCAAGGACTTTAAAAGTTATTCCTTAAAAAACAAAATAGAGATGGCCTTAGCATCCTACTGCTCTCCAACAGTACGGGGTGGGGTCTTAATCAGCCTTAGCATCTCACTCCCCTCCATAAGGGGAGGGGTGAGCCGCGACAGCGGCGAGGGGGTGGGGCTTTATTTTTTATTTCATTATGGAACTATTCGACGTATATCCCCTATTCAACATAAACATTGTGAAGGGTCAGGGTTGTCACATCTGGGATGACAACGGGCAGGAGTATCTCGACTTCTATGGCGGTCACGCCGTGATCAGCATTGGACATTGCCACCCCCACTATGTAGAGATGATGACCAAGCAGCTCAACACCTTGGGTTTCTACTCTAACTCGGTTATCAACAAGCTTCAGGTAGAGCTGGCACACCGCTTAGGCAAGGCGTGCGGCTACGACGACTATCAGCTGTTTCTCATCAACTCGGGTGCCGAGGCCAACGAGAACGCGCTAAAGCTCGCCTCGTTCCAGACCAACCGCACGCGCGTGCTGTCGGCCGAGAAGGCGTTCCACGGTCGCACATCGCTGGCTGTGGAGGTGACGAACAACCCGAAGATCATAGCACCCATCAACGACTGCGGACACGTTACCTACCTGCCCCTCAACGACCTTGAGGCGTGGGAGAAAGAGCTTGACAAGGGCGACGTGGCAGCCGTAATTCTCGAGTGCATACAGGGTGTGGGCGGCATACGCATGGCCACCGCCGAGTTTGCACAGGGTCTGCAAGCTGCCTGCAAGCGCAACGGCACGCTGCTCATCACCGACGAGATACAATGTGGCTACGGCCGCTCGGGCAAGTTCTTCGCACACCAGTGGCTCGGCATCCGTCCCGACATCATAACCGTGGCAAAAGGCATTGGCAACGGCTTCCCCATGGGCGCCGTGCTCATTGCGCCTCACATCAAGCCCGTCTACGGCCAGCTCGGCACCACGTTTGGCGGCAACCACATGGCTTGCACGGCGGCTCTCGCTGTGCTCGACGTCATGGAGAAAGAGAACCTCGTGGAGAACGCGCACAAGGTGGGCGAACATCTCATTGCCCGACTGAAAGAGCTGCAACAGACACAGAGCCACATCACCGATGTGCGCGGACGCGGACTGATGATTGGCATTGACCTCGACATTCCACACAAGGATGTGCGCTCGCGCCTCATCACCGAGGAGCATTGCTTCACGGGTTGCGCCTCAACCAACATCTTGCGTGTGCTGCCGCCCCTCTGCACAACCAAGGAGATGGCAGACGCGTTTGTGGAGAAGCTGGCAAAGGTGCTGGCAGAAATTTAAAAAATAGCGAGACATGAAAATAGCAATCATAGGCGCCGGTGCCATGGGAGGAGCCATGGCCGACGGATTTATAAAGTCGGGAGCCGTGAAGCCCGCCGACATCAGTGTGGCAAACCCAACGGCCAAGAAGCTCGAACATTTTGCGTTGCAAGGTGCCAGCGTCACGACCGACAACAAGACGGCAGCCGACGGTGCCGACATCGTGATTATTGCCGTGAAGCCGTGGCTTGTGGAACAGGTGGTGAACGAGCTTAAGCCTGTGCTCAACTATGCTCGCCAAACCGTCATCACCGTGGCGGCAGGAATCAGCGGAAGCCAGTTTACAGCATGGTTGAAGAAGGACGACGAGCTCTCGGCTGTCAACACGCCTCAGACCTTCATCGTCATTCCCAACACAGCCATCGCCGTACTCTCGTCAATGTCGTTCGTAGTGCCCGTGAACGCCACCGCCGACACCACAGCCACCATAAAAGAGCTGTTCGACAACGTGGGACAGACCATGGTGACCGAGGAGCGTCTGCTTGGTGCTGGCATGACCTTAGCCTCATGTGGCATTGCCTACGCCATGCGTTATGTGCGTGCCGCCGCCGAGGGAGGCGTGGAGCTCGGCTTCAAGGCCGACGTGGCGAAGGACATCGTGCTACAGACCTTGAAGGGTGCCGTTGACCTGTTGCAAGCCAACGGCAACCACCCGGAAGCCGAGATTGACAAGGTGTGCACCCCTGGCGGTCTCACCATCCGCGGCCTCAACGAGATGGAGCACGCCGGGTTCACCTCTGCCGTGATCCGCGGTTTGAAGGCTGGCGTGAAATAAACCAAACGCATCGCGACCAAGCGCTATAGAACACAAAGATGCTTCTATGTTATATCTCCCCCACTCTCTTTTAAATCAAGAAGATTAAAGAGATGTTTCAGAGAATAACATAGAAGCATTTTTCTTTCCTGTCTTACATTATTTCTTTTGACAGTTTTTCTTTTCCTTTTGACAGTTTTTCTTTTCCTTTTAACCGTCATTCTTTTCACAACAACCCCACTTAGCTCTCCTATCTGCCATGTTTAGCCATCCTATCTACCTTACTTAGCTTCCCCAACTGCCATACTTATTTCGGCCAACTGAGGAAACGGAAATCGGCCAACTGAGGAAACGAAAATTTGCCAACTGAGGAAACGAAAATCAGCCAACTAAGGAAACGAAAATCAGCCAACTGAGGAAATACAAAAAATATTTGTATCTTTGCAGTTGAGAATCAACAATTTAAGCGAATGGAATACAAACATAGAATTGCGGACAAAATGCTTGCAAAAGAACTCGCAAGCAAGGGTGTGGTTTTAATAGGAGGTAGGGCACGGGAAACCTTATTACGCTTGCAAGCAAGATAAACACGGAAAAGATGAACGGCCCTTCATTCATGATGGTGCTCACGGGAACAGGCAATTATGCTTATCGCAGAAAAGACGGCGTTTATGTGGTTCTAATAGGATGCTTGAAAGATTAAAAACTGTTGAAGAGACAAGGCGTTGGGAAGGGCTGTAGGATTAGAGACGAAAGCGATACAATGGAAAAAATTGAAACATTAACTTAAAAAACGAAAAAGGTATGATAAAAACAAGGAACTTGATGTTTGCCGCAATGAGTTGCATAGCAACAATGAGCTTAACATCATGCGCAACCATTCTTTCGGGAAGCGCCAACAAGATTTACATTGATGGAGATGTTGATGAGCCCGTGACAATTGTGACAGAAAAGCAGACCTATGAAAATGTAGAACTGCCCACAATGGTTAAAATAAACAGACACGGCATAGACGGGCAGCGCGTAAAGATAAAATCGGAGAACTATGAATATAAAGACATTGTTCTTGAGAAGAAAATAAACGCTGTTACATTTGGAAAAATTCTTCTTGGAGGCATCCCCGGCTGGCTTGTCGACTTGGCAACAAACTGTGTGAGCATGCCACAGAAGAAGCACTACGACATAACGGGGAAGCCCAAGAACAAAAATTTGTAATTGAAGAATATGATGCAGAAATAGAGAAAATGGCAATATCTGAGCCCAATGAGCGCAAGCACAGAAAGCGCAAGTGGGCAATGCGTCGTTCTGAAATAATGGCCTATACCGGTGTTCAAAATTAATCGCATATATGAATCTTATCAAAAGATGTTATGCTTTCAAATGCCTCTTCGCTCTCTTTTTGCCCGTATGCCCAGCTCTCATCGGTCGTGTAGCCCGCTACACTCCCTCTTCGGAGCTGAACATACAGACAAAAATAGAGCATAGATTCATTTAAATTAATTTTGAACACCTACTTATAATTTGTATCTACTTCAATACGGGGAAAATAGTCAACCGCAGGGTTGTACTGCCATAAGGAACAAGTTCGATAACCGTATCACTACGCTCCTCTGATACGACGGCTTTCGGCAATGCCGGCGTAAAACGGTTATCAACCAAAGTCCAATCCTTGACGCCAACAACAGGAACCGTAATTGTAACAGGGCTGTTTCCCAAATCAAACGGGAAGCCATTTACCTTATTATACTTCACTTTGATGTTATCAACCTTATTCGCATTGAAAGCATAATTCCACTTGCCGGAAGGTGTCATGCTCCAGCTTTTGAAGTCAGGATTACCCGAAACCTTACCCGCAAGATTATCATATACAAGCGTATCTTCCTCAATCGCAGCCGGAATAGGATAAGAATAAAGTATAGGTCCACGCTCCACGTACATTCCTGTGGTGGAATCACCACACACTTTAACCTTCATGGGAAGCGAAACCGAAAACTTCTCACCCGATTTCCATTCCTTTGTTACAGTCTTAAAACCGGCTTCTGCGGCTGAACACCATTGCGGTATGCGGTATGTGAAATCCATTTTATGCTTTCCCGTCAGTTTTTTACCGTCTTTATAGAAAGTAAATACGAAGTCAATCTTCTCATCAAACGGATAAGATGTCTTCTCTTCTATTCTCACCGTAACGCCATCGGCAAGAGAATACACCACCGTACTCGGTCCATACAGTGCAGCAACAGGTTGCCCCTTCGCATCCTTCATCCACATTCGTGCCACATAGTTGGGCATATACCTATGAAGATTACCGATACAGCATTCTGTTTCATGAATCGGACGGTATGCCATCCACGTCAGTCCATACTTGAACTCATTATGATTTGAGTTGCCCGTGGCTATGAATTGGTTTGGACAAGAGAAATACTGCATACTCTTGAAATCTTTGGTTATAGCTCCCAGCGCAGCATTAAACATCGCTTTCTCTATTCTATCCGCCCATTGCGCCTCACCGGTAGCCATCAGATAATAGCCGATAGTCCATGTATAGTCGCTAATATCACAGGTTTCATGACTGGCAAGCGCATCATTACCTGCCAATCCCTCCGAACTGGAGTTCACACCATCGGCAAGCATATTCGCCTTTTCCATCTTATAGTCGGCATTAAGTGCAGCCTTCAGATACTCATTCTTGCCCGTATACTCATAAAGCAGCATCGGAACTTTCATCAATTCGTTCATTGTAACACCGTGCATATGGAAGTCTTTGTCATCCAGACAGCTTTCCTGTGTCAGCTCCGCACCGTTCTGAGCCCACGCATTCTCGGCAAGAGCCAGCAATTTCGGGTTCTTTGTGATGGCATAAGTCCACAGAATACCTTCCACATTCACGACAAAACGATTTCTGCCCAACTCCTCAACACTATATGAAAGATAGTTTCTTTCAAGGGCTTTCGGTACGCGTTCGTCGCCCGTTGCCTCATAATAAGCCTTCATTGCACGGAAAAACACTGCGAAAGGCCATGCCATCGACTTTGTCTCCGGACCGAGACGACCTTCCGGTCGGTCGTATGACGCAATGCGCAACTGCGTCTCAATCTCCTGTCTGATGCGTTTTTTCCAAGCCTGTGCCTTCGGGTCTTCAGACACTTCCGCCGTGAATTGCGCGTTCTTACTCATCATACTGTCCACATCCGACGGCTTGAACGGAATGCCTTTTTTCGCGGGAAGCGGATGCTCAAGTACCCAATCAATATTCTCTTTGGCTACGCTCAGCAATTTTTCATCATCAAGCAGATAACCAAGTCGCATCAATCCGTCCACATAATAAGCAGTTTGCTCATATCGCCACCAGTCTGCGCCCCTGCTTTCCATATCCCTTTTAAGTTCTCCGACCCATAGTTTGGAGTCAAAAGGATAAGACATAGCTTCCGGATGACTTGACAATCCATTGTCCTGGCGCACAAGAATCTCCTTCAACCAGCCCCCCGGTACAATATCATCATGCAGTCCGTCGGTAAAGACTGCATATTGGGGCATGGGAACAGCCGTGCTTCCCGCCTTCACAATCTCATCATTGGCTGCCGAACCGTTAATGGCTACAGACAAGAATGCTAACAATAATTCTTTTTTCATAATATCATCATTTTTATAAAATATGTAGTAAAACTGCCAAACATTGTTTAAGATGCCGCAAAGATAATACAAACGAGCGCGATGAAAGATTTTTTCAGATTGCCGAGTGCAGTTTTATCTTATGTAAAGATAATACAAACGAGCGCAATGAAAGATTTTTTTCAGATTGCCGAGTGCAGTTTTATCTTATGTAAAGATAATACAAACGAGCGCAATGAAAGATTTTTTTCAGATTGCCGAGTGCAGTTTTATCTTATGTAAAGATAATACAAACGAGC
>ERZ791573.1055-NODE-1055-length-11943-cov-2.658731_pt1 | contig 11943 bp, 10 predicted proteins | sample MGYA00509971_ERZ791573 | MGnify/ENA primary metagenome ERZ791573 (study PRJEB30046, sample SAMN00791921) | human gut metagenome | study: EMG produced TPA metagenomics assembly of the A metagenome-wide association study of gut microbiota in type 2...
CGCAGCCGTACTGTACGGACGGCATCGGCAAAACTCAGGGAGCCGGCCGCTACGAGGGCCGAGTATTCACCAAGGCTGTGGCCGGCAGCGATGTCCGGCGTCAGTCCTTCCTGCTGAAGGACCCGGCAGCAGGCCGTGCTGGCCGTCAGGATAGCCGGCTGTGTATTATAGGTCTTCATGAGTTCTTCATCGGGACCTTCAAAGCAGAGCTTGGTCAGGGAGAAACCCAAAGCGTCGTCGGCTTCTTCAAAAAGCTGTTTGACAACGGGATATGCGTCGTATAAATCCTTGACCATCCCAACTTTCTGGGCACCCTGGCCGGGAAAAACAAATGCCTTTTTCATCATCAGTCACACCTCTCGTAATAATTAATACCACTTCATAACTAAACCAGCCCACGTCAGACCGGCCCCAAAACCAGCGAGGGTGATGATATCGCCCCGCTTCATGCGGCCCTGGCGGTTCGCTTCATCCATGGCAATCGGAATGGATGCGCCTGACGTATTGGCATATTTGTCGATATTCACGAACACCTTTTCCATCGGCAGGTGGAGCCGTTTAGCCGCCGATTTGATGATGCGGATATTGGCCTGATGCGGGATGAGGAGATCGATGTCTTCATGATCCAGCCCGGCCCGTTCCAAAGCCCGTTCCGCTGTACGGCCCATGACCTTGACGGCGAATTTATAGACTTCCTTGCCATCCATCTTGATGAAAGTCAGGTGTTTGGCCCGCGCTTCATCGGTCGGTAGGATGGCGACACCGCTGGACGGAATGTTCAAGTATTTGCCGCCGTTGCCGTCGGCACCCATATCGGCACCGAGGATGCCATAGCCTTCCGGTACGGGGCCGAAAACGGCCGCACCGGCACCGTCACCAAAGAGGACACACGTGTTGCGGTCCGTCAGGTCCAGGAAACGGCTGAGGATTTCAGCACCGATGACCAGGACGTGGCGGCACATGCCCGTTTCGATATATTGTGCTGCCGTAATGGCGCCATAGGCAAAGCCTGAGCAGGCAGCATACAAGTCAAAGACAGCGGCGTTCTTGGCGCCGAGGTTCTTCTGAACGATGCAGGCCGTCGAAGGGATGGTCATATCCGGTGTCAGCGTGCAGACGATGATCATATCCAGGTCTTCGGCTGTAAGCTGGGCCATTTCCAGGGCCTGTTCGGCTGCACGGGTGCACATGTCCGACGTATTCAGTCCGTCTTCAGCAAAATGACGTGTCTTGATACCCGTACGACCTTGAATCCATTCGTCCGATGTATCGACGAGCTTTTCCATATCTGCATTGGTCACGATTTTATCCGGTACATAATGACCGGTACCCAATACACCAGCTGAATTAGCTTTCACTATCATACTGTTCTACCTCTTCTTCCTCTATACTTTTACGAATATGGCCGACGACGTCCTGTTCGGCGATTTCACCGGCAACGCGGACGGCGTTCTTGATGGCCTTGGCTTTCGAACTGCCATGACAGATAATAAAGCTGCCATCGACACCGAGCAGCGGCGCGCCGCCGTATTCGGTGAAGTCCAATCGTTTCTTCAGCGATTTCAAGGCCGGGTAGACCGCTAAGGCCCCCAGTTTGGCGATGAAGCCGCTTTGTTTGATCGTATCTCTGACGAGGCGGATGATGAACATGGCCATGCCTTCGCCAAATTTCAGGATGACATTGCCGACGAAGCCGTCACAGACGACGACATCGACCGTGCCTTTCGGTATATCTCTCCCTTCTACGTTACCATAGAAAGAGATAGTTTTCAAATTTTCCAGCATAGGATACGTCTTTTGGCAGAGTTCGTTGCCCTTCGACGCTTCCTCGCCGATGTTCAGCAGGCCGACCGTCGGCTTTTCGACGCCCAGGATGTATTTTGCATAATGGTATCCCATGATGGCCCCTTCGACGAGGTGCTTCGGCTTGCTGTTGGCATTGGCCCCGGAGTCGAGGAGCACCGTAATGCCCTTCTTCGACGGGATAGGTGTCGCGATACAGGGCCGTTCGATGCCTTTGATACGTCCCAGCCCGAAGAGGGCTGCCGTCACAGCGGCGCCAGTGCTGCCAGCGGCGACGACAGCATCGCAGAGGCCGTCTTTGACCAGCCGCGTCGCTACGACGATGGATGCGTCTTTCTTGCGGCGGATGGCCTGAGCCGGATGTTCGCCCATTTCGATGACTTCGCTGGCGTGTACGATGGACAGGCGGTCGCTTTCTTTGGCGCCATATTTGCTCAGTACGCCGCGTATTTTCTTTTCGTCACCTACCAGGACGACATCAAAATCATATGCTTTGACGGCCTCTACGGCACCGAGGACGATTTCTTCAGGTGCGTAATCACCGCCCATAGCATCTACAGCTATTTTCATTCTATTACCGCTCCATTATTCCAAAGATTCTATGATAAATTTTGCCCGGAATACTTCTTTTCGCATCTTCCGGATCGTGACCCATACGTAGTATTTCTGGTCGCGCTGGCGCATGACTTCGGCCTTGGCGATCAGTTTGTCGCCTACAGTGACGGGCTGTTTATATTTAATATTGGCTACGGCTGTAATGCAGACAGGAAGATTCAATACCGTCCGCGCCAGGGAACTGGCCTGGGCATACAGGCACTGGGAACGCACGATGTGTGCTTCGTCGACCATATCGTCTGTTGCCGTCATGATTGAAATGGCATTCTTGCCGATGATACAGTCTACGAGCTCCCCGACGACAGGGGCGTTGCGCAGTTTCGGCTGCGCCGCTTCTGCCTTCTGGCGGATGCGGATACGCATTTCGGGGATTCCCAAGGCCATGCGGTCCAAGCGGATAGTAGCCACGCTGACGGAAAATTCTTCAGCCAATTCTTCATCGTTTATAAAAGGATTTTCTTCAATCCGCTTCTTTAATAAAGCATGTCGCTTATCTCTCGCTATACGAACCATTTCATTCACCCTTGAAATTATTACCAAGTACTAACAGCACATACAACTAGAGATTATATAATGTTTTGGCAAATTTGGCAAGGAAAACAAAAAAGTATGCTTTCATTCCATTCATCTCATTGAATTGCCGAAAGCATACTTAATCACTCCTTAGTATTTATCGAAATCCATTTCGTTCAATACATCACGCAGTTTTTCCAGTTCTTCCTTGGTCATGGTAATACCTTTGGTCATGGCCTGATAATCCGGATCCCACGAGCGGAGGTCGAATTTCGGTGCCCGATTATTCCAGCTGATGTACGTCAGTTCTTTGCGCCAGCCGTCTTTATTTTCCGACAAAGTGCCGCAAATGTCTTCGATATTGAAATTTAACTGTGCCATTGTATACCTCCCAATAGGTGTTCTATCACCTGTGTTGTCATTTTTTCAGGTTAACGCTATAACCCAATTATTTTATATAATAGCAAATATGAGCTGTATGTCAATACAGCAGATTCGCCAATTATGTCAAGCTTTTTTTGACTTTTTATTCATGCATTTTATGCCGCTTGAAGAGGCCGCCATGTGCTTCACTGATATCGAAGACCGATACGAAAGCGTTGGGGTCGACGCCGGTGATGGCATCGCGTATCTTGGTGATCTCCAGGCGCGACACGACGCAGTAGAGAATCATCGTCTTTTCCCGCTTGTAAGCGCCTTCGCCGTTGATGAGGGTCACGGCGCGGCCCATATCCCTGGTCAGGCAGTCGGCCACTTCTTCGTGCTTGCCCGTGACGATGAGCATGCCCTTCATTTCATCGAGGCCGTTGGTGACGACGTCGATCATCTTATAGGCGATGAAGTATGCCACAAGGGAATACATGGCACTGTCCCAGGAAAAGACAAAGCCCGAACTGCCCAGGATGAAGAGGTTGAAGAACATGATCGTCTCGCCGACGGAAAAAGGCGTGCGCCTGTCGGCGATGATGGCCAGGACTTCCGTCCCGTCCAGGGAACCGCCCCAGCGGATGATGAGGCCCACGCCGAGGCCGATGATGATGCCGCCGTAAATGGTCGACAAGAAAGGATCCGACGTGACCCGTTCGTAATGGATGAACGTGCTCCACCCGGACAGGCAGAGGATGGAAAAGGGCGAAGATATGGTGAAAAAGGCACCTATCTTCTTATAGCCAAAGATAAAGAAAGGAATGTTCAGGATGATGATGAACACACTGAAACTGATGCCTGTCACCTGCGCTGCCATGAGGGCAATGCCGACGACGCCGCCGTCGATGACGTGGTTCGGGACCAGGAAGACGTCCAGGCCGATGGTGTAGATGAGAGCGCCAAAGGCCAGGCCCAGGGCACGCAAGATGTATTTCATATTTTTTCTCCTCGTTGTTTCGCTAAATAACGGCGGCCGATGATCCAGGCGACGAAGTCATCGACCGGTTCTGGCGGATATTGGAAGGACAGTGGCACGAAACGGCGCCAGCCCTTGCGCGGGGTATATTTAAAATAGAGCTTGCGCCCTTCGACAGTGGTGAATTTTTCATCTGTCAGGGAAAAAGTGATATCCCCGTGGTTCCTGGCGATCCACTGCTCGACCAGGGGCTGCAGCTTTTTATGATTGGTCCCATCGCCCATGACGATATGGGAAAAAGGATAGTTTTCATAAACGTGACTCAAATAGTCGCCCAGTTCCGGTGTCGGCACGATGGCCTTCGTGACCAGGCTGCCGTCATCGGCGACGACAGCAGTCCCCGTCTTTTCCGAACCAGGGTCAATGGCAAAGATCAAAATAACTCCCCCTGTTATCGGCGTTGCCGCATTGCGGCACACCTAAGTTGTAGGGGCGACCCCGTGGGGCGCCCGTTTACGCGGCTAGTGGCTAGCGGCTTGTTTTTATTCCCATCATTCGTCGGCTTCTACGCGGATGTCAATCTGCAAGGGGTCGGCCGTATAGGTATCGGCTTCGGTGACGGCTTTGAGGACGATATCGGCGCCGCTGTGGTTCTTTATCTTGTTGATGATCTCGAACATTTCCGCAGCCGTCAGAGCCCCGACATTGCCTGTCAGCGGGTCCGGCAGGAGGCCTTTGGCCTGGGCCTGCTGATTGACGTTATGGAGGAAGCGCATGACCTGCAGTTCGGCATTGCCCGACAATTCCTGGGCTGTCAGCCGTTCTTCGTAGACGACGTCGCCGCGGTGATAGATGAGGTTATTGTCATACATTTCGACGTGGACCAGGGCCGGTTCGCCGAGCATGATGTTGCCGGCGGCGATGATACGGAGCAGTTTCTGCGACTTCCCGGCTTTCTGCAGGGCGTCGACAGTAGCGTTGAATTCGTCTGGCGAAATATAGAGGAGGACCGTATTTTCATCGCGGACGCCGAGATGACGGCAGATCATGGTATTGGTCTGGCTCATGGCCCGGCTCAGTTCTTCCCGCGTCTGGGCCTGGCTCAGGCCGCCGTTGAGGACGTTACTGGACAGGACTTCGCCGACGCGGAAGACGACCGTCCCTTCGCGGATATTGGTCATCGTTTCATTGAGCAGCTTGATGCGCTTGTCGAGGACGTCGATGGTGCCCATCATCTTCTGCTTCGTTTCTTCCAGCATAGCTACGTCCTGACGGGCCTTTTCACTATCGGCCAGGGCCGAGTCGCGCTGCTTCTTGGCTTCGTCCATGGCAACCTGGATGACCGTCAGTTGGCGGGCCTTGTCGTCGCGGGCGGCCTGGGCCTGCTGCAGGTCCAGCTGAGTCGTCCGGATTTCTTCATTCTTGCCGTCCAGCTGTTCCTGCTGTTTCTTCAGGAGTTCTTCATTGGAGGCGATGAGCTCGTTCTTGTCGTCCAGTTCCTTGCCCAGGTCCTTGGCCTGCTGCAGCAGTTCATCCCGCTGGGCTTCGAGCTGGGCCTTCTGCATCTGCAGCTGGTGCATACCGAACAAGGCGATGCGGACATTTTCCGACAAGATAGACATGACGCCTAAAGTGATGACGGCAATGCTGATTCCCGTCAGGATGGTGACCAGGATGGACGTATACTTCGGCCGCAAACCGAATAATTTAATTTTCCGTTTCCCTACACGGGAGCCGATCTTATCGCCGAGATAGGCAATGATTCCGCCCATAACAGACAAGACGATCAGCATGACCCATCCATATTCCATAAGACACCACCTTTGCTCATTCCTTTATATCATTATATTATAGCCCATAACTACCGTGTACTGCAAGGGCCGTCCTGCCCTAGTCGTTAGCAGCTGGTTGTTAGCCGGTCTCATGCTCGCTGTAGGGGCGCCACGTGGAGCGCCCATTACAGAAATTCAGTAAATAAAGTAATCTGCACTCTGTACAATAGCCGGTCAAATACTTTTGCAAGGTACTGAAAAGGGATTGTCACACGAAGACTTTCTGTAACAATCCCTAATTCATATGCTAGTATATTAAATTTTTAAGCTTAGAATTTCCAGTTAACACTAGCCATCCACTGGTTGTCTTTAACACTGTCGCCTTTCTGATAACCATAGCCCAATCCATAAGTAATGCTACCTTTTTCAGCTTCAACAGCAAGTCGGGCGATATAGCTGCCTGTATCGGTTACGTCATAGCAAAATCCATTACTTATCCCATTAATGCTTACCGTCTGTGTACTATCACGGTCGCCTAGATTCCATATATAACCAACTTCAGCCAGTGGCCGAATGGTCCAGTTGCCGTTTTTAACATCTGCACTATATTTGATTCCTACAGGTAATAACCATAAATTTATGTCATCTGTATTATAATGCATGCCCAGGCTATTGGTATAATCACCGGTGCTGAGATGCATATAACGGATACCGGTATAAGGAACGAATTTACCAATACCTGCACGAAGGCTCTTTTCTGCACGTATGCCGAGGCTAAATACATCAGTCTTAACGTCTGCAGTTAAGTTCATGCCACTATTATACTGGTCAATATCATTTTTGCCATGTAAATAGCTGATATCACCCATCAAGAGGCTGGTATTATCCTGAATTCCGCCATAAATGCTGCCACCATAATATTTCGCATCATTTTCTGTTCGAGCTGCTATCGTATTGCCATCGGTATCGCCATCTACATAACTGAAGGCTGCACCAATAACCGCTTTCCCTTTCTTGTATAAATCAGCGCCCACGATAACACCGTTATAGGTAGAATCATACTGACTACCCATACCAGCTATTGCCAGGCCATCAATATTTTCCTTGCTATGGATATATTTTGCCCAAATATCCTTATCATGGGTTCTTTCATTGGCTAGGGACATGTGATCAGCAATGGCATTCGTGAAGAGATTGTTCACTGTATATGCTCCATGTTCAACGCCTGCTAATTCATTAAGAGCTGCTGCACTATTCAAAGCACTGATTTTTGCCGCATCATCGACATTGTAATGATCATCAGAAGCACGATTGACAAAATCGGCAGCGGCACCACCGGTTGCCAATGCAGCATCATAAACATCACCAGCAATTAACTGGTCACCGTAAGCATCTTTTACCGATTTTGAATCAGTGATTACATCGTATTCATTACCTGTTGCAGCTTTAATTTCAAATGTCAACAGCTTATTATTACTGATGATATTTTCTGCTTTTCACCCCTGTGTACTGCCTGCAAGTATCTTATAGGTTTCGCCCTTCTTTGCATTATCAAGATACAATTTAGAGGCATCAGCAACATTTGCCGATTTCACGCCAGTAATAGCTGCTTTATTTCCCGTAACTGCCGAAGCATCGACCATAAGAAGTGACTTATCAGCAAACTTCACTGAACCTGCAGATAATACCCCAGGAGCTGTTGTCTGAGAACCATCTACCATGATAGAACCTTTTGTTACATCAACAGGAGAAGCAATATAGGCCGCTGCCGTGATGCCATCAGCACCCCATTTTTCTCCACTCCTTTTAAAAGCATTATCAGCAGCTGTCAAATCTGCACCAAAAGAAATTTTAGAATTCTGTCCGGCTACATACGCACCATCAAGAGCTGCGGAATTTTTTATTGCTAATCCGCTTGCATTGCTGATAAGGTCATTCCCTTTCCACACAGGATCAAGGAAAAGCATACCACCGTTTAATTCGGCCTTATTAACGATAAGAGTACCGTCACTATCTTTATCACCAATTGTCAAAACCGTTTTATCTTTAGCCGTTAATGTTTCAGTATTTACAGTGCCTGTCAGTTTTGCCTTGCCATTGACATTCAAAGCTTGAGTTTTTAAAGCACCTTTCTTAACTTGGAGTGTCCCATCGTTCAAAGTCATTCCATCCGTAACACTCGTTTGACCACTAATATTCAGCTGACTGTCCTTGTTGACAATAACTTCACCATTAAGATAGTACGGTGTGCGTTCATTGGCCAGACTATTACCGATATTTAACTTACCCGTAATTTTTTCTGTACCGGCCTGGTCAGTTCCCACAATAACTTTAACTTTTGAATCAGTGTCTGCAACAGTAATAATATTACCACCCTTACTACCACCAAGTGTGACTTCTTGATCATTAGTAATGATAACGCCCTTGCTGCCAGCACCCAAATTTAGTTTACCAACGGAGAAACCATTTGCAACCTGTGTTTTCACATCGATGCCTTCGATGGACTTATCCGGTAATGTTTTGCTGCCGACAATGAGATTATTACCAGCTTCTGCTGTAACCTTGTCGAGTTCAATACGGCTGCCAAATTTTTCAGCGACTTCGCTTACAGGAATTTCCGTTTGGATTTCTCCCGTATTATCTTTAACCAAGTTGCCTTTCATAGTCAACTTAGTTGCCCCTTGTTTTTGCAACTCAGCTTGTGCAGCATTAGCATATGATTGTGTATACTTATCATCATTTAAAACTAGTCCGCCGCCCTTGAAGTCAATACCTTTGTTTGTAATAGCACCGGATTCTTTTTCTGTAGCTGATGCAGCTTTCGCGTAAATCTGATTAGACATAGTGGAGATGACACCATTATCATCGAGAATAAGACCCTTAGCATCTGTATTATAGATAACCTCTTTCTCTTCTGCATCTTGAACCTTATACATCTTCGTTCTCAGTTCATTATCAGCCAAAGTCCCACCATGGATATATATTTTACCGCCTTTTTCTGCGATAATCCCCTTGCCAACAGTATATACTGTTTTTTCTGTACCATTTAATGTAACTATAGCGTTTTTGCCGGAAGCCCAAATCCCTTCTTTAGCATTAATATCTGCTTTGTCTGCATTAATTTTTGTATTAGCATTAGCGACTAAATAGGAAGTATTCACTTTGCCACCATTTATGTCGATTGCACTTCCATCAGCTGCTTCTATGCCATCTTCACCGACAGTATACGTATTACTGCCACTCGCACTATTCAAGCTGATTCGTGCATTCTTGCCTTCGGTATAAATGGAAGTATCCGCATTGATATCAGAATCATAAGTAGTGATAACCCCTCCATCGAAAGCCCCAAGATTAGAATCGATCTTCACCTTGTGGAATTCAATTGAGGATCCGTTATCATTGGTACCAACTTCGGTATTATATCCATCTTGCCGCCCCTGTGCAGTATAGAAAGATCCCGATTTTACACTGCCACCATTTAAAACAATTTTGCCGCCATCATGAGCCATAATTTCGCCGGTAAAGGCTACATTATTCGCCGTGAGTACACTTCCACTATCGATTTCTGCAGCAACATCGGCAGCAATGATAGCTGGTTCTTCATCATCCTTATGTGTTTCTTTGCTACCTGTAATCAGACCGCCATTCAGGGTAATATTAGCCCCGCCATTTGCGCCTACTTTAGTAAAAGTTTCATTGGTCTTAACAATCGTCGTATTGCCATCCACGATAAGGCTATCTGCTGCTTCTGCCTGAAATACAAAACCACTCATCACACCTGCAGCCATAATGGACAACAATACTTTTCTTGTCAGCGATTCGTCCTTATTTTTTTTACGCACAAATATTCACCCTACCTTTTCATGTCATTAAAACGTACAATACGTTGCTATTATGTCACAACATTATTGTAGTACAATCCCCCCCATCGCAAGTATGTCTTTTTGAAAAGGATAGGGCTAAAAACAAGAAAAAGCACAGTTTTTTTACTGTCCGTGATTTTTTAGATTTCTTTATTCAGTAGCATGAATAAGGCTGCCTGGCTCCTGGTAGGTGACATTGCGGGAACGACCTCGGTCCGGCGCAGTCCTTGTAGACTGTGCCGGATGCCGTGCGTGCTATTTGCGTCCGGCGTGCTGCTTTGTTTGAGCGCAGCGAGTTTCAGCACGCCAGCAAATGGCACTCTCGGCAAGAGGAGTGGAGCACGCGAACCCGCCAGGAGCCAGGTGGCCGATGCCAACCTCTCCAGAGAATCCCTCAGACCGCCGTTGGCGGCCATCTCCCCTTTGCAGGGGGAGCCTTTAGGCGCTCCTGCACCTGATTTCTAGAGTCTATTGCGGCGAAGCCGCTTCTGAGTCCGAGCGCCAAGCCCCGGAAGAATGACTATAAAGCTACGATATTTTTGCATACAAAAAAGGCGCTGCCTTCATGCGACAGCGCCTTTTCCCTCATTTCGATTTTTTGTAGACTAAGATGACGCCGGCGACGCCACAGATGATGTCCGGCAGGAAGGCGGCGAGGTAGGCCGGTATCTTGCCGCCATTGCCCAGGGCGTTGCCCAGGGTCATGATGGAATAGTAAATAAAGATAACGACGACACTGATGCCAAAGCCGATGGACGAGCTGCCGCGCTGTTTCTGCATCCCCAGGGGCGCGCCGACGATGGCGCAGACCAGGCTGGCCAGAGGCAGGGCGAAGCGGTTGTACATTTCGACTTTCATCTTATTGGTGTTGACGGAATTCTGGTCCAAGAGTTTAATCTGTTCCCGCAGTTCGCGGATGGTCAGTTCATCCGGTTTCTTCTGGGATGCATTGATCTTATTCGGCTTCTGCGTAATCGGCAGGGCCTGGTTCTGGAACTTCAGGGACCGCGTCGTCTGTTCATTGGCCGATACGTCGTAGATCATGCCTTCGTGCATGACCCATTTCTGGCCGTTCCAGTCGGCCCGGTCAGCCTGTTCGACGCGCATGAGCGTATCATTTTCAAATTCCTGGACGGTAATATCCTTGAGCTGCTTCGTGTTGGCGTCGTACTGACGGGCATACATGAGACTGGATATATCGGAGCCCTTGGTGTTCTTGATGATGATATGGTCCTGCGTCGTCGGCGCGACATTGTGCTTTATTTCTTCATTGATAATCGTGTTATAGGCGTTGTTGGCCTTGGGCACGACGTATTCGTTGAAGGCCGTCGCCCCGATGGAAATGAAGAAAGCGGCAATGAAAATCGGCATGGCCAGGCGGATGAAGTTCTGTCCGCCAGCCCGCATGACGATCATTTCACTGGAGCTGGAAAGGCGGCCAAAGGCCATGAGCGATCCTAAGAGGACGGACATGGGAAAGGTGACGACGATGATCGACGGCATGGCCAGAACGAAGACGCGGAAGGCAGCCCAGGCCGAAGCCCCGTACTGGTTGATGAGGTTGGCAATACGGTAGAGCGTACCCGTCCCGACGAAGACTGCTGTAAAGGCACAGACGCCGAATAAAAAGGGGCCAATAAATTCTTTTAGTATATACTTATCTAATATTCGCATTCCATACTCCCTGTTACATCCTGAATTCTTCGCCTAAGTAGAATTTCTTGGCTACCGGGTCATTGGCAATCATTTCCGGACTGCCTTCGAGGAGGATCTTCCCTTCACTCAAGATATAGGCTTTGTCGACGATGCTCAGCGTTTCCCGGACGTTATGGTCGGTAATGAGGACGCCCATGCCGCGCCGTTTCAAATGGCTGATGATGCCCTGGATGTCGTTGACGGCCAGGGGGTCGATGCCGGCAAAAGGTTCATCGAGGAGGATGAAGGCCGGGTCCATGACCAGACAGCGGGCGATTTCCACGCGGCGCCGTTCGCCGCCGGACAGCTGGATACCCAGGCGGTCGCGGAGCTGGGTGAT
>ERZ791573.1064-NODE-1064-length-11847-cov-2.894505_pt1 | contig 11847 bp, 9 predicted proteins | sample MGYA00509971_ERZ791573 | MGnify/ENA primary metagenome ERZ791573 (study PRJEB30046, sample SAMN00791921) | human gut metagenome | study: EMG produced TPA metagenomics assembly of the A metagenome-wide association study of gut microbiota in type 2...
TACTCTAACAAAGTATTGGATTTGATTGCTCACATGGCTTCTGTAAACTGCTAATCAGTTAAAAACCATATAGCGAAAGCCGTCTGAAGTAATTCAGACGGCTTTTTTTTATGTAGTTTTGCGTGCTAAGTTGCACATTTTCGTTATCTTTGTGCGACTGTTACAAAAACTTAGGATGGAAAAGTACGATTTGATAACGATATTAGGACCTACCGCTTCAGGAAAGACTCCTTTGGCAGCGGCTTTAGCTTACAAGTTGGATACCGAAATTATCAGTGGAGATAGCCGGCAGGTATATCGCCGGATGGATTTAGGTACGGGAAAGGATTTGGAAGACTATGTCGTGAATGGACAGCAAATACCTTACCATCTGATAGACATTGTAGACCCCGGATATAAATATAATGTATTTGAATTTCAACGTGATTTTTTGAATGCTTATGATCAAGTGAGATGGAAAGACAAACTTCCTATATTATGCGGAGGTACGGGGATGTATCTTGAATCCGTGTTGAAGGGATATAGGCTGCTTCCTGTTCCAGAGAATCCCAAACTTAGGGACTCGTTAGCAGATAAATCATTAGCGGAACTCACCCGGTTGTTGTCAACTTACAGGAAACTTCATAACTCTACGGACGTAGATACTGTAAAGCGGGCTATCCGGGCCATTGAAATAGAAGAGTATTACAAGCACCAATCAGCGGAATACCGTGAGTTCCCGCAAATTCATAGTTTGATCATTGGAGTAGATATAGCTCGTGAGTTACGTCGTGAAAAAATATCCCACCGTTTGAAGCAGCGTTTGGATGAAGGGATGGTAAACGAAGTGAAGGCTTTGTTGGATAGTGGTATTTCTTCCGAGGATTTGATTTATTACGGATTGGAATATAAGTATTTGACTTTATATGTCTTGGGTAAACTTTCTTTCAATGAAATGTTTCATCAATTGGAAATAGCTATCCATCAATTTGCCAAACGGCAGATGACCTGGTTCCGGGGCATGGAGCGGCGAGGGTTCACTATACATTGGCTGGATGCTTGCCTGCCTATGGAAGATAAGGTGGAAAAAATCATTAATTTGTTACACACTAAAAACTAAATGTTATGGCTGTAGAACCAAACAGATGGGGGATTATTTATAATCCGAAAGCCGGAAGCCGTAAGACTCAGAAGCGTTGGAATGAGATACGTAGCTATATGGAAAACCGTAAGGTGGTTTTTGACTACGTACAGTCCGAAGGTTTTGGGTCGGTGGAACGACTCGCCCGTACCTTGGCTAATAATGGTTATCGAACCATTGTGATTGTAGGTGGAGACGGAGCGATCAATGATGCTATTAACGGTATTATGACTTCTATGGTGGAGGATAAGACAAATATCGCTTTTGGAATCATTCCTAATGGTATTGGTAATGACTTTGCCAAATATTGGGGGTTGGATGAAGATAATTATAAAGCAGCGGTAGATTGGATTATCAATCGTCGTCTGAGGAAAATTGATGTGGGGCGTTGTAATTATTTTGATGGAGAGAAGCACACCTCCCGCTATTTCCTGAATGCCATATATATAGGTTTAGGTGCGCGTATTGTACAGATCTCAGATGGTACCCGTCGTTTTTGGGGAATACGTGAGTTGTCTTTTGCCGCTTCCATGTTCCTGTTGCTGTTTGAACGTAAATTGTACCGTACACATCTTTGTATCAATGGCGAACATATTCGTGGACGTATCATGACGGTATGTGTGGGAAGTGCCCGTGGATACGGTTTGACACCTAGTGCAGTTCCTTATAATGGCTGGTTGGATGTGTCGGTTATTTATCGTCCGGAGTTAATTCAACTTTTCTCGGGTATGTGGATGCTGTTGCAGGGACGTATTTTAAATCATAAAATGGTGAAACCTTATCGTACACGGAAAGTAAAAGTACTACGTGCGCAGAATGCTTCTGTCAGTTTGGACGGGCGTATTTTAGACCGCCATTTTCCTTTGGAAATTACGATCCAGCCGGAAGCTATAACTTTGATTATCCCTAATTAAAAACTATAGATATCCATTTCTTGCTTTAAGGATAGAGGCAGAGTAGATATCTCAATGAATAGACGTAAGATAATGACAATTTCAGATTTAAGAAAGACAGATAATTTCTTTTTACTGGCTGGTCCTTGTGTGATCGAAGGAGAGGAAATGGCTCTCCGAATAGCAGATCGTATTGTGAAAATAACAGATAAACTGGGTATTCCCTATGTGTTTAAAGGATCTTATCGTAAGGCTAACCGTTCCCGTTTGGATTCGTTTACAGGAATAGGTGATGAAAAGGCCTTGAAAGTACTTCGTAAAGTACGGGAAACTTTTGGAATTCCTGTGGTAACCGATATTCATAGTGCTGGAGAAGCTGCTATGGCCGCTGAATATGTGGATGTGTTGCAGATTCCTGCTTTCCTTTGTCGCCAGACTGATTTGCTGCTGGCGGCAGCTCATACCGGAAAGATTGTCAACATCAAGAAAGGACAATTTTTATCACCTGGCGCCATGCGTTTTGCTGCTGACAAAGTGGTGGAGGCGGGTAATGATCAGGTTATGCTGACCGAGCGGGGAACGACTTTCGGGTATCAGGATTTGATTGTAGATTATCGGGGTATTCCGGAAATGCAGACTTTAGGTTTTCCTGTAATTCTGGATGTGACACATTCTTTGCAACAACCTAATCAGACTGCCGGTGTGACAGGTGGTATGCCGCAGCTTATTGAAACGGTAGCCAAGGCTGGCATAGCGGTAGGAGTGGACGGTTTGTTTATGGAAACCCACGAAGACCCTTCTGTCGCTAAGAGTGACGGAGCGAATATGTTGAAACTGGATTTGCTGGAAGGGCTATTGACCAAACTGGTAAGAATCCGCCAAGTGTTATAAATGTTATTCGTTGGGGATTCACAGGTAAGATGGGTTAATTTTTATTTGGACTGTGGGGCAACTTGCATGAATAGTATAAAATAAGGTCGGTTTTTGCAGTAGAAACCGGCCTTACCTTTCTTTCTCCGTCAAAACAGAAAAAAGAATAGAAGCAGATGTGGATTATTTTTTTAGAATATAAGCCTTCATGCGGGCTATATCATTTAAGTAATCTTGCAAATCTTGTTCATGGTCCTCTTCTTCTGCCATAATATGTTTGGCAATATCACAAGTGGTGAAGTCAATTCCGTTTGTGAATTCAGCAATTTGCTGATAGCGGTAGATGGCACAACGTTCGGATTCTACATTTTGTTTCAACAAGATTTCCGAACCGAAATCTACGGGCGCATCATATTTGCAGCGAGCTAAATCAAACCATTGTTTAGGGTCAAGTACGGGTACGCCTTCCAATTCAATGATACGGTCGGCCAATAATTTTGCATGGTTATATTCCTCGGCTGCATGTTCTTGAAACTCGCGTTGTACATCACCGCGCATAGCGCCTTCTACTACGAACGAACCTACCCAATACTGGTAGAAAGCCAACCATTCTTCAGACAGAGCTGCATTCAGCTGAGCCAATAAGTCCACAATGTCAATTTTATCCTTCAGGATATTCACAGATTCTTTAGCCATAATGTAAAGTTTAAGTTAGTGTTTATTATTATTTAGTCCACAGCGGGTATAGTCATGTCGTCTAACACACCTATGCCTTCCTGGTCTACATCTTTTTTTACGTCAGAACTGGTATAAAGCCAGATACCGAATCCCAGCACAAATAAAATAAGGAGGATGATTCCCCATAATTTACCTTTACTCATAGTTTCTTGGTTTTAGTTTCTTTAATAACAGCTGGTGCTGAAAAAGGTTTTGTAAGTAGAGAAAAAAACAGGCGTCTGTTATGGAAAAACGGACGCCTGTGTGTGTGAAGTATGAATTGATATTAGATTTTATCCTATTTTGCTGATTTTTTTTAGTTTCTCTTCATCAATGATTTTAATTTTTCTACCATCGATGGTAATCAGTTTTTCAGTTGCAAAGTTAGAAAGCGTACGGATTGCGTTCGAAGTAGTCATATTTGATAAGTTTGCCAAATCTTCTCGTGAAAGGTAAATGCTTAGTGTAGATTCATCTTCTTCTACTCCATAAGTATCTTTCAAAAATAACAGAGATTCCGCCAATCGTCCACGAATATGTTTTTGCGTAAGATTTACGGTTCTTTCATCAGAAATTCCCAAATCTATAGAAAGTTGGCGGATAAAGAACAAAGCTAATTCAGAGTTGTCTTTTATCAGTTTCATAATGGCCGGCATGGGAATAAGGCAGATAGTGCAAGGCTCGAAAGCGGAAGCAGCTGTCACGAAGTTCCCTTCGGCAAAAAAAGCTCGGTATGCGAAATATTCTTTCGTCTTTAATACGCGGATAATCTGGCTACGTCCTCCCACACCTTCTTTGTAGATTTTTACTTTTCCACTAAGAAGACACATAAGGTGCATCGGAGTTTCTCCTTCGCAGTATATCGTCTCATTCTTTTTATACTTCTGTATCGTAAAGTTCTGAGCCAAGAACTCTCTTTGTTCCTGTGTTAAAGGTTGCCATAAGTCTGGTATACTTTCAGCAATCTCAGTTTCTGATAATTCTTTTCTAACCATAAACGTGCTATAAAACCGTGTTATAGAGCACAAATATAAGAAGAAAAAATAAAAGGACGAAGTAATCAGAAGAAAAAAGAAAGATATATTATTAATTTATCTTCAAAAAATAACAAAAGGATAGGTTCTTATCTCCTATCCTTTCTTTTTTTTGTGAAATTTTATTTGGTGAACAGTAATTCACGATATTTAGGTAATGGCCAAATCTCATCGTCTATTTCTAGTTCCAAATGGTCAATATGGTCGCGGATTTCTTCCAAATATGGACGCACTTGTTCCTCGTAACTGAAGGCTTTCTCTACTTGGCTTCCCAAATGATTTGCTACTTTTCGGGCTTCTGTCATGTTGTGCACGGCTTTTTTAATAGCAAGTATGCGGTTTTGAATTTCACGTACCAAATTCTTCCGGTCTTCGGTCAGCTCTTCGTATTCTTCGGTGGAGAATATCTCTTTCAGACCACGAAGATTTTCTAATAGTCTGTTCTGATAAATTACAGCTGTGGGAACAATATGATTGATAGCTAGATCGCCTAGTACACGACTTTCAATCTGGACCTTTTTAGTAAACTTTTCCAGTTCCACTTCTATACGACAGAACAATTCATTTTCATTGAATATTTTTTCGCCTATCAGTACTGCACGAGATTGCTCATCGTTGAACTTCAGGATGGCTTCGGGTACATGGCAGATATTGGTCAATCCGCGTCGCGCGGCTTCTGCTTTCCATTCTTCCGAGTAGCCGTCACCTTCAAAACGGATGTTTTGTGAAGCGATGATGGTTTCTTTTAATACCTTATACAGAGCTTCTTCCTGTTCCATCCCTCCGTTTACTAATTTATCTATCTGGGTCTTGAACTCATTCAACTGGTGTGCCATAGCGGCATTGATCACAATCATTGATGCGGCACAGTTGGCAGATGAGCCTGCAGCACGGAATTCAAAACGGTTTCCGGTGAAGGCAAAAGGAGAGGTACGGTTACGGTCTGTATTGTCTTGCAATATGGCAGGTATGCGCCCGATACCCAATTGCAATGCTTTCTTTTCATCAGGGGTCAGTTCGGCGTCATTCAGACGTGCCACTACTTCGTCCAACATATGGGAAAGATGACGTCCTAGGAAAATAGACAGAATAGCGGGGGGGGCTTCATTTGCTCCTAGGCGATGGCTGTTTCCGGCACTGACAATAGAGGCACGTAGTAAATCCTGGTTTTTATAGACCATCATCAGTACGTTGACTATGAAAGTCAGGAAAAGCATATTTCCTTCCGCAGTCTTGGCAGGAGAGAACAAATTGATACCTGTGTCTGTACAAAGTGACCAGTTGTTGTGTTTGCCCGATCCGTTTACTCCTTTGAATGGTTTTTCGTGGAGCAGTACAGTAAAATTGTGTTTGGAAGCGATACGTTTCATCAGGTCCATTACCAGCTGGTTATGGTCGTTGGCCAGATTTACATCTTCAAAAATAGGAGCTAGCTCAAATTGGTTGGGAGCCACTTCGTTATGCCGTGTTTTTACCGGAATCCCTAGTTTGTGACATTCCAGTTCCAATTCTTTCATAAAACTGGTTACACGTGGAGGGATGGAACCGAAGTAGTGGTCGTCTAGCTGCTGGTCCTTGGCAGACGAGTGTCCCATCAAGGTGCGTCCGGTCAGGCAAAGATCCGGACGTGCATTATATAGTGCGGTATCCACTAAAAAGTATTCTTGTTCCCAACCCAGATTGGCGAATACGCGTTTTACGTTTGGATCGAACATTCTGCAAACCTCAGTTGCCGCTTTGTCTACAGCACCTAATGCCTTCAACAAAGGAGTTTTATAGTCGAGTGCTTCGCCTGTATAAGAGATGAAGATAGTAGGAATACAAAGTGTGCTGTCTACAATGAAAGCCGGAGAAGAAACATCCCATGCCGTATAGCCACGTGCTTCAAATGTGTTCCGGATACCGCCGTTGGGAAAACTGGATGCATCCGGTTCTTGTTGGATAAGCAGTTTGCCCGAGAAGCGTTCTATAACATTACCGTCGTCACCGAATTCAATAAAGCCGTCGTGCTTTTCGGCAGTTCCGTCAGTCAGAGGCTGGAACCAATGAGTGTAGTGGGTAACATTAAAGGTCTTTGCCCAATTCTTCATGCCATTGGCTATCATGTCGGCCATTTCACGATTGATAGGGGTACCTTTCTCGATTGCGTTTATTACTGCTTTATAAGCCTCACTAGGCAGATATTCCTGCATTTTTTTACGGTCGAATACGTGGTTGCCGTAATAATCAGCTAACTTTTCAGAGGGGTAGTCAACTTTAACGGGGCGTCTGTTGGCTAACTCCTGTAGAGCAAAAAATCTCATTTTGGACATGTTGTCTTTCTTTTACTGGTTGTTGGCTGCAAAAATACTGCTTTTTGATTAATAATTCGCTATATCGCTAATCATTTTTCATTTCTGTTAAGGATGTTAATTAAGTATTATCATGCGTCAGCCTGTTGGTTTTTGTTTATATTTGCTCTTCAAACAATGAAAAGAAAGTACATTGATGCACTATATACGGATTGTCAGGTTGATTATATTTTGTCTTTTGTTACCTTTAGCTGTTCAGGCTAAGAGGGAAAAGGTTGATATGCCCGACAAGCCGATGGTGTCCGATTCCATTCTTCAGTGTATTTTCCAGTTTTCGCCGTTCTATTCCCGTATCATTGATGAGTATAAGGCTGATTTATATATAAAAGGAAAAGTAAAGGTACATAAGCGCAATCACCTTATCCGCTATGTACCGTCCATGTTTCGTTTCGAAAAACACATCAATGATTACCTTATGGAATCTCTTAGTGAGCTGCATTATACGGCCCCTGATATATACGACCGTAAGATAAAAGCGGTATCCACTACATTTCCACGTAACAGGGGACAGATAACGGATGTGATGGATTATTTGAACATGAATATCTATTCTTCTTCATTGATGTCCGATAAACTTCTTTCTCCTTTGGATAAGAAATCTAGCAGATATTATCATTATTTATTGGATTCTATAGCCGGTCCTCCCGATTGCCAGCGGTATAAAATACTTATTATTCCCAAATTCCGTGGTACACAGTTGGTCAGTGGATATATGTGGGTTAGTGATCAGATATGGACTATTCGTGAACTTTATATTGAAGGCGTTTATGATGTGATCCGCTTCAAGGTCCGTGTCAAGATGGGAGAGGAGGGCGATGTGGAGTTTCTGCCGGTGCAGTTTGATTTGAATCTTGTTTTTAAGTTTCTAGGTAACCATCTGGAAATGGATATGGGAGCCTGGTTGAAATACAATGAAATTAAATTTTATGAAGGAGCCGCCCGGCGTAAATCTCAAAAGAAGCATCGCCATGACCTGACGGAATCCTATAAGCTGACTTGTGATTCGGAACAGCTGATAACAGATAAGGAAAAGTTCAATGAGCTGCGTCCCATTCCGCTGTCCGCTTTGGAGGATTCTTTGTATAGAAGTTATGCTTTACGTCAGGATACGCTTTTACGCGTACCGAAAAAAAAGAAGAATGAACATTTGGAGTTTTGGGGGGAGTTGGGTGACATGCTTATCAGTAGTTACAATGTGAATTTGTCCAGTATGGGGAGTGTGCATTGTTCTCCACTTATTAATCCGGTGCTGTTGGATTATAGCCACAGCAGGGGCTTTTCGTATAAGCAGAAGTTTAAATACAGTCGGCTTTTTCATGATGGACGTATACTTAGAATCAGTCCGCAGATAGGTTATAATTTTACACATAAGGAACTTTATGTGAAAGCGGATGCCGATTGGCAATATTGGCCGGAAAAGCAGGCTAGTTTTGAGGTTAGTGTAGGTAACGGTAACCGCATATATAGTAGTGTCGTATTGGATCAGCTAAAGCAATTGCCCGATAGTACCTTTAATTTTGACCAATTGGAATTGGACTATTTCAAGGATGTGTATCTCAATCTGTTCCATAATATAGAAATAGTGAACGGCTTGTTTATTAAAGCAGGTGTTTCCGTACATTGGAGGTATCTGATAAATAATTCGAAAGTCATTCTTGAAAAGCCGTTGCCTGATAAGGATTGGGCTGCATTGCGAGGTATCAGATCAGAATACAATAGTTTTGCACCTCGTATACGTATTGAATGGACTCCCGGTATGTATTATTACATGAACGGTCGCCGGAAGATGAATGTAGGTTCCAGTATGCCTACTTTTATGCTGGATTATGAACGGGGTATTAAAGGTGTATTCAAGAGTACGGGTGCTCATGAACGTTGGGAGTTTGATATACAGCAAAACTTGAAACTGAGCGGAATCCGAAGTATCGGTTATCGCATTGGGGGGGGGATGTTTACCAAGCAGGAAGATATGTATTTCGTGGATTTTGCTAACTTTGCCCGTCGTAATCTTCCCGAAGGATGGAATGATGATATTGGTGGCACTTTCCAATTGCTGGACGGACGTTGGTATAACTCCTCACGTCAGTACTGGCGGGGGAATTTCACCTATGAGTCTCCTTTTATTTTCTTGAAACCCTTAAACCGTTGGCTGGGATTAGTCCAGCAGGAGCGTTTGTATGGTGGTATCCTGTTCATGCCACATCTTAATCCATATATCGAGTTGGGTTATGGCATCGGCACACATATATTTGATGTGGGGGCTTTTGTAAGCACTATCAACGGGCAATTTGATACCTTTGGTTTTAAATTCACTTTCGAGTTATTTAATAAATAATCCTGTTCAAACAATCTGTTTGGTTTTCTGTTTATTACAACATAACAGAAACTAAACAGTGTATGCATTATAAAATATTTTTATGTGTTCTTTTGTTCCCGGTTTCATTATCAGCTCAAAACGGGGAATTATCTTTAACATTGGAACAATCTGCCAGCCTGATGAACAAGGGCAGCCGCACGTTGCAAATGGCGGATAAGGCTGTAGATATAGCACGCAGTGAGCGACAAAAGATGAATGCTTTTTGGTATCCGTCTTTGAATGCATCGGGTGCATACGTCCATTTGTCCAACCATATTGAGGTCAAGGAACCTTTAAGGCAATTTACCGATCCGGCAAAAGACTTTGTACATTCCATTGTGCCCGATGATAAATTTATTTCTTCTATTCTTGATAATATAGGTGCGCATACCCTTACTTTTCCTTTATTAGAACGTAACCTGACGACCATAGATGCTAATGTGATGTGGCCGCTTTTTACAGGCGGAAAACGAATCTTTGCGACCCGTATTGGTAACCGTATGGTAGATTTGGCCAAAGCAGGTAGGGAAGAGGCGGGAGCTACTTTGCAATCGGAGTTGGTGGAAACTTATTATGCTTTGCGTCTGGCGCAAAGAGTGGTGGATGTACGCGAGCAAACCTTTTTAGGCTTGCAGAAACATTACCGTAATGCCATGAAGCTGGAGGAGAACGGTATGATAAATAAGGCCGAACGCCTCTTTGCTCAGGTCACTATGGACGAGGCCAGACGTGAGTTGGAATCTGCCCGGAAAGATTTGAATGTGGCGCAAAATGCCTTGAAAGTCTTGTTGAATGTGGAAGACGCCATATCCATCAATCCCAGTTCTCCTTTGTTTATGAACCATGATCTGCCCGATGAACTTTATTTCAAGAATCTGGTAAGTACCGGCAGCTATATAGTAAGTAAATTGCGAATACAGGAGGCGATGGCAGATAATCAATTGAAAATCAGTAAAAGTGCATATATTCCTACCATTGCATTGTTTGGAAAGCAGACACTTTATGCAGAGAATCTTCCGAAAAACCTGATGCCCCGTACTTTGGTAGGAGTGGGTTTTACTTGGAATATATTCGACGGACTGAACCGTGAAGCCAATATCCGTCAGACACGTCTTACTAAACAAACTTTGCAACTGGGAAGGGAAAAGGCTCAGAATGAATTGGGTGTTTTGGTAGACAAGTTATATAGCGAAATTCAGAATGCAAAGGATGATGTCGCCGCACTCAACACCACGATTGAGATGAGTCGTGAATTGGTACGTATCCGTAAAAAATCCTTTCAGGAAGGAATGGCTACCTCTACTGATGTGATTGATGCGGAAACGATGTTGTCCAAGGTGCAGATTGCTTTTTTGCTGGCTTATTATAAATATGATGTGGCACTGGCATCTCTGCTCTCTACTTGCGGAATGCCCGAAAGTTTTTGGCAGTATAGCCGTACCGGACAAACCGAGAACTTTATATTCGGGAAATAATAAAAAAAGAAAACAATATGGAAAAAGAGAAGAAACAGTTAGGAGTCGCTTTTATCGTTGTTCTTGTGGCCATTGTTATGGTGTCTGCCATTGGGATTATAGCTATGAGCAATAAACCGGTTGTATTGCAGGGGCAGATAGAAGCTACTGAAATACGGATTTCCGGAAAACTTCCCGGTAGAATTGATACCTTTTTGGTCCGGGAGGGACAGTATGTAAAGATGGGTGACACCTTGGTTGTGATTAACAGTCCTGAGGCTTGGGCGAAGTTCCAGCAGGTAAATGCCTTGGAAGATATTGCGAAATTTCAGAACAAGAAAATAGACGACGGTACACGTCGGCAGATAGTCCGTTCGGTAGAAGAATTGTGGAACAAGTCAAAGAGTGACTTGCAACTGGCCACGGTGACGTATGACCGTATTCAGGCGCTTTACAAAGATAGCGTGGTCACCAGCCAGCGGAAAGATGAAGTGGAAGCCATGTATAAAGCTGCTGTTGCCGCCGAACGGGCGGCGCATCAACAATTCCTGTTAGTGAAGGACGGAGCGCAGAAAGAGGATAAAGAGAGTGCCCGCTCCTTGGTGGATGCGGCTCGGGGCACTGTGAATGAGGTTCAGGCCTTGTTGATGGATGCCCGCCTCACAGCTCCCGAAGACGGACAGATAGCCACTATCTTTCCCAAGCGCGGCGAGCTGGTGGCTCCGGGCACGCCTATCATGAGCCTGGTGGTGATGAGCGATGCACACGTAGTCCTGAACATCCGGGAAGACCTGATGCCACAGTTCAAAATGGGCGGCACTTTCAAAGCGGACATTCCTGCCCTCGGCAAGAAAGACATAGAGTTCCGCATCTATTACATCAGTCCGCCGGGCAGCTTCGCCACCTGGAAATCCACCAAACAGACGGGCAGCTATGACATGCAGACGTTCGAGATACACGCACGTCCCACACAGCAGGTAGAGGGATTGAGACCGGGGATGTCCGTACTTTTAAAAATGAAGAATGAAAAATGAAAGATAAAGAATTTGGCT
>ERZ791573.1070-NODE-1070-length-11800-cov-1.914261_pt1 | contig 11800 bp, 5 predicted proteins | sample MGYA00509971_ERZ791573 | MGnify/ENA primary metagenome ERZ791573 (study PRJEB30046, sample SAMN00791921) | human gut metagenome | study: EMG produced TPA metagenomics assembly of the A metagenome-wide association study of gut microbiota in type 2...
TTTGCGTTGCTGGATGAAGTAAAAGCAATCAATATCGGAAATGATCTTCCATTGACGCTTTCAATCAGTCTGGGCACGGAATATAAGAGCTTTATAGAAGATTTTGAAGCTGCCCGTTCTGCAATGGAACTTGCACTTGGACGAGGTGGTGATCAGGTTGTATTAAAGTCGAATGACAAGATCACTTATTACGGCGGACGTAGTCAGGGCACTGAGAAATCAACCAGAGTAAAAGCCCGTGTTAAGACCCTGGCATTCAAGGAATTACTGGAAACAAAAGAAAAAGTTATCATTATGGCGCACAAGAATCCGGATATGGATGCATTTGGATCGGCGATCGGCGTATACCGGATGGTAAATTCCATGAATAAGGAGGCACATATCGTAATCAATGAAGTGTCCTCTGCCATCAGTCCGATCTATGGTAATTTTACTGCCAACAGTATGTATGGGGATGATATGATCATCAACAATGAGCAGGCGATCGAGATGATCAATGCTGATACCATGCTGGTTGTTGTGGATGTCAATAATCCAAGTCTGACGGAATGTGAGGAGCTGATCTCCTATGCAAAGACGGTGGTTGTATTCGACCATCACAGACAGACTAAGGATGTCATTGCCAATGCAACCCTTTCTTATGTAGAACCATTTGCATCATCTGCATGTGAAATGATCGCAGAGATGTTGCAGTACATGGATGAAAAAATTAAGCTGCGTCCGTCCGAGGCGGATGCTATGTATGCCGGGATCCTGATCGATACGGATAATTTCCTGACAAAGACAGGCGTGCGTACCTTTGAAGCGGCCGCATATTTAAGAAGAAGCGGTGCGGATGTTATGCGTGTCCGTAAGATGTTCCGGAGTGATATTGATTCTTACAGACAGAAGGCAGATGGTGTCAGAAATGCCGAGATGGTTCTCGGAATGTTTGCGGTATCTGTATTTGAACCGAAAGAAGGTCCGGAGTCACCGATCGTATTGACAGCGAAGGTGGCAAACGAGATGTTAAATATAGCAGGCGTGCGTGCCTCCTTTGTCATTGCACAGCTTGGAGATGATGTTAAGATATCAGCCCGGTCGATCGATGATGTAAATGTACAGATCATCATGGAACGTATGGGTGGCGGTGGCCATGCGAATATTGCAGCCGCACAGTTCACGAATACAACAAAGGAAGAAGTAAAGGAACAGCTTGTCAATTTACTTGAGGAGATGTACAAGGAAGGAGATATTTAATATGAAGGTTATCTTACTGGAAGATGTAAAGAGTCTCGGAAAAAAAGGAGAGCTGGTAAATGTCAGTGACGGTCATGCCAGAAATTATATCATCCCGAGAAAGCTGGGACTTGAGGCAACACCGAAGAACCTGAATGATTATAAGTTAAAGAAAGCGCATGAAGAAAAGGTTGCAGCAGAGAATCTTGCAGCAGCAAAGGCGCTGGCAGCAGAGCTTGAAAAGGCATCTGTAGCCGTCGGTATCAAGGTAGGAGAAGGCGGAAGGGCATTTGGTTCTGTATCCTCCAAGGAGATCTCAGATGCGATCAAGAGCCAGTTGCATTATGATATTGATAAAAAGAAAATCGTGCTGAAGGATGCGATCAAAGCAATGGGAACATTTACTGTTAAGATCAAGCTGCATCCACAGGTACAGGCAGAGCTAACAGTAAAGGTAGAAGAGGCTGACTAATGGAAGACGCATTTATCAGGAAGAAACAACCATATAACCTGGATGCAGAACAGTCAGTTATCGGTTCTATGATCATGGATCGTGATGCGATCGTAGACGTATCGGATATACTTACGAAGGAAGACTTTTACAGTGCACAGAATGCGATTCTGTATGAGAACATGATCGAGCTGTTCAAGGAAGGAATGGCGGTCGATCTGATCACGCTGAATAACCGGCTCCGGGAGAAGAATATTCCGGAAGATGTGGCGGGTATGAGTTATATTGCAGATATCATAGCCGCAGTGCCAACCTCGGCAAATGCCAAGTATTATGCGAAGATCGTAGCAGATAAAGCGGTGCTTCGCCGCATGATCAAGATGTGTGAGGATGTTGAAAAGGACTGTTATCTGGATACGGATGACGTGGATGGTCTGCTTGAGACAGCAGAGAGTGGGATCTACAAGATCGTACAGCAGAGAAACGGTGCAAATGATTTTGCGTCGATCGATTCAATCGTATTAGATGTTATCGATCAGATCGAGGCTGCATCCAGACAGAACACCAGAGTTACCGGTGTGCCGACCGGATTTATCGATCTGGATAATATGCTGACAGGTCTGCATGGATCGGAACTGATCCTGGTAGCGGCTCGTCCTGCTATGGGTAAAACTGCATTTGTCTTAAATATCGCATATCATGTAGCTGTAAAGAAGCGTATTCCGGTTGCAATATTCAGTTTGGAAATGTCGAAGGAACAGTTGGTAACACGTATGATCGCGCTGGATTCACTTGTTAATTCACAGAAGATCCAGACGGGACAGCTTGTAGATGATGAATGGGATAAGATCATGGAGAGTACAGAGGTTATTGCTGATGCTCCGATCTTTGTTGATGATAATTCTGCGATCACGGTAGCCGACCTGCGTTCCAAATGCAGAAAATTAAAACAGAACAACGACCTGGGGCTTATCATCATCGACTATTTACAGTTGATGAGCACGAACAAGCATGTAGAGTCCAGACAGCAGTTTATTTCTGATACATCGCGAGCATTAAAGGTGCTTGCAAGGGAACTGAATGTTCCGGTTATTACCCTGTCACAGTTGAATCGTGCAGTTGACTCCAGACCGGATCATAAGCCGGTGCTTGCCGATCTGCGTGAATCCGGTGCAATCGAGCAGGATGCCGATGTTGTTATGTTCATCTATCGTGATGATTATTACAATCCGGATACCGAGAAAAAAGGTATCGCTGAGATCATCATCGCAAAACAGAGAAAAGGTGCGACAGGTTCCGTTGATCTTGTATGGATGCAGGATTACACGAAGTTTGCAAATAAAGAGCACCCGCAGATGTAACGGATCAGAAAAAAGATATTAATACGGAATGTATAAATATAAATCGAGAAAGAAAGTCCGAATAAATCGGAAGATCAGAGGAGAAAATTAAAATGGTAGTAGAACCAAGAGTAAAGGATTATATCTGTACCACCGCTCATCCGGTTGGTTGTGCAGAAAATGTAAAGAATCAGATCAAGTATGTAAAGGCACAGCCAAAGGTTGAGGGACCAAAGAAGGTACTTGTGATCGGAGCATCGACCGGATATGGACTCGCTTCCAGAATCGCAGTTGCATTTGGCTATGATGCAGATACACTTGGTGTTATGTTCGAGAAGGAATCCAATGGAAGAAGAACAGCGACTGCAGGCTTCTATAATACAAGAGCATTTGAAGAAGAAGCAAAGAAGGATGGGCTGTATGCAAAATCCATCAACGGAGATGCATTCTCACTGGAGATCAAACAGCAGGTAATTGATACGATCAAGGCAGATCTTGGAACTGTCGATATGGTTATTTACAGCCTTGCAGCACCAAGACGTGTAACGCCGGATGGACATAAGTATTCTTCTGTACTTAAGACTGTAGGTGAGGAGTATTCCAATAAGACTTTAGTTCTGAAGGACAATACAGTAACAATGGCACATATCCCGGCAGCAACCGAGGAAGAAATCGAGAACACCATCAAGGTTATGGGTGGTGAGGACTGGATCGACTGGATGCAGGCATTATCAGATGCAGGTGTTCTGGCAGAGCATGTGACAACTGTTGCATATTCTTATATCGGACCAAAGATCACATTCCCAATCTATGCGGAAGGTTCGATCGGTATGGCAAAGAAGGATCTGTACAGATCAAGTGATATCATCAATGAGAAGTTTGCAAATGTTACATCTTATATTGCAATCAACAAGGCACTTGTAACACAGTCCAGTGCAGCAATTCCTGTTGTTCCGTTATACATCACGCTGTTATATAAGCAGATGAAGGCAAAGGGTGTTCATGAGGGCTGTATCGAGCAGATGGCAAGACTTTTCCTTGATAAGATGGCTGGAGAAGCAGAGACAGACGAGAATGGATTTATTCGTATGGATGACTGGGAAATGGCAGATGACATTCAGGAAGCAGTTGCAAAGAACTGGGATGCGGTTACCAGCGAAAATGTAAAAGAGCTTGCAGATATCGATGGATACTGGGATGAGTTCTACAATATGTTCGGATTTAAGATCGATGGTGTAGATTACAGTGCAGATGTAGATATTATGTAAGGAAACAATTGTGACAATAGACGGGTTCATCGGAAGGTGGATCCGTTTTTTACTTTATTCACAAAATATGTTCTGTAAAAAAGCGTTCCGGTCAGGTGTGAAAACCGCAAGGGTTTGGGCAAGGGTTTGGTTTTTATGTCTGAAAGGTTTGCTATACAAAAACAGGAATAAATAATATAATCTATAAGCGTCAGGGTTATGGGGGTATGTATGAAACAAATGAATAACGAGATAATTTATCCACGATCGGAAGAAGAAGTGTTGCTGATATTAGCGACAGCAAAAAAAGAAGGCCATCTGTTAGAGATTATTTTTGATGAGTTTGTGAAGAAACCATTTTCCATGCCGGTACTTTGGGGGTGCCGGGCATATTTCTACGGGCTGAAAAAAGAAGAGCTGTCCGCACATCCGGTTCTGTTTACTCATCTTGCATTGCTATCTGCTATGGATGGGGACTTGAGTCAGGCAAAAGCATATGTACAGTTTATGGGGAAGACACCGCGGCTGGTGAAAATGGATACATATGATATGATGGACATTTGTCGTATCAAAACAGAACTTGTCATGCCATATATAAGTGATGCAATGTTTTTTCGGATCGTAAGCTTTCTAATTGAAGAAAATCTGGTGCCCGTGATGGGTCTTACGCTTTCAGCATGCAGACCAAGTATACTGAATGGTTTTCGCGACTTTACAAGATATGGCAAATATCTGAAAAAAAGCAAGGACGAGATAACAGAAGCCGCATGCCGATTATATGGTGGAAGTGTTGGACAGAAAGTGTATGAGATCATGCTGGCAGAATGGTATTATCAGAACAATAATTGTTTTGAAGCACTGATTCTTGTGACCGGAACGATTCCGTTGATCGAGCAGGAGAAGGATATGCGTTGTCTGTTTGTGGCACTTGCACTTCAGATGAAGATCCTTTTGGTAAATGGACAGACAAAAGCTGCACGTCCTTTGGTGGAAAAGATTCGGAAACGGATACAGATTACGGGATGGGATGAATTAACTTCAAGTCTGAATGCGATCGAATGTCTTGGTGCCTGTTATGATGGGCGACTACAGGATGTAGAGCGTTGGTTAGATGAGATAGCACCGGATGAGAATAAGGGCATCTTCATGATGGATATGTATGCATGGATGGTTAAGGTGCGATGTTATATACAGACAGGCAAATATATGGCTGCCTATGTATTGACACACCAGCTTATTGCATTGTTGATTCCGGGCAGACGTTATATGGATTTGTGTGAATGCTATATGTTGTCAGCTATCATATATTATAAGATGAAGAATATGGAAGGCATGTGTGAGGAGCTTTCCAAGGCCATTGCGCTTGCAAAAAGGTGTGGTTATATCAGACTGCTTGCGGACACAGGCAATTGTATGGTACAAATGCTGGCAATTTATCAGAAAGAATATGAAGAAGATTCCTTCATAAGTGAGATTAAAGAACTTGCATATTCGGTCGGTACTTATTTCCCTGATTATTTAAAATCTCCATATGAATATTATGAACATCTGACTCAGATGGAAGAAAAAGTCTTTCGTTTGATGGCACAGGGCTTAAGTAATGATGATATTGCACGACAACTGGGCAAAAAGACGGGAACCGTGAAGTTCCATAGTTGTAATATCTTTCGTAAGCTGCAGGTTCCGACGCGTCAGGAGGCAGTCGAACGCGGTCGGGAGATTGGTCTGTTATAAAACAGACGCTTTAATATATAAGAGCATTTGGCTCTTTTATATAAAAAAATAAAAAGGAGGAAATAAGATTGAAACAGAAAATTAAATTTGTGAAGCGTTTCATGTCAGTGGTAGTGGCTGCAACTATGGTGTTTGCAATGGTTGCAGGTATCGGTAACTTTTTTCCGAATATAAAGTCGGAAGCGGCGACACGTCAGACACTGTATATCTGTGATATTAAATCCGGTGGATTTGGTGCCAATTATGCAGGATATACAAGACTGTCTATTGATGGAAATGCGGGAAATGTAAACAGGGGATGTGGTAAAGGTTCAGATGAATACATCTGGGTAAAGACGACCACAGATCCGGCACAGGCATATACAAGAATATGGTCTGTATGGCAGAATAATTCAGGTACTTCAAGCAGTCTTGACGGATATAGCGTTGAGAGAAAGACGGGTGACCTGAATGATGGTGTAGGTTCAAAATCCGGTTATATCTACATCTATGCAACAAAGGACAGGAATGCTGGAGATCCAATCTCATCACTTGGTATCTGGAATGACACTGATAAAAAGCTGCAGTATGCCGGAGGAAATTCAGGAAGCAGTCTTAAAAGCCAGAATGCAGAGAGGGTCGAGAATGTTGACAGCAACTGGAACAAGATTGATGGAGATCTCAATAAAAATGCCGGAGGTGCATATATTTATCTTTATTGTAAGAGAGCACCTTATGTGATTCCAAATGATATAAGGATTACTTTTGATGGTGAATATCATAGGGGATATGTAGAGTCAAAGACATCCGGCGTATCGATCTCATATGATAATACCGGTATGTATCAGGTAGGAAGTAATACTACAAAATATGCGGTGTCAAAATCCGGTATGGAGACAGCGTATGGTACATTTACAAATACGATCACTGATCCATATGGCTATGACAAATACACGAAGCTGGAGGATGGACTCTGGCTTGGAGTAAAGAGCACAGCGGAAACAGCAACAAAAGATGACTATTCTTATTCGGAGACAGATGGACTTACGATCAAGTCTGATAAGCAGATGATCCTGTTCGGAACAAAATCCGGTAAGGTTATGAAGGGTCAGATCAAGGCAGCAGGGGATATTGATGTGAATCTTGCGATCCGTAGTCTGACGATCACACGGAATACTCAGGGGGCAGCGATCACAGTAAATCCGGCAGAGGGTAAGACCGTGACGATCACTGCTTACGGAACAAACAATCTGACATCATCGGGAGCTTATGCAGCGATCCAGAAGAATGGAAGCGGTAAGCTGGTACTGACTTCTACGACGAAAGGTACTATAAATGCAACTGCCGGTAACAATGCGACATATGGAGCAGCCGGTATCGGTGGTGGTACAGATAAAACCTTAAAGGTTGTTTCAAATATCGAGATAAATGGAAATGTAATTATAAAAGCAAGGGGATCACAGCCATCAAATGAAAGCTATGCAGCATATGGAGCAGCCGGTATCGGTTCTCAGTACAATATGCCGGTTGATGGCATCCGGATCTCAGAAAATGCAGACGTAACAGCAATTGGTGCAAACGGAGCAGCCGGTATCGGTTCCGGTGCAAATGCTGATGCTGCCAATATCGAGATTGCAGGCGGAATCGTAAATGCAACAGCGGGAAGTGGAACGATCGGTTCTAAAAATATTGGCGGAGCCGGTATTGGTTCCGGTGCTTACATAAATGATGAAGCAAAGCTTGCTTCCGGTATTACCATTTCAGGAGGAACTGTAATAGCGACCGGTGGAGACGGTGTCGGTTCCGGATCTGATGTAGAAGCAACAGAGATTAAGGTAACAGGCGGTGTTGTAAAAAAAGCAACAGGTGGCACAGATGCAGCCGGTGTTGGTTCGGGAGCAAATGCAAAGGTATCGTATATTACGATATCAGGTGGAACTGTAACAGCAGTTGGTGGAGCAAATGGAGCAGGTATCGGTTCCGGTCTGGCAGGTGCAGCCTCCGATATTTACATTTCAGGAAATGTAGCTGTAATGGTAACAGCAGGAACAGACGGAGCCGGTATCGGTTCCGGTAAGAATGCATCCGTTGATAATATCAATATTTATTTAGAGTATGCAGGAAATCTGACTGTCGATGGTACAGAAAACGGAGCCGGTATTGGTTCCGGAGCAACAGATACTGTATCAGAGGCAACAAATATTAATATTTCAAATACAGGTTTTATTAGTATCAGAGCAAGAGGAAATGGAGCAGGAATCGGAGCCGGTCTGAATTCAGAGACAAGGGATATTAATATTATCGGCGAGGTCGTTGAGACAAAAGGAAAGCTTATAGTTATTGCTGCAAATGGTCCGGCAATCGGTGCTTATGCAGGAGATGTTAAGAACGTAAATGTCTTAACAGATGCAACAGTCAACCTCAGTGCTGAAAATGGTATTGCAGTAGGAGCACTGAATGGCTCATCTGCTTCTGATATTACAATTATCGGTGATAATATCTGTGGAGCAAAGGCAGAGGATGTTCCTGTTCTGGGAACTGTTTCTAACTCTGTTCTGTTCGTAGGAAAGACATATGAGGTTTATGGAACAGCAACCATTCGCAAGAGTACACATATTAAAGCAGGAACAACATTAGAATTACCGTCATCATCCAAGCTGATCATTCCTAAGGACGTTGAACTTGTAGTTGATCCACAGCATGATGATGCACTTCCGGGTGCGCTTGTCTGGGCAGCTGACAGTGATGCACAGTTGATCATCAATGGTACTTTAACAGTTAAGGGAACAATGGCGATGGATTCCGAATATGGTATCATTGTATTGAACGGTTTTCTTAATCTGGAAGAAAATGCTAATATTTACGGTAAGTTCTTTATGAATGGTAAATATACCGGAAATGGTGTTATCACAAAGGGAAAGAATCAGACTCCGGAGGAAGGGGAGATTGCAGTATACCTTGAACTGGATATTGATGATGGTGTAACCTACAATGCAAAGGGAAATCTTGCAGAGAACCAGTTGATCATTGATGAGTCCAGCCTGGAGGATACTACTACCGGTACATATGCAATTAATAACATTGTTGCACATGACGGATTCCAGATCACAGATATCCTGTTGGATGGCAAGTCCATTATAAATGACAGCAGTTATGTTACAAAGAATCAGGAAACAGGAGAGTACAATGTAGTATTATCGGTATCTGAATATCGTGGTGAGACGATAAAATTTGCAGTTAAAGCAAAATCAACCGTAGAATCGATCAGCATCGAACGTTTCCCAAATAAGACAGCATTTGCCAAAGGGGCAGAGTTTGATCTGAATGGTCTGAAGGTGGTAAAGACTTATAAGAATAAGAAGACTGCACCGGTTGATATTGATAAAGAGCTGAAGGTTACAGGCTATGATATGAACAGCGTTTCTGCACAGACGGTAACACTTCAGTATATTGCAGATGACAGATACAGTGATGATATTACAGCATCCTATGAGATAACTGTATTTGATTTTGCAGGCTTAAATCAGGCAAAGACCACACTTACTGCGGGCGGCGAATCATTTGTTGCTACAGATGTAGATAATGAGGAGCATGTTGTTAAGTTTGCATTAGGTAAGAATGTCGGTGATATCTCAGCACTGAGATCCGTCTTCAGGTACAGGGATTTACCAATACAGTTGGTCAGATCGATTTTGTATCAAGTGAGGTAGTCGGACAGAATGCGGTTGAGGCAACATATGTAGCAGATATATATGTAGATAAAGCAAAAACAGTAGTGATCCAGTATACAATAGTGATCACACAGCCAACCTTATACTATGATCTTGCAGAGGCAGCAGTAGCAGTAAATGGCGAATATACCTATGATGGAACGCAGCAGACACCGGATAAGGAAAATATCGAAGTTACAATCGATGGCGCAGTTGTTCCGGACGATCAGTATACGGTAGAGTATGGTGAGAATGTGAATGCCGGTACCGGTAGACTTACGATCAAGGGTGATGGTATTCATACTACAAACAGTAAGGAAGAAACATTTACAATTGCAAAAGCGAAGCTTACGGATATTGATGCACTTGTAAGATCAAATGAATTTACAGTTCAGAATGATGTAAAGCATGAGCTTCAGATAGAATTTGGCGAGATCGAAGGCCTTGCAGCAGATGAATATACTGTATCTTATAAGAAGATATCCGATCAGTCAAATATCGTGGCAAATGTATCAAACGGAGTTATCACGACTGCTTATGATACATCCTATTCAAAGGCAGGAACAGCAGAAATCGCTGTTAATGTAACAATTAAGGATAGTGCAGTAAACTACTATGCAGATTCTGAATTATCACATTCCATAAATGTTACATTAACAAAGTATGTAAAGGGAACCAGTATTACGATCACTTCCGATTCTGATGATTTTGCGTGGGATGCATCAGCCGGTGAATATAAGGTGACGCTTTATAAGGGCGAGAAGATCTGGATCGATGCCAAACTTAACGATGGATCAACAGATGTTATTGACTATAAGGTTGCAGAAGGCGGCGAAGAGATAGCTGCTTGTGATGGAATTACCATTTCTGCGTTAGGCAAGGGATCGACCATTATCACTGCAAGTACAGGTAAGGGCACTACAACAAAGAGGATTGCAGTAACGGTTCTTCCAACTACCAGACTTGAATTAACCGGTACGGAGACTTATGAGAAGGTATTTGGCGATAGTGCATTTACACTGGATGTGGCTTTGAAGGATGCAGCGCTTGAATCCAAGCTCTCTGCATTACGGTATGTTTCGGCTGATCCGGAGGTTGCTGCTGTAGATGAGACCGGTAAAGTTACTATAACGGGATGCGGTGAGACTACAATTACAGTAACATCCTATACAGAAGAAAGAGCATATACATCTGACGAATATGTAGTAATAATCAAGGTTAAGGCACCACATACAAAACATATCAAAGATAATGGAACAAGAGTTGAGCCAACCTGTGAGAAAAATGGTTCTATCACATATAGATGTACCGAGTGTAATGAGGTTATAGATACAGAAGAACTGAAGGCAACCGGACATACATGGGATAAAGGAAAGGTTACAACACAGCCAACTACAAAGACAGAGGGTGTAAAGACATATACCTGCAGCGTCTGCAAAAAGACAAGAACAGAGCCAATCGCAAAGCTTCAGGAACCGACACCGGAAAAACCAATAGTAAAACCGCTCAAGAAGGGGGATGTGGTTTCTGATGACAGTAAAGCTGCAAAGGTTCAGGTTATAAGCACATCCAAGAAAACAGTTGCATATAAAGCACCTGTAAATAAAAAGGCTAAGACTGTCAGCATTCCGGCAACCGTGAAGATCAGAGGTAAGAAATATAAAGTAACACAGATCGCAGAGGGTGCTTTCAAGAATAATAAGAAGGTAACAAAGGTTACAATTGGAAGCAATGTTAGTAAGATCTCCAAGAATGCTTTCAATGGAGCAATAAAACTTAAAACCGTTACTATGGGACAGAACGTAACGGAGATCGGAGCAAATGCATTTAAGGGCTGTAAGGTTCTTACCGGTATTACGCTTCCGGCGAAGACAACGAAGATTGGAGATCAGGCATTTAGCGGATGTAAGAAGCTGAAGACAATTACGATCAAATCTTCAAAGATAACCTCAAAGAAGCTGTCCAAGAATGCATTTAAGGGCATCACAAAGGTTACTACGATTAAAGTACCAAAGAAGAAGGTTTCCTCTTATCAGAAGCTGTTTAAGAGCAAAGGCTTATCTTCCAAGGTCAAGGTAACAAAGTAACAAAATAACAGTAAAAGCAAAGGACGCCGTTTGT
>ERZ791573.1071-NODE-1071-length-11799-cov-2.140838_pt1 | contig 11799 bp, 10 predicted proteins | sample MGYA00509971_ERZ791573 | MGnify/ENA primary metagenome ERZ791573 (study PRJEB30046, sample SAMN00791921) | human gut metagenome | study: EMG produced TPA metagenomics assembly of the A metagenome-wide association study of gut microbiota in type 2...
AAAACCACTATAAAACTTTATATATGATTTTTTAAACTGTTTTGAGAAGTCAAAAGATTTACCATTAAAACACCACCTAAACATCCTATCTCCTCCCCTCAAATTATTGTGCAATAAAAAATTGGTAATTAATTCTTTTATTTGATACTTTTTCTTTAATGATAAATAAAGAGGTAATCGATTCTTATTTAAATTTCCACAATAATATAAGTTATATTTTCTATCTTCAAAAGATAAAATCGGCAACTCTGGAACATCATCTATTGTCAATAAAGGGAAATGATACAATCCCTTCCGATATACATTAATACCATTCTCTACACGTATCGCATCTTTATCTTTTAAGTGTACTTTAAAAATAAAATCGAATCTTTGAAAGGTTTCATCCGAAGGTATATATCCTTTTTCGTCACCTATCCAAAATAATATATTATGATACGACTGATCAATCTTTTCAGTTTTACTTAAAAGATATTGTTCATCACTTATTTCTCCCCAAAAAACATAATAGACAAAGTTAGATTTCAATTTTTCATTCAAAATCGAAATAAATTTTCGTAATGATTTTAACTCTAACAGTTTATTATATTCATATGATTGAGAAACTATTACAATCAAATTATTCATCAATTGATAAGCCATACTAACAAAAACATGATTTTACGTACATCTTTAATAAAGTTAATGTGACGGAAAATAATCTTATTTTAACATTGGTTTCTATATTAAACATAAGTTAAAAAATATTCCTATTATACTTTCTGCCTGAAATAAGTATACAATCAAGTGACTTAATAATTATTAAGCTACAAGTTCAAGTCAATTAATATGCTATTTGGTAAATACTCTATAATATCCTTGATCGGCAAAATCGAACAGTTCACGGTCACCCTTACTATCCCCAAAGGCAATTAACTCGTAATTCTCTCTATCCGGATAAAGGTCAAGTAATCGGTTAACTTTTTCTTTGCCGAAACAATTCTTATTCTGAAAATATCCTGTTAGTTTATCCTGACGGTCAAACTCTGGTATTGTTGCCAGCAGCGTTGACACATTCAGATATTCAGCAAAGGGTTTCACCCAATTCTCAATACTTGCAGAGATAATTAATATTTCATATCCTTCTTTCTGTAAAGACAGAATTTTCTCACGCGCATCCCGACGTATTAAAGAAATACCTTTAAACTGAAAAAAACATGTACATAACTTATCAAACTCTTTTCTGGTAACTCCTTTATATAAAAAAGAGAATATTAATTCTTTAACCTTCCAGTTAGGATATAGCTTCATTTTATAGCAAATCAGCAAAGGGCTAAAGAGTAAAAACGTCATCCACAAACCCACACTTCCCTTAGTGTAACGGATAAACCCCAATAAGGTGTCCTTATTGGTTATTGTCCCGTCAAAATCAAAAACTGCAATTTTCCTTTTCATCTTTTATAAATACAATATGATTATAAAAGAGATTATCCATCCTAAAATAGTCATTTGTAGAAAATGATCCGACATTAAGACCTTAGTGGGACTTCCACTTTTCTCATCAACTAAAACTACTTGAAGATATCGCAATAATCCAAGTAACACAAAAGCAGCTGTAATATACACATTACTACTGTTCATACGCTCCATTACTTCCGGAGAAACACAATACAACAGATATACCACTACTATCACAGCTATAATTACTGTAATAATCTGATTCAGAAAAGTTTCATTATAGCATTCAATATTGGCTCTCGGTTTGTTACCCGTTTGTTTATAAACAAGCACATCATCTCTTCTTTTTGCAAAAGCTAAAAAGAGAGCAAGCAGAAAAGTCATGATAATTATCCAATGAGATAAGACTATCCCTGTAATACTACCTCCGACAAAGATTCTCAATACAAATCCTGTTGCAATAACCATCACATCAATTAGGGCAATATGCTTAAGATATAAGCAATAAAATATATTCAAGATATAATAGAATCCTATAAATACTGCTGCCTGTAAACAATAAATGTCCTGTACATGCAATCTGGAACAAGCCAACACTCCTCCAGAGGCAAACAGCAGCAGAAACGCCAAAGCATACCCCCAAGACAAAGATACCTTACCACTAGCAATAGGACGATACTTCTTTTTGGGATGTAAAGCATCAGCCTTTCTGTCCAAAATATCATTTAGACAATAAATGCTACTACTCGCCAGACTATAAGCAAAAAAAGCTATTAAACATGACACTTGGCTGTTAAAATCAAACAGCTTTCCTCCAAAAAAGATCGGCAAAAAGATAAATAAATTCTTCAGCCACTGATGAGGACGAATTAACTCCAAAACATCACGCACCATAAATATAACTAATTGCATAACTCAATGCATACCAGATATTTCCCAATACACTTGATATAAATGCATTCATATAACTGAAACCGTAAGAAGGAACACCCAAAAAACAGAATACAACAATATAAAAACTTTTCTTACCCCAAATACTAGATGTAAGAACTCTGTTAAATGTCTGTAATTTATTTGAGAATACTTTCACATTAAGAAGTTTCAAACAATTACTCCGCAATGCGAAACAAAAAAGGAAAGAAGATATTGTCCAATACAAAATAACCCGTCTAAAATCACAAGACAAAACAGTAAACATGGGTAAGAGAAAGATAAACTGTAACACTAAAATATTAGAGAGACTCACCATAAACAGCTTGTCCTCTATGATACTATTTTTAACTCCAATCTTAACCTTATTGAACTGAATCAGCAAATAATAAATACCAATAAAAATAAAAGGCCATATACAGAATCGGTATACACCTAAAGTTTTATCCATATAATTACTATTTAGGTGCATCTTAAATGTATCCATACCATCCCATCCTAAAGCTCTACAACCAGCTCCCATAGGAAAAATTGACCCAAACTCGGATATAAAGTAATTATCCCAAGAATGCCATATAGAATCTGCCATTGTACCATCTCCTTTATATATGACACAGATGAACATAACAATCAGACCCGGCAACATAAAAAGACTCGCTTTCACTATTGATGCAAGCAGGTTATTTTCTTTCTTCACAAAAAAGAAATAATGCAATCCCAATATAGGTAAGAAATAGAAAAATGACGCCTCGTGAGACAATATAGCTACACCAGATAATATATAGAGAAGAATCAAATGAATCTTACTCCCCTTTAAGAAAGACCTGTAGCAGATAAATATATACCAGATAAACAGGAATATTAAAATATCCCTCCTATACCATTTTAAATCGGACATAGCAAACGCACCAATCAGGCAAACAGAGGGCAACAAGAATAAAGACAAATTATTCCGTTTCCATTCACGTAAAAAAATATACAAGAACAGGAATAAGAAAATATAGGATAAGGCATACACCAAATAACCAACATTGATACCCCAGCAATCATACAGATAAAAAAACAATTGTCCCCAAAGTCCTCTACGAACAAAACCTGCCTCATAATTGATGAGCCAATCGCTTATTGAAAAATCTAAAAATCCCCCCAAATAAGCCACTGGTGATACTGACTTTACAAACCTTAATATAAGTTCAAACACCAATAAAAGGCAATAAGAGTAAAAGATAAAAATAAAGAACTTATCTTTAGCAAAAACAGAATGTTTCATTTATAAAAATTCAATTATAAGACTAACTATGTACCAGTTTCATAGTTAATTATATGTTAACAGACATAATAAAAATTAGTAAGCACAGAACGGTGTTCATAATTATTAAAATCATTATAAGAATTTGTACACCTAATACACTTAAAGCATCAGACAATTACACTCAGGAATTTCTTAAGTTTCTTCTATTCCGAATAAGTCTGTCCCGGGGAGCATTTCAGCGCATATCTCACAAGCAAAAAATTTACTGGTACCGCAATTGCATATACCGGAATAGGAGCATATTGCTCTTTCACACCTAAAGTGATGAAAGCATACAAAAGACCTACCTGAAGCAAATAATTAATAATATGGCTTAATCCAAACCTCAAGCATTTCTTAAAAGAGGGCTTTGTTCGGAATGTATATCGATTTGAAAAATAAAAGTTACCAATAAAACTAACTAAATACCCTATTGAATAAGCTATTGTGGTATTAATCCATAGATTTAACAAAAGGTAGATAGCGTAATGAACAATGGTAGCCACACAACCAACAATACCAAAACGAATAAATTCTTTCAGTTTTATTGATTCCATAGAACAAAAAAAATCAATCAGACAAACAGTTTATGAAAAAGAAACTGTGTATGAGTTAATTCTTATATTTTTAGACTTGTAAACCTTCTATTTTTCGTCAGGTTAACTTTATCAATTGTATAACAGTCTATAAAGAAAAAGTATTTTACATTAATTACACTCCATATCACTCCTCTGTTAAGTCAAAGAAGTTTTTAGAAAACTAAATACTCTTTCACGTTGTTTTATTAAATCTTTGTATACAAGTGCAAAATCTATCTCTTTTTGTAGAAGTTCTTTTCTTTCTTCATATCCAGCTCGATTGAATATTAACCTTTCATTCAAAGAAAACAAGCTCAATAAGGATACAAAACGGGTAAGCCCTCTATCCTTATTTGCAAATGCAATAAATGATTTTTTAAACAATATAGAGAATGCGCAACCATGAAAAGAATCAGTAAACACAAAAGAGGCTTCATCGAATGCACGCAACCATTGCTCCACATGCATCTTTATTTTTCCATCCCAATGCACACTTTCAGAATTTGTATCATTATCCAACCAATAAGGAGTCAAGCCTCGTTCTTCAGCTATTTGCTCTACCAATCTTTTCTTTTCCTCCGTTACGTCCAAAATATAAACCAACATATTTCCCTTTGAAGGAATAGTCTTTCCTGCATAAACCAATTTCCGATAATCATCTACATCCAATAACAAAGTAGGATCAAGCATTTGTACAGCTTCTACCCCAAAGGATTCTTTACAAATTCTAACACCAGAATCCTCACGAACTGAAACCGCATCAAATTGTTTCAATAAAGTAGAACAATGGTGTAATTGCTCTCCGGAAAATGTGCATTGCTCTACTCCAAAAGAGGCTGCATAAGCAATACGTTTCACATTCATTCCTTTTGTAAAGTCAAGAAAGGCATTTTCTATAGGATGCGAATATTCCGGTCGCCATATCTGATCACTCCCCACCACAAAAGCATTAATTCCACGCAATGTTTGAGGAGACCATACCCTTTTATGGTTATGATGAATATAACAACGAATAAACTGCTTTATATGCAAATTTACAATCTCATGAGGAGCCCAAAGAATATTCACCTTTTTTCCTAATACATAGTGTTTAAAAAGACGTTTACATATAGCCAATGCCTTAATAAAAGGATAAGAACGTCCATATTTAGGCTTTTCCAATACCACAACGTCATGTCCCATACGCTCTAAAACAGTCTGTAAGGCATAGCATTGCAGAATTCCACCATAATTTATATATAAAGGCAACGTGACTATGGCAATCTTCATAATTTACGGTATAATGTTCTAACTAAACGACAGATTATATTATTAGTTATCGTCATATGATAAGCAGTAGAAAAGTTACATCTTCGGAGTAATGTAAAAAAGAATTTACGATTTACCGGCTGATGGAAAGTTTTTACTATTGCTGGATTATATTTTAAAGCACAATCAAAATTCTGTGGATACAATTGACAATCTAACTGACATAGCAGAGGTAATACTAGGGGATTATTCACTATCACTAAACTACATCCCTTGTCATCATCTATTTCAGGCTGTAGCTGGTCTATTCCCCAAAAATCTGCTATCAGGACATCACTCTGGGAGTGGTTTATCTTTGCCGGACATGCAAAACAACTGGAGCGTACAGATAAATCGGAAAGAAAAGCGTTCATATAAAGATTCTCACCAGAGGGTATTATTTCTTTATAACCCTCATATTCTAATATCATATGATATCCTTTCCATCCTTTACACTTTGATCTGAAATTAATATAGTTAATGTTTTTTTTATCTGACAAATAACTACTCCATACTTTAGGACTGGGTACTCCATGACAGGCTACTTCTACAGTAAGTAAAGTAGAATAAGACTTACGTAAGTAGTTCTTCAAGCCTGCAATCTGACAGGGAGTTCCAGAAAAGAGGACTTCACGACCTTGATCCAAAAAACGCTTTGCATCCTGAAAAGAAGTCCCCATATCGCTTTGTACATATTTGGAACCACGGAAAACAGACAATCCTCCTAGTGTTTCTGTATAGCGATGGACAACATTCCACTCTTTGTCGAAACAAGCACCGAAAACCACACCACCTTTCTTAATAGTCTGTTCGGCAAGCAAAGTAAAAATACCCCCAGATGAACTTTGCATACGAACCTCAAGATTATTATTGAGGGCAGCAAATACAGCAGGCTTCTCTTTAGCCTGAACAGGGTGTAATACCGGACAAACTTTCTCGCAAAGCCCGCAATCGACACAAACAGAATAATTAATTTGCGGATAAAGAAAGCCTTCCTTATCTTCTATCATCTGAATACATTGTTTGGGACAAATACTGGCACATGCCGTACAGCCACAACATTGAAACTTATCGGTGAATGTAAGCATATTTATTTTTAAGAACGGCAAAAACTTTAGCTCTTATAAAATTTCTTTCATGAGAAGTACATCCTATCCAATAAATAGAACCGATTGTACATATCACAGATAATAGGGACACTACCAAAAAGCGTTGAAAACCATCTTGCATTTGCCAAATAAAAAGAAGCGGAAGCAACAAGGCAGCAGAGGTAACCATAACTACATTACCACACACTTTATATAAATAACGACGGACGGGAAGTCCAACCATTCTACGCAAGAATAAAAGACGCAATAACAGACAGCAAACGGCTACTAATAATGCTACAATCAAAACAGATTCAGGAGGAAATCCTAATTTCAAACAGATGTAGGAAAGAGGAAAATTCATTAACAACATTCCTCCTACTGCCAACTGGTAGTTGCGCAATTTTCCAGTAGCCAACTGTAAATTGATTAATGTATTGGATAATATATCGCACATGGTAACCAAAAGCACCAAACGAACAAAGTTGACGGTATGCTCCGGATAACTTTTCAGCCATAAGGTAAGAATAAAGTCTGTTTCGAACAATACAGGTAAAGCAAAAACCAGCAAAATGTAATAAGAGAAACGGGATCCCCGCTCTACTAACGAAAACATATAAGAATAATCGCCTGCTGCATACGATTTGGTTATCTGAGGATTGAGAGCTGTCATAAAATTACCGGCAAAAGAAGATAATACATTATTGACGGAACCAGCGATGGCCCGAGCAGCATTAATAACCGGACCAATAAAAAGATTTAGTAAAATATTGACTCCCTGATCTTTCAAAAGGCCGGCTGTACAACCAATAAAGTTCCAACCGGCAAAAGCCCCCATCGCTCTCCATATATCACGGTAAAACCGGAACTGCAAACGGCATTCTTCAAAATGGTGCTTGCAATAAATCCAATAGACGGCCTGCATGGAAATCCCCAACACGACCAACAGTAATGAATAAACAATAAGCCGGTCGAAATGAAAGGGAGCATAGGCAATAAACAAAATAATAAATAAACGAAGAATAATATCTAATATTCCGATATAGGCAAAAGCTGTCATCCGCTCATGAGCTACAATGGAAGCATTATAAGGTACACTGAATAAACCGAACATAAAAGATACCAAAGAGGCTTGAAAAACCCAGTTGGCTGCATAAAGACGGTCGGCAGGAATGGTCATTTGAGTATTCAGAAACCAGACTCCTACACTTTCGGCTGCTAAAAATACGATACCTGCCAAAACCAAGTGAATACAAAGAGAAGTAGAAAAGACTTTTTTCAACTGTTTCATATCGCCTCGCCCTAACTCAAAAGTAAGAAAACGACTAACAGAAGAGGATAAGGAAGTAGATATCATGGAAAACATGGCTACGAAGCCTCCCACTACATTGTATATACCATAGTCTTCTACTCCTAATGCCTGCAGAACCACACGGGAGGTATACAGTGATACCAGCATACCGAAGAGCATGCGTACGTAAAGCATCAGGGTATTCTTGGCGATACGCTTTGTATTTTCGCTTTGATTTTCCATGAAACAGATATTATCTTTCTACCGGAAGAAACGGATAACGGACAGCTATGGATTGTGTCTGAGTCTCGATGTACTGCACCAGGTCTTCAAACGCATGAGAATGGGTTACTATATCGGACAGAATGCAGACTGCTTCAACACAAACGTGCGTTAACTCCTTGAAGGATCCTATTTGAGGACTGTCGTATATGGAATGAAAACGGTTCCCGACTTCCTCTAAAAGGAATAAGGCTATTTCTGCGGCTTCCGACAACTTTTCGGTACGGATATGCATGCGTGCCTTGATAATCCAGGAATGCAGGCATCCGGCTATGGCTACCACATCGAGTTGGTTTTGAGGATGGAAGAAACATTTGTTGATTTCCGACTGAACCGGTGTGAGTTCTACATCGCGAACAAGAGATGCTTCGTGCTGTTCTTCTCTACGCTGCCGGATATATTGGTCTATGTTCTCGAAACTTTCTTTATTTACCTTTCCGATGGCTACTGTAATGCCTCCAATGGAGGTGATAAGACAGCGGTCTTTGGCAATTCGTACCTGATAGCCTTCCATACCTGCCAAAATGCCGGAAGTAATACGCACCAATGTATGGCCTTCTGCATAATAGTCTAAGGAATGGGGCATAAAACGGATTCGATGTGCATCCAGACGGGAGAGCTGCATGAAAGGTTGCATCATGCTATCGGGGATGACAGCTATCTTTCCGGTGCTGCAATCGTTTACCAGATAAAGTCCAAAATAATTCTGACTGAGATACTCCTGAATGACACATGGCTCTCCTTGTATGAAAACAAGACCGGTTATTGTGGGTTTCTCTTCCTGATAGATATGCCCTTTTTCTTTTTTATAAAGGATTCGCTTATGAACAAATACGTTGAATTTCTTCTCCAACTTTTGGGTTACGTTTTCTACTTTGGTATGATGTACGAAAAGGTAACACCAAGATGAAGAGCCACTATGCCGTGGATACAATTCTCCTTCCGGGCCTATTAGTTTAGTCTCGTTCTTTGATGTGTCTTCCATGACGTTAGAAAAAGTTTCTGTACTATCCAGTGACCTTGATACTCTCTCTAATTTATGTAACGGTTTGTCTTTTTACTTGGTAAAAATGACAAGAACCTTCCCCAACAAATTGAGTATAACACGTTTTTCATTGTCTAGTTTTATCTAAAAAACACGTCCTACTTCTGTAAAATAAGAGGATTTTTCAATCACTCTCTTTTTAAGAGAAATAAAGTCCTTATAAATACCAATAAAAACAGCTAATTAAGTGATTTATAGCTAAGAAAAAAATCAACATCTGTTGTAAAACATTTAGACTCGTTTTAAAAAAATTATTATTTCTATTGGTTTTTAGTTATAATTGATAGAATTATTTATCTTTGTCACATAATAATACTTCTCTTAAAAAGAGAACGAAATAGATTTGATATTAATATTATTTTATATCTTTGTCGCATAATAATACTTCTCTTAAAAAGAGATACACTCTATAATCTACAATAAATAATCGCTTCACATTAACCTTATAACGTATCTTTTTTTACGTTATATGGTTAATAATATATATCGCTAAATCAGATTTATGATCAGGCGATTGGCTTTATCGACTAAAGAGGTGTCCAATGAAGCAAGGTAAATACGGGTGGTATTCTCTGAATCGTGCCCCATAGCTTCGCTAATGACTGACAAAGAAATGTTTTTGCTCTTGGCTATACTGGCCCAGGCATGGCGTGCTACATAGGTGGTCAGTACAACCGGCACATCGAGTAAACGGCCTATTTTCTTCAGCTTATCGTTTACGAAATGGGTGGCTGTTTTATATTGGCGCCGGGGATCTGTATGGGGATTTTTGATAATCGGCAGTAAATAGGGACTGGAACTGGTATCGTATTTGTCGAGAATGGCCTGCATCGGTTTTTCCCACTTAATGAAAAGCTGCTGATTGGTTTTATGCCGGCGATAGGATAGAATGCCACCTTGCAAATTTTTCTTCGTGAGATAGGCCATGTCTATAAAGGACATGCCTCGGGTGTAAAAGCTGAACATGAACATGTCTCGGGCATAATCTAAGGATGGATGGAGGGTTAAGTCCAGATCTCTTATCTTACGGACTATTTTTTCGGAAACGGCACGCTTCACGGTTTTATCGATACCGGTATATACATATTTGAACGGATATCGCCGAACGGTCAGTTCGCAATCGACAGCACGATTGTAGACGGCGCGAAGATTGCGCATATAAAAAGAAGTGGTATTCTGGGTTAAGCCTGTGGACTTAAGATAGGATTCGTATGCAATCATTAAATTGGAATCGATTTCGTCTAAATACAGGTCTCTGCGGTTTTTGAAGAAACGCATGAAGCTATTTAAAGTAGTAGTATAGGTTTCGGCCGTACGTTCCCTACCTGCATAGTGCATATGCTTAATCAGTTCATCCGCGAATGAAAAGAAATCGCCGTTTTCTCCTTTCGAACAATAGGCCTGTACGACATGATCGGCTGTATAATGCCGGCCACAACGGCCGAAACGAACAATGATGCGCTGCAAACAAGAGGTATCTTCCTCGATACGCTTCTGCACAGATAATAGATAATCATAGCGTCCGTATGGACATTGGAATAAGGAAACAGCAGATGTCTTATCATCCCACTCGGAGGGAAAGAGTTTATAACCGGTGGAAATTTGCCGTACTACACGGGCGTGAATGACTTGGTAGAAGACTACCCCTTCTTTTGTACTGACAGAAGAAGGACGAAATTTTACTTTTATTGTTGCCATATCTTATTGTTTTTAATACAATGTGTAATATAAGACATTCGCAACAGAATAAAAACAGTTGGCAGCGACACAGTCACACACCTCCCAAAAGGGAATAGTAAACTTAATTTATAAAAAAACGTTTTACTTGTATTTTTTCTATACATTTGTAGACTGTTTAATGTATATGAAAAACCCTTAAATCGGAGCAAACAAACTTTTTTAATTTGAACTTATGTCTATATGGAGCAGAATCATAGGGAGACACCACTACTATCCAACAATTCAATACTTTTCAATCTCGTTATCCATAAACCTGTGGTAAAGAATCAACTATTATACACACGATTTTAATAGAGAGACTGGAAAAAGGTATTTACAGTTTTATAAATCTTATAAAATAGATGAAGAGAATAGAAGTAGTGGCAGCTATTATCTGCCGCAATAATAAGTATTTTGCCTGCCAGCGTGGTTATGGGGAGTTTAAAGACTTTTGGGAGTTTCCTGGTGGGAAAATAGAGCCTGGCGAAAGTCGGGAAGAAGCCTTAAAACGGGAAATCAGAGAAGAACTCGATTTGAGCATTTGCATAGATTCATTTTTGACGACAGTTGAGTACGATTACCCCAACTTCCATCTGACAATGCATTGTTTCCTTTGCTCCATAGACTCTCAAAAACCTATCATAAAAGAACATGAAAATGCACGGTGGCTGCTGAAAGAGCAACTCCACACCGTACAGTGGCTTCCTGCTGATATAAAAGTGGTAGAAACGCTAAAAGGCTCCGTATAACTATAAGCTATACGGAGTTTATTTGACTCTGTTCAAAATTTTATTTCAACCTTAATTCCGCAACATAATTGATAATTATTTTTATAAGTTCCTGAGCAACAT
>ERZ791573.1086-NODE-1086-length-11614-cov-2.253136_pt1 | contig 11614 bp, 8 predicted proteins | sample MGYA00509971_ERZ791573 | MGnify/ENA primary metagenome ERZ791573 (study PRJEB30046, sample SAMN00791921) | human gut metagenome | study: EMG produced TPA metagenomics assembly of the A metagenome-wide association study of gut microbiota in type 2...
TATCGATGAATGTGGTGCAGCCAATTTCTTCGGAATAAAAAATAATACTTATGTCACTCCGTTGTCTACCTCTATTCTTCCGTCTATTACAAACCGTAGTCTGATGCAGTTGGCAGAAGATATGGGAATGAAAGTAGAACGTCGTCCTATTCCGGAAGAAGAATTGGAAACATTCGAAGAAGCTGGAGCTTGTGGTACAGCAGCTGTAATCAGCCCTATCGGACGTATCGATGATTTGGAAAATCATAAATCGTATGTTATTGCGAAAGATGGTAAACCAGGTCCAATCAGTGAAAAGCTATATAACAAGTTGCGTGCTATTCAGTATGGTGATGAGGCTGATCCTTACGGATGGGTAACTGTATTGGATTGATTTTGACGTAAAGACTTTCTAATATAATAAGAAGAGGATAGAATGAACAAGAATAAGTTTCTTGTGTTCTATCCTCTTCTATTTTTATAAAGTTTGTAGTCCTTTATATTTTTCCTTCTATCCACGCATCAATCAGCCGGCGTGCGATGCTGAGTTTCTTGGGAATTTCCGGCAGATTGTCTCGGGTATAGAAAGCTCCTGCACTTAACTCTTCTTCCTGCAGTTTAATATTGCCACTTTCGTATTCGGCGGTATATCCTATCATAATGCCACTTGGGTAAGGCCAGGGTTGGCTTCCAAAGTATTTTAAATTACGGATGCAGAGTCCTGTTTCTTCCATCCCTTCCCGATGTACACATTCTTCTAGGGTTTCTCCCGGTTCAAGAAAACCTGCAACCAGACCTTTGAATGTGCCTCTGAAGTTGCGGGCATGTACAAGAAGGATACTATCTCCTTTTTTTATCAGTACAATGACTGCAGGCGATATACGTGGATAAAATTCCTGGCGGCATTCCGGACAGCGTTTGGCTATGGGAGAGACTTGTGTGGTAGGAACTCCGCACATCGGACAGTAGCGGCTGTTCTTGTCCCAGTTCAGTATTTGTGATGCTTTTCCTGCCATTTTATATTCGTTCAGTGGAAGTACGTCGAAAGAGGCTCGAAGGGCTTTCATCATGCACGGGCTGGATTCATCTCCTGTTACTGGAGTATGGATGAGATAAGTTTTGGCGGGAAGATTATTGATTGTTCCAATGCTGTGTACGGTACTTCCTATAGGAATGGGTACCGGTGGTTGGGCACCAAAAGGTATGTGATATCCGTCTGTATGCTTTTCTATCAGTACTTGTCCGCTGTTGAATACAAACCAACCGCAGATTTCATTATTTGTTGCATCTTCCATAATCTTGCTTTTTTATTGAGGCCAAAATTATAGAAAAATACAGTGATGTGTAGAGGTGATTTCCTTTTTTTATTCATGTATTATAATGGGAAAGTGTTTGTTTTCTCCTTTTATCCGGAATTTACGGCAAGGGGTTGGGTGAAAAATAGAATGTTATTATTTAATTTGTACGATTATATCGTAGAAGCGATAGAAGAGCGAAAATTGAATATAATTAAATGGTATTTATTATGAAATCTATAATGGTAGCAGCATTGTGCTTAGCTGGTAGTTTGCAATTGATGGCTCAGGAACCTTTGCAAGACTGGGCAGGTTTGGAGAGATATCAAGAGGATAATAAAATGGTGCAGGGACCGGTAAAGGCTGTTTTTATGGGAAATTCAATTACTGACGCTTGGCCGGTTGCAGATCCGGATTTCTTTACTCAGAATGGATATGTAGGCAGAGGGATAAGCGGGCAGGTTTCTGCACAGATGTTGATGCGTTTCCGTCAGGATGTGATTGCATTGAATCCGCAGGTCGTTGTGATTCTGGCAGGGACAAACGATATTGCTCGTAATGATTATGCAATGACTCTTGAGCAAACGTTCGATAATGTAGTCTCTATGGTACAGTTGGCACAGGCCAATCAAATTAAGGTAGTGCTATGTTCTACTTTGCCTGCTTTTCAGTTTGGATGGCGTCCGGAACTGAAACCGGCAGAAGATATAAAGAAACTGAATGCGAAGTTTAAGGAATTTGCCGATGCACAGGGTATTCCTTTTGTCGACTATCATTCGGCAATGAAAGATGAGCGCGATGGATTACCTTTAAAATATTCGGAAGATGGGGTACATCCTACCGTAGAGGGGTATAAGGTGATGGAAGGTCTTGTTCAGAAAGCTTTGAAAAAAGTAATTCGATAATTGTTGCGATAAAGGGTATGGATACGATGGAACTGATTATGTTGGGTACAGGGAATGCTGCTGTCACCCGCTGTTATAATACATGTTTTGCCGTTCGCATGGGCGAAAGGGTGTTGCTGGTTGATGCCGGAGGAGGAAATGGAATCTTGGTTCAGATGGAGAAGGCAGGTTTGTCGCTGGCAGATGTGAAAGATATGTTCATTACTCACGCACATACCGATCATATCTTGGGAGCGGTATGGGTTATCCGGATGATAGCTCAGCAAATGCAGAAGGGCAAGTATGAGGGAGAGTTTCGGGTATATGGACACGATAAAGTGATAGATGTACTGTCGTGGATTTGCCGTGCGACACTTCCGGCTAAGATTGTAGCTTGTATAGAGAAGAACGTTCGTTTCTGCGAGGTAAAAGACGGTGAGCGTTGGGAAGTCGCAGGAGCATATATGCAGTGTTTTGATATTTTGTCTACTAAAGAAAAGCAGTTTGGCTTCCGTCTTGAACTTCCCGGAGGAAAATCATTGGTCTGTCTTGGGGATGAGCCTTATAAAGAACAGAACCGTTCTTATGTAGAGCATGCAGATTGGTTGCTTTGTGAGGCTTTTTGTCTGTATGCTGATAGAGACGAGTTTAAGCCTTATGAGAAACATCATAGTACAGCTTTGGATGCAGGAAGACTGGCTGCACGATTGGGAGTGAAGAATTTGTTGCTGTATCATACAGAAGACAAGACTTTGTCTGTGCGTAAGGAAAAATATACACAGGAGGCTGCTCAGGAGTTTAAGGGCAATGTATATGTACCAGACGATTTGGAGGAGATAGTTCTATAGTCTTTTCTGTCTTGTATTGAAAGTACAGACGAAACTGAAGGACAGAAAGAAAGGGAGTAAAGCAAGTGTGATATATTGTTTTACTCCCTTGTTTATTTTTGAAAGAAAGTATTTACTTCATTCCTTTCATGGTAAGCTGGATACGTTTACGCTCTCGGTCTATACTTAGTACCTTTACCCGTACATGCTGGTGAATGCTGACTACCGATGTCGGATCGCTTACAAACTGGTCGGATAATTGAGAGATGTGTACCAGTCCGTTTTCCTTGATTCCGATGTCTACAAAACAGCCAAAGTTCGTGATATTGGTGACAATACTCGGCAACTCCATTCCTTCCTGCAAGTCGTCAATGGTACGTACGTTCTTGTCGAATTCGAAAACCTGTATTTTCTGTCGTGGGTCTCGTCCGGGTTTATCGAGTTCCTGCATGATGTCGGTCAGTGTAGGAATACCTACAGTATCGCTTACATAGTCTTCTATCCGGATACGTTCGCGAAGTCCTTTGTCGCGTATCAAATCAGCTACTGTACAATGCAAGTCTTTTGCCATCCGTTCTACAATTGCATAACTTTCCGGATGAACCGCAGAATTATCCAACGGATTTTCTGCTTGTGGGATGCGTAAGAATCCTGCACATTGTTCGAAGGCTTTGGCTCCCATACGAGGAACTTTCATCAACTCACGGCGCGAACGGAATGCACCGTTCTCTGTGCGATAGTCTACAATGTTTTGTGCCAGGGTAGCTCCCAATCCCGATACATACGTGAGCAGATGCTTGCTGGCTGTATTGATATTAACCCCTACCAGGTTTACGCAACTTTCTACGGTTTGGTCTAAGGCTGCTTTGAGTTGTGTCTGGTCTACATCGTGCTGATATTGTCCAACACCAATGGATTTGGCATCTATCTTGACCAATTCAGCCAATGGATCAATCAGCCGTCGGCCGATAGAGACTGCGCCACGTACAGTTACATCATAATCAGGGAATTCTTCCCGTGCTGTTTTGGAAGCCGAATAAATGGAAGCTCCGTCTTCGCTTACAACAAAGACTTGTACTTCCCGGTCGTAGCGTTGTGAGGTGACAAACTGTTCTGTTTCCCGGCTGGCAGTTCCGTTACCAATGGCAATGGCTTCTATCTTGTATTGTTCTACTAGTTTTACCAGTTTGCGGGCGGCCAGACTGTATTCCGATTTAGGTGGATGGGGGTAGATGGCTTCGTTATGAAGCAGGCCTCCCTGTGCATCCAGACATACAATTTTACATCCGGTACGGAATCCTGGGTCGATTCCCATCACTCGTTTCTGTCCTAAAGGAGGAGCCAAAAGCAGTTGGCGCAGGTTGCCGGCAAATACACGGATGGCTTCTTCATCTGCCTTTTCTTTACTTAATGCGGCAAACTCTGTTTCGATAGAGGGTTTAAGCAGGCGCTTGTATGCGTCGCGTACAGCTTCTGCTACCTGACGGGCACATTCATTGTTGCTACGTACGAATTGATGTTCCAGGCGTGTATTGCATTCTTCTTCGTCCGCCGGTGAAATGCTGACCTTCAGAATACCTTCCGATTCTCCCCGGCGAATAGCAAGCAGACGGTGTGATGTACAACGTTTCAACGGTTCGCTGAAATCGAAATAATCGCGATATTTGGCTGCACTTTCCTCTGTCTCTTTACCTTTTACTACCTTGGCTGTAATGACAGCCTGGCGACTGAACTGATTGCGCATCAGGTTACGTGCCCGTTCGTCTTCGTTTACCTGTTCGGCAATGATATCGCGAGCTCCTTTCAGTGCTTCTTCTTCGTCTTTTACATCTCCTTTTACAAAGGTACGTACCCGTGCGGAGAGATTATTTTCCCGTTGCATCATCAACAGCATAGCCAGAGGTTCCAGTCCCTTTTGTCGGGCAGCTTCGGCACGGGTTTTTCTCTTGGGTTTATAAGGCAGATAGATGTCTTCCAGTTCGGTACTGTCCCAACAGTCGGCAATGCGACGGCGTAACTCATCGGTCAGTTTACCCTGTTCTTCAATAGTCGACAGGATAGTTTCCTTTCGTTTGGCCAGTTCGCAGAGCTTTTCGTAGCGAGTATGGATATCGCTTATCTGTACTTCATCCAGTCCTCCGGTTGCTTCCTTACGGTAACGGCTGATGAAGGGGATGGTAGCCCCTCCAGTCAGCAGTTTTAATGTATTTTCAATACGGTGTATAGGCAGCTTCAATTCTGCTGCAATGAGTTGGCTGAATTGTTCCATTAATATTATTCTTTCACAATATCTTTAAGTTTAATACTTTGGAAAGTCATGTGTGCGACACTACTTTCATAAAGAATACCAATTGTTTCTTTATCCACCATTGTCAGGCAAGAGTATGCCCAGTTCTCTCCTTCATCCAATAACAGTTGGTGTTCCGGGCTCCAGGTATATCCTCCGTCAAGACTGATTTTGATGGTTATATTTTTTCGTGCGTTGGTCATGTTGGGATTAGAGAAAATAAGAATATCTTTTCCTAATACATTATCCTTAGCCTTTACATTGATGAGGCTCGCCATACATACCGGCTCTATCAGAGCAGTACGCGATGATTCATGCTCTTTCCAGGTTTTTCCTAAGTCGGTAGTCGTATAAACAGCTCTGCTTCCTCCACGGTTGTCTCTCATGTTCAGCATAAGTGTACCGGGACTTACTTCTGCTACTTGTGCCTCTGTAGTATTGGTACGTGCATGCTGATGGATGTGCCATGTCTCTCCCCGGTCTTTGCTATACATGATACCGGCATTAGGAATACGGTCTTCACCGATATACTGAATAGGGAAGACTAAGGTACCATCGTCCATTGTAATACCTCTTCCCGGACCTTGTAGCAAAAAGTACCATTCCGGTTTCTTTACCTGTTCTGTGATATTGATAGGTTTCGACCATGTTTTTCCATCGTCTGTACTTTTAGCCATAACCAATTGGGCAGTATGATTCAGATCCATTCCCGGATGTGAACTCCACCATGCACGCTGATTACCCATGCCGTGTGTCCATGCTGCAACAATCCAGATGGTATTGGTTTTTGTATCGACTAAGATAGACGGGTCGCCCACACCGTTTTGTGCAGCTGGCAGACCTCCATATTCTCCGAAGGACAAAGGCAGACGCATCTTTTCCCAGGTCTTTCCGCCATCGGTACTTCTACTTAATCCCACATCGATATGTTCTTGTAAATCGACACTGCTGTTGTAACGTACATCGTATACTCCAAGCAATGTGCCTTTGTTTGTTGTAACCAGTCCGGGGATACGGAAAGCAGCCGAACCATCATCGCCGGCATGGCGGACTCCAACTCCCAAACGGCGTATTACATCTTTTTGCTCCACGCTTTTGCAAGGGATAATTTTTCCATCTGCCTTTACCTGACTGATATCTGCCATAATTTTAGTATGCAGTGAAGCCGAAGGCTGCATCTCTATACTTACCCAGAAGAAATTGTATCCAGGGAAAAGTTTTTGTTCTCCTTCCAGTACTACTGTATTTTTCTTAGGCGATACAGTTGACTTCAGAATAGAATACGAAGGATTCGCGCTCAAGGTCTGTCCAGGTTTATGGCTGGAAATATATTCTACTGGAGCAAAACGCTTTTGTTCTCTGTCTTGTGAAGCGTCTGTTCCTGCATAATACAGTTTCACCGCTTTAATTTCGGAGAGAGGTACGTTTTTGTCGAAAGTAATCTCCATATTGTTCAAGGTACGTGTTTCCTTTGCATCTAAACGCATATAGAAAAGTACATTGTCCTGTCTTTCTATCAGAATAGGAATCTGAGGCTCTTTTACATAAAGAGTGTCTTCTGCTTTCATTTCGGAGATAGCCAGTATTCCGAAAAATAATACTAACAGTTTTTTCATGGGTTGTTTTTTTAAGTTTGTTTCAGGTTGGGATAATAAATAAAGTGCAATTTATCAAGAAAATTTCAAACTAGCAAGGCTGATACTGTAAATATGGTACACCATTAAAACTCTTTTCAGTTGCCAGCTTGGATTAAAATACTTACTTTAGCAAATCATCATTTTTATATTAACCATGAAAATAAAGAATTGTTTTGTCTGTATGATGGCATTTTTAGGTATTGGATATACCCCTGTTTCTGCATCATCCGAAAAAGAAGTGACATTGAAACTTATAGAAACCAGTGATGTACATGGATGTTATTATCCTTATGATTTCATTCGCCGCCATTCTGTGCAGGGAAGTCTGGCGCGTGTCAGTGCATTGGTAGGAGAGATGCGGAAGACATATGGAGACCGTCTGATTCTGATGGATAACGGAGATATTCTGCAAGGACAACCGGTAGCCTATTATTATAATTATATAGATACCACTTCGGTGCATGTGGTAGCAGATATGCTGAACTATATGCATTATGATGTGGCTACAATGGGAAACCATGACATTGAAGCCGGACATGCCGTGTACGACCGATGGGTGAGCCAGTGTAAATTCCCTGTACTGGGAGCAAATATTATGGATGTGAAAACCGGAAAGACTTATCTTCCTCCTTATAAGGTAATTGAGAGAGAAGGGGTAAAGGTGGTGGTGCTGGGAATGATCACTCCTGCTATTCCTTCATGGTTGCCCGAGCAGTTGTGGAGTGGGTTACGGTTTGAAGATATGGAAACATCTGCCCGTAAGTGGGTAAAGTGGATACAGGAAAAAGAAAAGCCTGATGTCTTGATTGGCCTTTTTCATGCCGGACCGGAAGGAAATAAGTTGGATGATGTAGTAGAAAACGGTTCGGGAGATGTAGCCCGTCGGGTACCGGGGTTTGATGTGGTGTTTATGGGACATGACCATGTACGTACTTGTCAGAAGATTATTAATGAAGCAGGCGATTCTGTATTGTTGGTCGATCCGGCTAATATGGCGAAGGTTGTAGCCGATGTGACGGTAAAAGTCGTGAAAAAAGACGGCAAGGTAATACGGAAATCAGTTGAGGGCAAGTTGGCTTCTGTAGACCGTTATGCTCCCGATGAGGCTTTCTTGAAAACATTCGAAAAGCAGTATCAGGCTACGGCCGATTTTGTATCGCGTAAAATAGGACGCATCAATAAGACAATTACCACAAAAGATGCCTATTTTGGCCCTTCTGCCTTTATCGATTTGATTCATCAGTTGCAACTCGACATCACAGGAGCAGATGTCTCGTTCTGTGCACCACTTTCGTTTGCGGCTGAGATTAAGGAAGGTGATATTTATGTGAGTGATATGTTCAATTTGTATAAATACGAGAACATGCTTTACACCATGACGCTGACCGGAAAAGAAATAAAAGACTTCCTGGAAATGTCGTATGCCATTTGGACGAATCAGATGAAATCGCCCGACGACCATCTGATGCTGCTGAACGAGAAAGATAAAGGTTTTGGACGCTTCAAGAATCCAAGTTTCAACTTCGATTCGGCTGCAGGTATTCTGTATACAGTAGATGTTACCAAACCGCAAGGAGAAAAAATCAATATCCGTAGCATGGCCGATGGAACACCTTTCCGCATGGACAAAATGTACAAGGTAGCAGTCAATTCCTATCGTGGCAACGGAGGAGGTGACCTGTTGACTAAAGGAGCGGGTATTCCTAAGCAAGACTTGGCAAAACGTATTGTATTTGCTACGGAAAAAGACCTTCGTTACTACTTGATGAAACGTATTGAAGAAGTAAAAATACTCGATCCTCGCCCGCTGAATCAATGGAAATTTATTCCGGAGAAATGGGTAGAACCGGCTGCTAAGAGAGATTATCGCTTGCTGTTTGGGGAAGACCGATAAAAGACTGAATGCACTAAAAAACGTGACTTGTATCGAGAGCTTACGATACAAGTCACGTTTGCTGATGATACAAGTATCGTTGCCTCTCGATACAAGTCACGTAATATCACGTGTCGGTTATACTCTTAAAGTATCCGATGGCTTATTTTAAGTCGACTACTGTAATGCCGGCTCCTCCAAACTGCACATGCTCGTCCTGGAAGTGTGCTACTCCCGGTGCGGTACTCAGATACTGACGGATAAGCGTACGTAAGATACCGGTTCCGGTTCCATGCAGGATACGTACACGACTCATACCGACCAGGATGGCATCGTCTATGAAATAAGTGACTGCCTGTATTGCTTCGTCTCCCCGCATTCCCCGTACGTCGATGTCTTGTTTGAAGTTTAGTTTCTTTTCGTACATCTGTTCCTGAGTTGCACTGCTCACAAATGTAGTTTTTGTTTGCAAAGCCGATTGTTTGGGAGCTTCCGTGCGTTCCAGACGCTCTGTCTTTACATTGGTCTTCATCAGACCAAACATTACCACTGCATTTTTCCCGTTTATCTCAAGCACTTGTCCCACGCTGGTTTGTCCTTTGATGCGGACATGCATACCGACTTCAATAGGGAGAACCTTCGGAGCAACAGGCTGTGCAGCCGGTGCATTCTGCTGCTTGGCTTTTTTATCCTTCTTCCGTTCCTGTTTTTCACGCAACTTTTCCATTTTGCGGGCAATCTTTTCCTCCATTGCAGCCTTGTCTATTTCCTCCACCTGCTGACGGAAGTCTACCAGTTCCTGACGTGCCAGACGAGTACGTTCCTTTTCTGCTTGTGCCTCTTTGATGGTACGGATGGTATTTTCAATCTTTGCGTTCGATTCCTGCAACAAACGTTCGGCATCCTCTTTGGCTTTCCGTAGGATTTCCTTCCGGCTCCGTTCCAGTTCTTCTATCTCGCGTTCGTAGCGTGCAATGGTATCTTCCATATGCTTTTCCCGCTTGCGGATATTCTGGCGTTTGGTTTCCCAGTAACGCTTGTCGCGTACAATGTCCTGCAAATACTTGTCGCTCTGTATATATTCACTGCCTACAATTTCCGAAGCATCGGCAATAACCTCTTCCGGTAAGCCGATTTTACGTGCAATTTCTACAGCAAACGAACTTCCCGGATTACCAATCTGCAGTTGGAACAAGGCACGCATTTCGTGTCTGTCGTATAGCATAGCTCCATTGACTACCCCTTCATGTTCCTCTGCAAAATGTTTCAGATTCTGGTAGTGAGTGGTAATGACGCCGAATGTCTCTCGTGCATTGAAGCGCTTTAATACAGCCTCTGCGATAGCGCCGCCGATTTGTGGCTCTGTACCTCCACCAAATTCATCAATCAGAATCAGACTTTGTCCGTTGCAGTATTTCATCATATTCTTCATGTTGGTAAGGTGCGAAGAATACGTACTCAAATCGTCTTCGATACTTTGCTCGTCGCCGATGTCAATAAAAATATGGCTGAATATACCTGCATGACTCCGTTCGTGCATTGACACAGGTAAACCACACTGGAGCATATATTGCAGGAGACCGACCGTTTTCAGACAGACTGATTTACCTCCGGCGTTCGGACCGGAAATAAGCAGGATGCGCTGTTCGGGTGTGAGTTCGATATCCAGAGGAACTACCTTTTTATTATGCTTGGCAAGCGACATTTGGAGCAATGGATGTATCGCCTCCATCCAGTCTACTACTTGTCGGTTTTCAAAAGAAGGTTTGCAAGCTTTGATGTCAATACTGAATAAAGCCTTTGCCCGGATAAAGTCAATTTCTGCCAAGAACTCATAAGAGCCAAGCAAAGCAGGAACCTGTGGGCGTACTATGGAAGAAAATTCAGTGAGAATCCGTATAATTTCCCGTCGTTCTTCCCCCTCCAGTTCGCGGATGCGGTTATTGGCTTCCACCACTTCTGCAGGTTCTATAAAGACAGTCTTTCCGGTAGCCGATTCATCGTGTACGATACCTCGTATTTTACGCTTCATGCCCGGTGCTACCGGTATTACCAAACGTCCGTCTCGCATGGTGGGAGCTACATCTTTATCTACATATCCCTCCGACTGTGCAGAGCGGAGAATGCTGTTCAGACTTCGTGAGATGCTGCTGGTTGTAGCAGACAGTTCGCGGCGGATACGCAACAATTCTGCCGATGCGTTGTCTTTTATTTTTCCGAACTTATCCAATATATTATTGATGCGTGTGATAAGTTGCGGAAAGACCATAATGTCTCCGGCCAGTTCGTGCAAGGCAGGGTAGGGAGAGTTTTCACCGGATGTTTCGTCGTCTTCATCGGTTTGCTGAAGAAAACGTACAATGTCCCGGATAGTTTCCAAGGAACGGCGCAGGTCGAACAATTCCTGTTCGTCCATATACATACCTTCTACGCGTATGCGTTTGAGGGAAGGGCGAACATCGAAGAAATACTGATCTGGAAATTCATCTTCTTCCTGAATGATACGGATAAACTCTGTTACCTGTTCCAGGTGACGGTTGATTTCATTATAGTCGTCGGAGAACGCCATTTCTTCTGTCCGTTCTTCACCCAGTGTACTCAGGCACTTTCCTTTTAATAATTGTCGGATTTGATCGAATCCTATTTTCTGCTCAAAATTCTGAGGGTATATCATGCTTTTATTCGGTAAATCATGCTTGTTTTCGGGTACAAAGGTACGATAATGAAAAAAAATAATCAAAAAAGCTCCAAAATATTTGCAGGTTTAAAAATAATGCGTACCTTTGCATCGCTTTTGAAAAACAAAGCAACCCTCAAAAAGAGTTTTGGAGA
>ERZ791573.1088-NODE-1088-length-11589-cov-2.686319_pt1 | contig 11589 bp, 9 predicted proteins | sample MGYA00509971_ERZ791573 | MGnify/ENA primary metagenome ERZ791573 (study PRJEB30046, sample SAMN00791921) | human gut metagenome | study: EMG produced TPA metagenomics assembly of the A metagenome-wide association study of gut microbiota in type 2...
GAAGTTTATGATGTGAAAGAATCAGCCACGTGAGACATTCCGCGGCAGGCGGAAGCTTTTTTAACTTCGTTACATCTGATTTCCCCGCTTTAGCTTCATTTTTCAAGATATTTAAAACGATTTCTTCTTCAAATGTGCCATCAGCGAATTTCTTGAGCCAAGGTGTATCATCTTCAAAATCGCCTGATGCTTCTACGCATGCTCCAATCATCTTGCAGCTCATCCATTCGTGACGGAACGGATCCCGCTCTTTCGTTCCTGAGCGCAGCTTCTTTTGAAAGAAATCCGATGCTTTGCCCCAATCGTGAAAAAGTCCCGCCAGACCGGCCAGCTCTTTAATAATCGGCAGGTACTGCCAGTCGTTTTCCCATTCAGAATGGATGATTTTCTTTTTCGTCGTATTAACAGGTACAGCGCCTGCATCATTGAACTGGCTTCTGTCACCGACAATCCAGAGCAGATCGCTTCTTGCCCTCGACCTGATCCAATGACAAGAAACCGCCGTATTTTTTGTAGCATTTCTCCGAAGCGCAGTCCGCACTGCTTCCAGACCGTCCGAAGTTATGACCGTGCGCCAGGCGTCATCCCCAATTCTTTCCGCAAAGCTGTCCAAGATCGTACGGACCGGTTTCTGTGACTTACCGGTGCTTCGGCTGATCAATAATACCATCATAGGAAATCACCCGGCCCATATTTCAAACTACTGCGTTGGACGATTTCAAACATGTAATCCAGTGCTTTATGTTCTGTCAATTTATTCAAACACGTCATACGGAAATGCTTGTCATCATCGCCTCTGGCTGCTGAAATAAAACTCCAAGGCAGAATAATTGAGTCTTTGATCAGGTCCGCCACATCAAAGACAAGCGCGCCGCGCCTTGTTTTACCGTGCATGACCGCAAACCCATGCGGAATTCCCAATACCCAGAGAGTACAAGCTGCCAAACCATAGGCGAGGTAGTTTCCATGATTCAGGAAGATGTTCGCTTCATCATCACCGTCATGATTCCTGGTAAAATCCGGAAGTCTGGTTCTCTTAGCTGCATATTTATAGAGGGATTTGGTGAATTTTGCTTCTGACAGTAACAATTCCGTCACGTCTTTTGCACTGTCTATCTTACCTCTATAAACCGCCAATGCTCTTTCGATTTCAGGATCGTCCGCATTGAAATTTTCCTCATGCAGATCCCTATCTTTCCCCCATGTTTTTTCAAGAAAATCACATCTGGCTCTTTGGAAGTCTCTAGCCGTTTCGAGGCGTCTTTCTTTATTCATCCAGAACGAAATCCACCCCTGCATGTACTCCGTCGGACGATATTCGCTCTGCGGCATCATCCATTCAATATCCGTACCGGCAAAAAGAGGCGTACCACCGCCCCCGCAAAATCCGATCATGACACCTGCAGAAGCAAGCACCCGAACAGCTGCCTGGGTCAAGGATGTGCCGCTCCCCAAAAGAATGACCGTCGTATTGGCAACAGGAATATTCCAGAATAAATTTTCATCGCTGCTTTCAGTCAAGTAGACGACACGTCCATCCTTCTGCATGACTCGGCATTTCTCAAGATAATAAATATTGGCACGTTTAGAATGCAGAATCGCTTTGTAATTCGATTTCTTCAGAATCTCTTTCATCGCAGTTCCTCTTCGAAAAATGATTCATCTCTATATTTTTTATTTACGGATTTTTAATAAGTTGTTTTTATTATAACAGATAAACATGTCACGCTTTGTCATAGGAATGTACTATAAAAAACTTTTATGCCAGGCATTTCCTCTCCCTCATGTCAAAGATAAAATTTTGTTTAACTGTCACAATTCAGCGTTTGTTCATGCTAAAATATAGAAAAGAATCAATACAGATTTTGCAAGGAGGCGAGCGGGATGAAGAAGCGGTTTATTTTGGATATGACAATGCTGTTTGTATTTCTGATCGTGGTCGGGTACAAGCCGCTTGGAAATTACTGGCATGAGACTTTGGGCATTGTGCTTTTTGTTCTGGTCTTTTTGCACAATTACTGGAACAGGCAGTGGTACAAGTCTTTGAGTAAAGGGTCCTGGGGACTGGAGAGGAAGTATACGGCCGCGGTTGACGGGCTTTTGATTGTTTCTTTCCTGGCTGTTCTCCTTACTGCTCCATTCATTTCCCGCTCCTACTCTCTTGGTTTCAATATTCATTTTCTTGAGGGTATCCATAAAGCGGGCGGCGCTCTTATGCTGGCGGCGATCGGGCTGCATCTTGGGATTCACTGGGCGATTTTGAAACCTCGTTTGTGAACGGGCTGCATCTTGCTAATGTTTCGACAGCTGGAATAATCGTCCGGCTCGTGGTCCTTGGGATCGTTCTCGGCGCGATTTACTTTATTCTTCCGACGGGCACGCGTCCGAATCTGAATCCTTCCGGCGTGTATATCGGTATGCTGGGACATTTGGTGGATGTCATCGGTATTGCGGCGGTGTCTTACTTCATTCAGATGCATCTTAGGAAATTGGGACGTAAAGCGCCAGCAAAACCTGTGCGTTAATTGAAAAAGGGCTGTGGCGAAATGATTGCCTGTTTCGCTGCAGCTTTTTTGATTTCCTTTTCCATACATTTCTTCTATAGTTTCTCTGTCATATTTCGCATTTCACATGGTATCCTACCGCATGCTAAAATGAAGAAAAGAGGTTCTTGGGAGGTTTATTATGAAGCTTCGTATGATTGTAGACACGGTGATGCTTGTCTTATTCCTCGCGATTCTGGATTACCGCCAGATCGGGAGTTCGCATCATGAAATCTTCGGGATGATTTTCTTTGTCATCGTCATTTTCCATAATTATTTGAACAGGCAGTGGTATAAGTCTCTTCCGCGCGGGCGGTGGAACTGGGACAGGCGGTTCACGTTTCTGATCGATGTCGTGCTTATAGGTTCGTTCCTCGCAGTCATGATTACGGCGCCGCTGATTTCTTACAAGCTGTCGCTGGATATCAATGCGCCGCTCATCGTTCACAGGATTCACCGGATCGGCGGTTATGTGATGCTCGTTGCAATTGGGCTGCACCTGGGGATCCACTGGAGCGCTCTTCTTCCGCGTTTCAAGAAGGCTCTGCACCTGGGAAATACGAAGACTATTTCTATTTTCCTTAAGGTGCTTGCTGTGGCACTGGCCGCTGCAGGAATTTACTTCTCGTTTGGGTTCCACATGGGAAATCGTATTTTCCTGCTTCCTGTCACGGGGACACGGATGCGCGCGCCAAACGTGCCTGCCTTTGTTCTCGCCCATCTGACGATTGCGATTCTCTATGCGGAGATTTCCTATTATATACAGAAGTTCATCAAGTCGAGCGGAAGGAGACCAAGAGCAGTAAAGAAATAATAAAAAGAGGTTGTAGAAATGATCGCACATTTCTACAACCTCTTTTTTATTTCTTATTTGCTTTTCAGAACGTATCATGGGCGGCGTTGTCGTACCAGTGGTATTCTATCTGCTTGCAGATTTCTTCTGCTTTTTCTTTCCCGAACTGATCGGCAACAAAGCCTACTGCCATGTCGGTGCCTGCGGAGACACCGGCGGCGGTATAGATATTGCCGTCACGGACCCAGCGGGGTTCTCTTTCCCAGAGGACGCTTGTCCCCTGGTTCCTGACCCAGTCAAAGGCATTCTTATTGGTCGTCGCGTGGCGGCCGTCCAAAATGCCTGCCGCCGCCAGAAGAGCAGAGCCTGTGCAGACGGAGAGCACCCATTTCGTCTTCGAGGCAAGATCGCCGAGGCCGGAGAGGAACCAGTCGTCGGTGACAAGGGTTCTTGTTCCCATGCCGCCCGGGACGATGAGGATATCTGAATCCTGCACGTCGAGCATGCGCTCGGTCACGACCATGATGCCCTGGCTGTTTGTCACGATGCCGCCAATAAGCGATACGGAGCGGATCTCGTATCCATCCAGTTTGGACAGGACCTCTGCCGGACCAAATGCGTCAAGCGTTTCAAAATCATCAAACATCACAATCGATATCGTCTTCATGGTTTCCCTCTTTTCCTGTTTATCTTATAAGGATAAGACGCAGAGCGCCTTCCTGTCAATCTTCACCTTTCAGAGGCAACAAAAAAGCCCCGGTTTCCCGGAGCTTTCTCGTACGGAACACGGAACAGCTAACAGTAGAACTGACAACTCAAATCCTAAAAAAAGCATATAAGTTTCATGAACTATCATTCACTACATACAATCTAATCCGGAAAGGAGAAAACGCATGTGTTCCGATTTCGCTGCCTTTGCGGCAGTGGTTGGTGAAAGGTCTTCTTACCCTTCAAGTTCATTATAACACTTCACTTATCACATTTCTATATTTCTATCTATCAATCTTTCTTTAACTTGCGAAAGAAATGCAAAAGAAAGAGAAAACGCCATACGTTCTTGAAATAATGTTTCATCCCCGGCTGGCCTTCCCCAACAAAAAAGATGTGAAACCCACAGCGGATTCCACATCTCTTTATTTTTAGTCGTCTTTTCTTTCGTCCCAGTAGTCGACTTTCATGCCGATGGTTTCGGAGGTGAAAGGCGTGCCGTCGTTCTTTGCATAGTGGGCAGCGGCTTTTCTTACGTAGCGGAAACCGAGGTAGAGCATCGGAACGTTGCAGTATACCATGATGATGTTTGCAAGGTCAGAGAATGCCCAGAGGTTCGACAGGTCGTATCCGGCGATGCTGCAGGCAATGCCGAATGCAGTGACGAAGACGCAGAGCAGACGGAGAACGGTGATGAAAGAAGTGGAACTGGAAATACGGTTCCCGGAAATTTCGGAGAAGGTAACGAAGCCCATGACGCAGGTGTATGCGAAGAGGCAGAAGCAGATGGAGACCATGACCATGACGAAGGTCTGCAGGAGATCCGGAGTCAGCGCATGGATGGAGAGCAGGAATTTCGGATAGGTGCCTGCCGCTTTCCATTCTTCAGGATTCAGCGCCCACTGGTGAGCCATGATGATGATGAAGCCTGTCATGGTGCAGATGACGTGGGTATCGAGGAATACGCCGAGAGCGGAAATGATGCCCTGTTCGCACGGATGGTGCGCTTCAGCGGAAGCAGCTGCCATCGTGATGGTGCCCTGGCCGGCTTCGTTCGACATGAGTCCTCTCTTGACGCCCTGCAGAAGTGCAGTACCGAGGACGCCGCCGAAGACAGCTTCCGGCTTGAAGGCGCCTGCAAAGACGGCATGGAAGAAGTACGGAACGCTTCCCAGGTTCGTGAGAATGAGAAGGATGGCCGTGCCGATGTAAATGACTGCCATGACCGGGACAAGGATATCTGCCCAGCGGGAAATACGCTTGATGCCGCCAAACGCCATGAAGGTGATGAAGACAAGCAGAAGAATCGACATGACGTAGTAGAATGTCGACCGCAGCGGAATTTCCTCTCCGCCAACGAGCCCGACGATCGAGCCCAGGGATGTGATGACGTTCAGGCCCTGCGCCGGAAGGCACATGAGCGCGTAGAAGATATAGAGAGCAGACAGAGCCACGCCTACCCATGCCTTATTTCCGCAAAGGCGCCTTGCATAGAAAGGAAGGCCGCCGACGAAGTTGTCGCCGCGTTTTTCCTTGAAAATCTGTGCGAGCGTGCCTTCAGTGAAGGCTGTCGCCATGCCGAAGAAAGCGGAAATCCACATCCAGAAGAGTGCTCCCGGACCGCCGGCAGCAATCGCGCCCGTGACGCCGATCATGTTGCCCGGGCCGACGCGCATAGCCGTCGAAAGGAGGAAGGCCGCCAGAGGAGAAATACCCGTGTGGATGCTTCTTCTCGTGGCAAGGGTCCGCACGCCCGTCATGAACTGGCGGATCTGTACGAATCCGAGGCGAAGTGTGAAATAAATGCCTGATCCCACCAGTACGATGATGGCCAGGGAGAATGACCCCAAGACAGGGATGTCCTTCCAGAAACCGAACATCTTCGGGAAATCCCAGAAGAAGTCAGAAACCGGAGTGACGAAGCTGAGTACTGCATTCAGAGCTGCAAATAAGTTTTCCAATAGCTTCACCCCTCATTTTTTTATTTACAGGGCTCCAGAAAGCCCTTCAGATTACTGCTGTGCGCCAGCTTCTTTGATAGCCAGAGCGAGCTTGTGAGCGAGGCCGTGCATCTTTTTCTTGGAAACGGAGCATACGGCAAGGCGGATGCCCTTCTTCAGCGGAACCATGAATACATGATCCTTTTCAAGGATGTCGCAGACAGCCTGGGAATTGGTGACAGGAATCGTGATGAAGAAACCGGAGATGTAAGGAACGAACTTCACTCCTTCTTTCTGTGCTTCTTCTACGAAAATAGCGGCTCTTTCCTGGATGAGCTTGTAGTACTTGGCTCTTTCAGCGTCGAGCTGTTTGATCTTTTCCGGATCCTGGCAGATGCGGATCATTGCATGCTGAGCTGCACTGTTGCAGTTGGACCATGTAGCACGGCTGCTGTACTGGTTGATATCGACGTATTCCTTGATGACGTCTTTGTCAGAGGAAATGCCGATCATAGCGCCCATGCGCTGGCCGTACATCGTGAAGCCCTTGGAAAGGGTGTATGCACAAACGACGAGGATGTTCTTCGGGAGTCCGCCGAATACCTTGAAGAATTCACGGCATTCTTCCTTTTCGCCGCTGTAGTCGAGGTATGCAACGTCAGCAATCAGGATGGCATTCTTTGTTTCATCCTTGGTTGCTTCCTTGAGGACATCGACAGCAGACTGCCATTCAGCCACGGACATGCAGTAGCCGGTCGGGTTGTTGGCAATGCCGTTCAGAATGATGACGATATTGTCCTGTTTCTTCAGGATATCTTCTACATTTTCCTTGAAGGAAGCGGCATTGAAATGGCCGTCGCTTGTCAGGAAGGAGAATGTGCGGACCTTGCGGTTGTTGTCGTCGATCAGGCTGTCATAAGCGCCCCAGTGCCAGTCAGTAATGAGCACTTCATCGCCTGGTTCGGAATAATTGTGCACGACATGGTGCAGGACGCCGGTGCCGCCAGGTGTTGCGCAGGCATCGATGTATCCTTCCGGACGGGACTTGCCGAAGCACTGATCGATACAATCCTTCAGGAATTCATCATAGCCCTTGATCGGAGCATATGCGCAGAATTCCGGCGGTGTCAGGTTCTTCAGTTCCTGCTTGACGACATCAAGAACGACGAGGCTTCCGTCTTCATCAAGAATGGATCCTACTGTGGCATTGGTGACGTTTTCCACGCCGATTTCCTTAGCCAGTGCGATCGCTCTGTTGTTAGCAGCAAAAATGTTGTCTTCTGCGCTCTTTCCTTTTGCATGTGGTGCAGCAATACTGTACATACTTACATCCTCCTCCTAAATAGCTGGTTGCCCGGTCAATGCATTTCCCTCATTTTAGCATGAGAAAACCGACGCTTCAACGAAAACTGCGGATTTTCCCGCCTCCGGACGCAAAAAAGGCCGCGGCAAATACAATGCCGCGGACACCCTTGTCCATTTCTATGAAGTTACTTTTACATTATAAACCATCCGGTAAAAAAAAAAAACGGACTATAAGGCTCCATCGTCTTTTTCGGGAGATTTCTTGCTTTTTCTCAGGAAATCTGTATAATTCTGCTAAAATTTCATGGAACGCCTGTACCATACTTGATATCCATGGTATGATAGAGCCAAAACTATTTACCGGAGGAGTTTAAACATGTCCAAAGATCCGAACTTTACTGAAACGGACCTGTTTTCATTTGAAGCGGGCCCTGCGAAACTGAAAAAGTCCCGCAGCAAGAAGGCAGAAGGCGAATCGCCCAAGCCGCGCAGGACAAAGAAATCCATCCCCGCGCCCGCACCAGAGCCCGAGGAAGAAACAGCAGCGCCTGAAGGAGAAACAAAAGCCTCCTCCCTCTGGGCTGACAAATACTGGGAATTCGACATCACCCACCCGTCAGCCGAGATCAAGGACGCCATGAAATCCTCCATGGTCGAGGAAGGCTTCACGAAACGAGAAGCCAACCGCGTCTTCAAAGGACTCACCTTCAAGGAAAAAGTCTTCAACACGAAGCGCCAGGCGAAAGAATACCTGAAAACCATACCGACCACCTACGCCGTCAAGTACAAGATCGGCATCGAACCATCCCCGCAGATGATTTCCCTCGAAAGAAGGCTGAAGGAAAAGCAGGAACGCCTCGCTTCCTACTCCAAGGAGCAGAACGAGAAGAAATTCAGCGCAGACTTCATCACTTGCCCGCACTGCAAATCCCGCGTGAACACCTCCTTCATCCACCCGCCCGTCTGCCCCGTATGCGGAGAAGACATGCGCTCTGATACAGCCGTGAAAACCATCCACTCCCTCGAAGAAGCCGTCAAGGATCTTTCCAAGAGAAGTGAAGACGCTGCAAGAAAACACAACAGCAAATTCACCGGCGGAGAACGCTGGATCATAAGGACAATCAATCCAGTCAAAGAAGAAGAATAAAAAAGGAAACCGCTGCAGGAGAATGTGCCATCATTCTCCTGCAGCGGTTTTTGAGTGGTGCGCTTTCTTATACACCATACAACCGAGCTGCGATTAGCAAAATGAACCCCTTTCGGCGCATTCGCGCCACTTTCCCCTAACGGGGACAGCTAAACCTCGCTTTGCTCATACGAAAGGATATTTTCACCAATTTCGCAGCTACCCTCCGCTACTGTGAGAGCGGCTATTATCGCCCGTATTTTTACGTTTTCCCTGCATGATAGGCAGCAGGGCATCCTTTATGGCTACTTATTGCGAATCGGTTGCATAGTTTATAATAATCTTCTTTATTTATTTTTGTAAAAGTACTACAATATAAGTAGATATCAACATGTTTCTATGAAAGCGAGGTGGGCAGAAATCTCAAAAAGAATAGGATTTTACGAAACAAAATGCCCGCCGGCATGTGGTAAGAAAGACATTTAAATATTCAAAGGATTCATTTGAAAACACTTTTTTCCAGTGCTATAATGTGTAAGCGTGATTATTATTATAAACTAAATATAAAGTTATATATATGTTCAAGAAAATAATCAAGTATTCCCAAATCGGTATATAGTTCAATGAAGCTTTAGCTTTCAATGAAAACCGAGCACAGTATCATGAAAGGAAATGATTGGCTTTGTATCGAAACACGTATACTCTGCAGGACATTGCTGAACTTTCCGGATGCATCAAAGCATTCCAGGAAGCTCACCCAACTCCTGCACCCTATCTTTCCATCTCGATTTTCACACACTGGAATGATCCCGCGCTGATCCAGGCAATGACAGACGGGCTCTCAAAAGCATTTCCAAGAGCTGCTATCGCAGGGCTCACGACCGCAGGCGGCATAGAAGACGGACAAATGAATACGGGAAAGACCATCCTTTCATTCATGGCCTTTGACGAAAGTCCTGTCGAAGTGCTGCACTATAATATGAAAGACATGAGCATCAAAGATGCGGCTGAGAAGTGCTTTGAAGTCTGCAGAAACATGAAGGATCTTCGCGCAGTGGAAATCCTGGAAACCCAGCTCACGGGCAATGTAGAGCCCTTCCTGGACGCTATTTCAGCGCTCCCGCCATCCGTTGCAATCTTCGGCGGCGGCGCAGACACGGATGATCTCAATCAGCCATCCTATATCTTTGATAAAGAAGCCATCATGAATGAAGGATTCGTCATCATGCTCTTCAGAGGCACCGTCAAAGTCCTCACCCGTTCGGTACTCGGCTGGCAGCCGCTGGGCCGTCAGGTCACGATTACCGCCATGGACGGCAATATGGTCATCAAGGAACTCGACCATATTGCCGTCAACTTCTATGAGAAATATCTGAAAATCGACCCTTCTGTCGACTTCGACAAGAAGACACTGAGCTTTTCGCTCGTCGTCGAAAAAGACGGTGTCGAACTCGCCCGCCTTCCGATGAGCTGCCGCAAAGACGGCTCTCTCGTATTCAACATCGCCCTCCACGTTGGAGACAAGCTCCGCATGGCATACGGCGACCCGAATGAAATCATCAATGGCAGCCGCAGAGTCTTAGGCCGCATCCGCGACTTCGGACCGCAGGGCATGCTCCTCTTCTCCTGCGTCGTCAGAAGATACTATCTGAAAGACGACGTCAACCAGATCCTGAGCGCCTACGAAAGAATCACGCCTGCTGCCGGTGGTTACACCAGAGGTGAAATCGACCGCATCAAAGGCCACGTTTACACAATGAACATGAACCTTGTTTCCGCTGCCTTCCGTGAAGAAACGAAAGACCATAAGAGAACCATCGCAGACATCACCGGTGACCCGTCGCATATGGAAAACGACCCGGCACTGAACCTCGATGACTCTCTCTCCACCGTTCAGCGCCTTGCCTCCTTCATCACCGTCACATCCAAGGAACTGTCCGACGCCTACCAGAAGCTCGCCTTCGTAGCCAGCCACGACAGCCTGACGGACCTTTTGAACAGAGGCCGCATCGAGTGGGTCCTCCTCCACCTCATAGAAGACACCAACAAGACGCACCACACATTCTCAGCCATCATGATTGATATCGACTCCTTCAAGCATATCAACGACACCTATGGACACAGCGTCGGCGACGATGTACTCATCCGCCTTGCCGACATCATGAAAAGCGGCGGCCGCCCGACCGATTATGCCGGCCGCTGGGGCGGCGACGAATTCGTCATTCTCCTGCCGGACACGGACATCGACCAGTCCGAGAAAGTAGCTGACCGCATGAGAAAAAACTTCGCAGAAGCAGACATCCTGCCAGACGGCAAAGCCGTCACTGCAAGCTTCGGTGTCACCACCTCCTACGAAGGAGAAACACTCGAAAGCTTCTACAGAAGAATGGACAGCGCCCTCTACACCGCAAAAGGCGCAGGGAAGAACCAGGTCATCCTCCTTAGAAGTGAGAAATCTGCAAACAATTAATTGAATAGGAATTAGAAAGAGCAGTTCTGAAAAGGGCTGCTCCTTTTTTGTGAAAAGTATATTGCGTACTATGTAATTAATATAGTATAAATAAGGAAGAGTATCCGGAAAAAATTTAAATGTTAGAAAGGAGAAAATTATGGCTGACTTTACGCCCCTCAACAGAGAAATGAAAGAACGTGCCAAGGCGCAGAGGAAAACAATGACAGGTATGGAATCGAATCTTTGGTTCAGGTTCCTCAGGAAGCATCAGCCCCGCTTCAGAAGGAAATTTGTGATTGGAAATTATATTGCTGACTTCTACTGCTCTAAAGCAAAACTCATCATAGAAGTAGAGAACAAAAGCCGGCATTCCGATTTGGGCCTGTCATACGAAAAGTGGAATCAGCGGAAAAGCGAACTTCAGAGCAACGGTGTTCTCAGGTACTCTGAAGCTGATATCTTCTTCAATTTTAACGGTGTATGCAAACACATTGAAAGCATCACGAGTGAACGATTGAAAGAACTAGGCCACGAAGACCTCATTTCAGAATCACAGAAACAAATTCCAGAATAACAAAAAGGGGCTGTGACAAAATCCGTTAAAACGCTGCTTTTTTCTTTTCTCGAGCGAAGCGAGGTTTAAGGGTGTTGACCTTGCTCCGAAGGAGAAGACCTGCTACACAAGAACAAGCCCCAATTTTAATTTTTTGGTATTTTTTGAA
>ERZ791573.1099-NODE-1099-length-11470-cov-10.499956_pt1 | contig 11470 bp, 10 predicted proteins | sample MGYA00509971_ERZ791573 | MGnify/ENA primary metagenome ERZ791573 (study PRJEB30046, sample SAMN00791921) | human gut metagenome | study: EMG produced TPA metagenomics assembly of the A metagenome-wide association study of gut microbiota in type 2...
GGAACTATGGGGATAGCTCGGAGATACTGTATTCGTTAGAATACTTGACCGAGAACCCCGCGACTTTAGTCGTGGGAGGTTCAGATTTACATTGAAGCTTTAACTGATTGTGAGCTTATTCAAATCTTGCCTTGTGCTTTTGCCAAAGTCATGAATGAAAATATCCATCTTGAAGCTATCACTTATAAACTTGCTACTAAGCGTTTATGCACTGTAACATGGGCTATGCAACAGATGATGTTCACCAGTTTTGATAAAAGACTTGCCGAGTTTTTACTCAATGAAAGTCATACTACTAATTCTGATGAAATCAATATGACTCATGAACAAATAGCCAAATTAATAGGTTCAGCTCGTGAAGTAGTAACGCGTATGCTCAAATATTTTTCTACTGAAGGATATGTTGAACTCACTCGTGGAAAAGTAAAAATTATAAATAAACAAGCACTAGAAAAACTCTAGTGCTTTTGTTTTTGTTTTTATGCTAAAATATTAATTATTATATATTGTCTTGGAGGTAATTTAATGAAAATAATTGTAGGTCTTGGCAATCCTGGTAATGAATATGCCAAAACCCGCCATAATGTCGGTTTTATGCTCGTTGATGCACTAGCTGAGCATCTTAATATAAATCTTTGGAAAGATAAATTCAATGCTCAAATTGCGGAAGGTCGCATTGGCACTGAAAAAATCCTGCTAGTTAAACCGCAAACTTATATGAATAATAGCGGTGAAGCCGTTGGTCCTTTAATGCGTTGGTATAAAGTAACTCCAGAAGATATCATTGTAGCTCATGATGATATGGATATCCCTGCTGGCACTATTCGCATTCGCAAAAAAGGTAGTTCTGGCGGACACAATGGTATAAAATCTTTAATCGCTCATTTAGGCAGTGAAAATTTCCCACGTGTAAGACTCGGTGTTGGTAGACCTCTCCCTGGTTGGAGCGTAGTAAATCATGTTCTTGCTCCATTTCCTCAAGAAGATAAAACAGCTGTTGATGAAGCGATTAAATATCTTATCCCTGCTGTAGAATGTATCGTTAATGATTCTGTCGATATGGCTATGAATAAATACAATCCTAAAAAAGCAAAGAAAAATAAAGTAAAACAGGAGGATAAAAATAATGGCTGATATTCGTGCATTATATGCTGATGAAGATGGTAATATCCTAGATGCTCCAAAAGGTTTCAAAGCTTTAGCTAGAACTGGAACAGATATCATCGAACTTTCCCCAGATGATTTAATTCCACTTCCAGAATCTGCCGATTTAATGTTTTTACCAGATCGTTTACCACTTGCCAAATACGGTGATGAAATCATGCCTATCATGGGCAATGCCGTAGCTGCCATCTTACCTGCTGGTTATACTCGCTTATATATGCCAGCTTTCAAAAAAGAAGATGACGCTCAAATGCTCCCACTTTACGGCTATACTGCTGTTGTTGTCTACAAAGATGAACTTTATGTAGCAGCTATGTACACTGATGAAAATGATAAATGGGACCCTGCGCATTACAATACTCGCAATTTGCATAAATTAGTTAAACGCGTTCAAAAAGATTTACCAGATAATCGCCTTGTTGAACATTTAGGTAATTGTTCTTTAACATGGCATTGTTGCACAGCTCAAAATCTATTTTATCGCCGTTGGGAAGCTGGTATTCCATCTTCTCCAGTTTGTAATGCTAATTGTTTTGGCTGTATCTCTCTTCAGCCTGCTGAATGCTGTCCATCTCCACAAAGTCGCATAAAATTCCGTCCTACACCAAAAGAAATTGCTCAAATCGGTATCTATCATTTAGAAACAGCACCTGACGCTATCATCAGTTTTGGTCAAGGCTGTGAAGGTGAACCTTCTCTTGCTGTAGACAATATCGTGCCTGCTATTGAAAAAATCCGCAAAAAAACAGACAAAGGTCAAATCAATATAAATACTAATGCTGGCTATACAGAAGGTATCAAACGCATCGTTGATGCTGGTCTTGATAGTATGCGTGTAAGTATTATCAGTGCTATTCCTGAAAATTACAAAGCTTATTATCGCGGTAGTTATGAACTTGATAATGTAAAAGAATCCATTCGCTACGCTCATGAACATGGCGTGCATATTTCTTTAAATATGCTTTATTTCCCTGGCTTTAATGATAGCGAAAGTGAATTTAAAGCATGGAAAGAATTTTTACATGAAAATCCTGTAAATATGATTCAAATCCGCAATTTAAATATCGACCCTGATGCTTTTGCCGAAATCATGCCACCATTTACTAAAGCTATCGGCACTAAAGAATTTATTCGCCAATTACACGAAGAATTCCCTGATATCGTCATTGGTAATTTCAGTCATTATCAAAAAGGAGAATAAATCATGGTCATCAATCCTAGAGTAGAAATGATGCCAACTGAAGAAAAAATCGAACTCATTTTACAACGCTTTCGCAAAAATCTTCGTTGGGCATTAGAAAAATCCTCTTTCTACAAAAAGAAATACAATGGTCTTGATATTCATGCTGAAGATATAAAAACTTTATCTGATATAAGAAATCTCCCTGTAACTACTAGAGATGAACTTATTCAAGCATCTGCCTTTGATTTATTAACAGGCCCACTTAGTCAAACTTTGCGTTTTAACCGAACAATCAGCGGTTTATATCGCGGTTTTACAGCAGACGATATTGCACGCAATATCGATATCGCTATCAGACCTTTAGCTAGCAATGATATTAATAAAACATCAACTTTGATTATCTGTGGTAATTATAGCTCTCAATATTTATTGGATTTACATTATGCAGCTGAAGCATTAGGTGCTACAGTACTTCCTTGTAATAGCGTAGATGCTGCTATTGATGTTATTGGCATTTTCAATGCTACATCTTTAATCATCAGTGCTAAAAATTTAAAAACTATGATTGAACGAAATGTTGATCACTTACCGCCAAAAATCATTGTTTTAATTGATAACTTCCAAGATACAACACTTGATGAAATCGAACATCATTTCCATCATCCATTAGCTAAAGTCTATATGTCTAAGTATTTTGGCTTTGCAGGTATCATTTTCACTTGTGAACATAATCATGTTCATGTACAAGATGATTATCTCTATCCAGAAGTTGTTGATAATAAATTAGTCATTACTCCTTTAACATTTGAAGCAATGCCTATCATTCGCTTCCAGACTAAACTCACAGCTTCTATTGATTATAAACATACTTGCGAATGTGGTCGTACTTTTGCCACTATACAATTAGAAAAATAAATCTCAATATATTTAATTTAGGAAAGGGATACTTTATGAAAATCATGCATTTGTCCGACCTTCATCTCGGTAAAAATCTCAATGGTTTTTCTCTATATGAAGACCAAAGGCATATCCATAAACAAATACTTCAAATAGCAAAAGAAGAAGCTATTGACGCTGTTATGATTGCTGGTGATGTATTTGATAAATCCGTTCCTACCAATCAAGCTATACAATTATTTGATGAATTTTTAACATCTTGGGCAGAGTTACATCTGCCCGTTTTTATTATCAGCGGTAATCATGATAGTGCCCAACGTGTAGCTTTTGGAGCGAATTTATTTAAAGACAATAATATTTTTATCTCACCAATCTATGATGGCAAAATCTCTCATATCACTTTAAAAGATGAACATGGCAATATCAATTTTTATCTTTTGCCATTTATTAAACCAGCTATTGTAAGAAGTTATTTTCCTGATGAAGAAATCACCTCTTATAATCAAGCAGTAAAAGTAGCTCTAAAGCAAATATCTTTAAATCCAAATGAACGCAATATTTTAATCGCTCATCAATTCGTAACAGGTGCTTACACTTGCGACTCTGAAGAAATTATCGTCGGCGGTATAGATAATGTCGATGCCCAATTATTTCAAGATTTCGATTATGTAGCACTTGGTCATTTGCATACACCGCAAAATGTTTTAAATGAAAAAATTCGTTATTGCGGAACTTTATTAAAATATTCTTTTTCAGAAGCTAATCAAGAAAAAACTGTTACTATCCTTAATTTTCCCCAGAAAAACAAATTGACCATTTATGAAAAAAAACTTTCATTTCTTCATGATATGCGTAAATTAAAAGGCTCTTATGCAGAATTAACGCTAAAGAGTAATTATGAACAGACGAATACAGATGATTATTTAGCCATAACACTCACTGATGAAGAAGATATTCCTGATGCCATTAATCGCCTGCGTTCTATCTATCCTAATATCATGCAACTGACCTATGATAACCTTCGCACCAAAACAGTCCAAAATATCGAAACTACAGATATTGCCAATTTAAAAACGCCATTAAATCTCTTTGAAGAATTATATTACAAACAAAATAATCAAAATTTAAATGATAAGCAAATAGATATTTTACAAGAATTAATCCAAGATATCTGGGAGGAAAAATAATGCGTCCTTTAAAATTAACTATATCAGCTTTCGGTGCTTATGCTGATAAATGCGAATTGGATATGAGTCTATTAGGCAATAAAGGTATTTATCTAATCAGTGGCAATACAGGTGCAGGCAAAACCACAATTTTTGATGCTATTACTTTTGCCCTCTATGGTCATACTAGTGGTGGTATCCGTGAAAATGAAATGCTTCGCAGTAAATACGCCGATAAAAACACACCTACATTTGTAGAAATGATATTTTCATACAACAATGAGTCATACACTATTCGCCGTAATCCTGAATATCTTCGCCCTGCCAAAAAAGGAAATGGCTTCGTCAAAGAAAAAGCTCAAGCAGAATTTTATCTACCCAATCAACAGCCAATAACAGGCATAAAAGAAGTGAACTCTGCCATAAATGAATTAATTGGTCTTGATGTAAATCAATTTACGCAAATAGCCATGATTGCTCAAGGAGAATTTTTAAAATTAATCCATGCTTCGACAAAAGAACGCAGTGATATTTTCCGCAAAATCTTCAATACTAAACCATATCAACAATTACAAGAAAAATTAAAAGAACGCTTCAATGCTCTCAAAAAAGATTTTCTCTTGATTGATAACAGTATTAAGCAATATATAGAAACAATCATACTTCCTGAAAATATGAATTATGACTTCCATCCATTGATGCCTAAAGATTGCCTTGTAAATTTAGAACAAATCATTAATCAAGATAAAAATGATTTAAAACAATTAGAAAAAGATTTTACGGTTTTAGAACAAAATATCAAAGAAAATGAAAAAATTATAAATACTGCTATTAATCAACAGCAAATACAGCAAAAAATCAATGAATATCAGTCAGAATTAACAGCTAAAGCAAAAATACTCCCTAGCATTCAAGAAAAATTATCCCTAGTACAAAAAGATTTTGAAATAAAATCCACTTCACTAAATGTAAATATTGCCAAATTAGCAGAAGAATTGCCTAAATATCAATATATATCTGAACAACAAAATCTCTTACAAACAGCAAAAAAAGCATTGCAAAGTAAACAGCAACAAATGGCAAATGATGAAGCCACTTTAGCAAAATTAACGCAAACTATAAATGATATACAAACAGATTTAAAAAATCTAACAGATGTAAATGTACAGATTGAACAAACAAATTCTGCACAAAAAGAAAATAATCAACGACTACAAAATTTAACAAAACTATCCACATTACTCGAAGAATATAAACAAACATCTTTAAAACACAAAGAATATAAGACAAAATGGCAACAACAACAGGCAAAACTTGCTGAATTAGAACAAATTTATAATCAACAAAATCACTTGTTTTTGGCAGAACAAGCAGGTATTTTAGCCAAAGATTTAAAACCATACACACCTTGCCCTGTTTGCGGTTCTACAAATCACCCACAATTAGCCAAAATATCTACGTTAGCACCAACTCAAGCTGAGCTTGAACAATTAAAAAATAGATGCGATATTTTCTCCCAAAAATTAAATGAAATTACCCAATTAGCTAGCGAATTAAATGGTAAATTGCATAATCTCTTTACGGAAATAAAAGCACAAGCAGAAAATATTTTAGGTAACTTCACGCAAAAAACTATCTTTCATGATGTAGAAATAAAAAAATGTGAACTTCTAAACGAAAAAAATCAGCTTGATAAGCAATTAATCCAGTTAAATAAATTAAATCAAAAACAAATAAACTTAAATGCACAATTAGAAAAAAATCTATTATTACAAAAAAATTTAGAGCAAAAACTTCTAACATTAAATACTTCTATTATCAAAGAAAATACAGATATTGAAATCTTAACAACTGAAATCAATACCTTAACTAAAGCTCTTTTATTCACTGATGAAAATGAAGCTAAAGAGCAACTTCAAAAATATAAACAAACACAAAATTATTTACAACAAAATCTCGCTACTACTCAAACTGAATTTGATAAAATAAATCAATCACTTGTAGAAATCAAAGCAAAAATCACCTCTCTACAAACACAACTCACACCTCAAAATTATAATTTAAACGAATTAGAAAAAATTCAACAAGAATATTTAGCAACAAAAGAAAATTTAATGCCTCAAATGCAAAAACTGCATACTAGAATTACTACTAATCATCAAATTCAACAAAAATTAATGAAAAAAATCGAACTATTAGATGATAAACAATCCCTTTATAGCAATATACAAGCACTCTACACTACAGCTACAGGTTCAGTTGCCGGCAAAGAACGCATTATGCTTGAAACTTATGTACAAATGCACTATTTCGATCGAATTTTAATTCGAGCTAATACTCGTTTGATGATGATGACACAAGGTCAATATGAATTAGTGCGCTGTAAATCAAGTGAACAACTTCGCTCGCAAACTGGTTTAGAATTAGATGTAATCGACCACTACAACGGCACGACTCGCAGTGTAAAAACTCTATCTGGTGGCGAGTCCTTCAAAGCATCATTATCTTTAGCTCTCGGTTTATCCGATGAAATTCAATCTTTTGCTGGTGGTATTCATTTAGATACTATGTTTATTGATGAAGGTTTTGGCTCTTTAGATAGTGAATCACTTACTCAAGCAATCAAAGTTCTTTCTCAATTATCTCAAGGAAATAAATTAATCGGTATCATCTCTCATGTAGATGAATTAAAAGAAAAAATTGATAAACAAATTCAAATCACCAAAAATCATGAAAAAGGTAGCACGGCTAAAATCCTTATTTAACAAGGGTTTTAGCCCCTTTTTTTACAAAGCAAAAAAAACTTTAATTTTTTTCAAAAAAAGTGTTGACATTTGTTTCAAAGTTCTATATAATAATCTACGTTGTCAAGCGACAACAACGCAATACGGTTCACTAGCTCAGTTGGCAGAGCACCTGACTTTTAATCAGGGTGTCCCGAGTTCGAATCTCGGGTGAGCCACCATTACAATGGCGCGTTGGTCAAGTGGTTAAGACACCGCCCTTTCACGGCGGCTTCATGGGTTCGAATCCCATACGCGTCACCATGGTTATTCAACTCTTAATAAAGAGTTTTTATATAGATTTAAGAATGCTTTTTAAAGTCCAGATTAAAAATCTAGATTTTAAAAAGCATTTTTTTATTGTCGAAAACAAACCTAAAATTTTTTTATCAAACTCATTAGATTTTATCTAATTGACAATAGTTATAGACAGGTATAGTATAAGTATAAAGTTAACTAATCAAATATTTATATATTAGTAACTTAAAAATAATACTATTTGTGAAATTTTAAACTACTAATTTATATTAGTAGTTTATAGTTTTTTATGAAGGATATTGAGAGGTGCTATTATGTTTGATAAATTAGAAGAAAAGGCTATGATTCATTTTTTTAATAAATTTGATAAAAATCCATTTCTTTTAAAATTTAAAGATAATCAATATTTAGTAGGTAAAGGTGAACCAACTTTTGTAGTGGACTTTAAAAAGACAATACCTATAATGGATTTACTTAATAGTACGTCTATCGCTTTAGGTGAAGCTTATATGAATGGAGATTTAATCATTGAAGGAAATTTATATGATGCTTTAATTCATTTTTTAGGTCAAATGGATAAATTTTCTTTAAATGAAACTTTGCTAGATAAAATAATTCATCCATCTAATTCTAAAGAAAGTCAAGAAAAGCAAGTTCAATCTCATTATGATATAGGTAATGATTTCTATAAATTATGGTTAGATGAAACAATGAGTTATTCTTGTGCTTATTTTAAAAATGAAGATGATACTTTATATCAAGCACAAGTGAATAAAGTGGATTATATTTTATCGAAATTATATTTAAAAGAAGGTATGAGCTTATTAGATATTGGCTGTGGTTGGGGCTTTTTACTCATCGAAGCTGCTAAAAAATATAAGGTAAAAGGTACGGGTATTACTTTAAGTCGTGAACAATATAAAGAATTTAAATCGCGTATACAAAAAGAACATTTAGAAGATTATTTAACAGTTGAATTGATGGATTATCGAGATTTACCAAAATGGGGAAAACGTTTTGATAGAGTTGTTAGTGTAGGTATGCTAGAACATGTTGGCAGGGAAAATTATCAGCTATTCAATGATTGTGTAAATGCAGTATTAAAAGATAAGGGTTTGTATTTATTGCATTTCATCAGTCAATTAAAAGAAATGGAAACTGATAGTTGGATGAAAAAATACATTTTCCCAGGTGGAGTGATACCAAGTCTTAGAGAAATCGTTTCTAGTATGGGAAATGATGATTTCCATATTCTCGATATTGAAAATTTGCGTCGCCATTATGAAAAAACTTTACTTTATTGGGCAGATAATTTTCATAATCATTTAGATAAAATCAGTGAAATGTTTGATGAAAAATTTATTCGCATGTGGGATTTATATTTAAATGCCTGTGCAGCAAATTTCCATATAGGTGGTATAGATTTACATCAAATTTTAGTTACTAAAGGCGTAAATAATGAATTACCATTAACAAGATGGTATTGATATATTAATATAATAATATAATAAAAAAGAAGCTCTATAAGTTATTTGTAGTATTTAACTTATAGAGCTTTTATTTATTCTTTATGCATTTTGATTATTACAAATAAATTCTTTTAGAAATTCATAAGTTTTTTGAGGGCTTGGTGGGCAACCTCTAACATAATTTTCAAATTTGCTAGTGCAACGACCTATGCCAATGCCATTTTCGCTAAATTCTCGCCAACCCTGACCGATAAATAATTTTGTAGATAATTTATCAAGTAAATTATCTTTATCTAATAAGGAGAGTGCTTGCAGTAAATTTTGATAACATTGTTCACAAGGGCTAGAAGCATTGATATGAGAGGATAATTTTGAATTATTATCACAAGTAACAGTATTATCTATTAAATTAATGATATTAGCTTTATTGATGTCAGCACAACCGATATTTAATTTAGAAGCCAGTTCAATATATTCGATATCAAATGGTTTATAGCCTAGATTTTGAGCATAATAAGCATCGGCTAATAAATTATCTATAGTAGCATACATATGCTTATCTGCTTGGATATCAGATAAACTATCTATTTCTACTAATGTGAAGTTAGCTTTAATTAAATAATTTAAAAAGCAGATTGCTTTATAAAAATTGTCTGTAGTGAATAAAGAGCGATTTTGGGTGTGCAAGATATTTTGCATAGCCTGTAATGCATTGTGTAGTATAGTTGTTTCATTTGGTGAAGAAGTAACTAAATTAATAAAAAAGTCGGCATTGATGACTTTATCTATTAATTTATATTCGATACCACCAATAGTTTTTGTAGTGTAATCTTTATCCTTAAGACCATATACAGGAATATTTAATTTATCTACAATTTTATCGTATTTACAAGTTATTAATAATTGTTCTAAATCATCATCGATTAAAGAACCTAATGCAAGATTGATATTAGTAAAATTATTGTCTTGTAGGTATTTGATTATTGTAGTTAAGATTACTGGAGAAGTAGAGTATAGTGTATTATTGATATATTTTATATCAGGCTTAATAATAATTGTACTATTTTTATTAGGGATAAATTCTTCTAATTTAGAATTAGATAATAGGTTAAAAGTGATTTCATAGAGATTTGCACCATGTGTTTGTAAAATATCTGTTGAGTTCATAAAATTCCTTTCTTAAATGATTATATAATGCGTTAACCTAAAATTTTTAAAAGTTGACATTATATAAATATAATGGTTTAATTATATTTATATAAAAGATTTAAGGTGATAATAAATGAATTGTGTAAATGATTTAAAAGAAAAAATATTAAATGGTTATAGAATTAATAAACAAGAAGCTTTAGATTTAGTGAAAGCTCCATTAGATGAATTATCTACAGCCGCTAATGAGATAAGAAAACATTTTTGTGGTGATGATTTTGATATTTGCACTATTATTAATGGAAAATCTGGTAGATGTTCCGAGGATTGTAAATATTGTGCACAGTCAGCTCATTATACTACAAAAATAGAAACTTATCCATTGTTAAATACAAAGCCTATTTTAGAAGAAGCACAGTATAATTATAGCAAAGGTGTAGCACGTTATGCAGTAGTAACTTCAGGCAAGAGATTAAGTGATGAAGAAATAGATAAATTGGCAAATTCTTTAGATGAAGTACATAAAAAATGCAAAATAAAATTATGTGTTTCTGGTGGTTTATTGAATGAAGCTCAATTTAAAAAATTAAATGATGTGGGCGTAGAAAGAATTCATAACAATTTAGAAACTTCAAGAAATCATTTTGATAAAGTTTGTACTACGCACACTTTTGAAGATAAAGTAGAAGCAATAAAAGCAGCGCAAAGAGCAGGTATGAGTGTTTGTAGTGGTGGCATCATGGGAATAGGTGAAACCATGGAAGATAGAATAGATATGGCTTTAGAAATACGAAATTTAAATGTAAATTCTGTGCCTATAAATCGTCTAAATCCTATACCAGGAACACCATACGAACATAATAAGCCACTTACTGATGAAGATATGCAAAGAATAGTAGCTATTTATCGTTTTATTTTACCGGATTTATTTATTCGTCTAGCTGGTGGTAGAGGATTATTTACAGATAAAGGTAAAGCTTGTTTGCAATCAGGAGCCAATGCTGTTATTTCTGGTGATATGCTCACAACAAGTGGTATTTCTATTGATACAGATATGAAGATGATACAAGAATTAGGTTTTAAAATAGTATAATTACTTATTTGCAAAGTTAAAGTTAGTGATGTAACAAATGGTTCTGTTTTTAAATCTGGTATGGTAGCTATTGTTTCTGTATATGGCGTAGCATGGATGGCAGAAACTTATTTCGGTGCATATTTACCAGAATTCAAAGAAACTTTGGGACAGATTGTTTTAGATTATCCTTGGACTTATGCAATTGTTTTATTCTTAATATCTAAATTGTTGACATACTCCCCATGCCTAAATGCAGGGGATTCTTGGATAAAAACGATACTTGCCTACTAAAATAGCAGGTCTTACTATATCTCTCCAAAGAAGGT
>ERZ791573.1100-NODE-1100-length-11468-cov-1.834662_pt1 | contig 11468 bp, 7 predicted proteins | sample MGYA00509971_ERZ791573 | MGnify/ENA primary metagenome ERZ791573 (study PRJEB30046, sample SAMN00791921) | human gut metagenome | study: EMG produced TPA metagenomics assembly of the A metagenome-wide association study of gut microbiota in type 2...
GCGCCCTGCTGCTGAACTGCCGCACACCGCAAAGCTACTGCACAGCCCCCGGGCAGGACCACTGGCACCACTACTGGGTGCATCTGGACGGTGCCATCTTGAAGAAGCTTCCCGGGAATCCCTTCGGCGCTGCGGATCCGATGTCTCCCGCATGATCCACATAGTTAAGACCGATTCCAAAGATACGTTTCGGGTTGCGGTAAAGCGGACCATATACAACATCTGCGTTCGGGACAAGACCTGCAATGTTCTCAAGCTCTTCCTTTTCACGGCGCTTTGCCTCAAGGAGCATTTCCTCTGCTTCTTCCTGTTCTGCCTTTTCTTTCTGACGGCGCTTGTCACCGAAAGCAAGGTCGCCGAGGAAAAGTCCGAAAATTCCGGCAACAAGATAAACTACGAGGAGAATAAGGTTTGTTGAAAGTGTGCTTGAAGAAAATCCGCCGTTGTAGATGAGCATACTCGGAAGATAAATAATCGGCGCAATGAGTGCAAAGAGAAAGTCAAGTCCGTGTTTTGAGCAGTAGTGTGCCGAACAGCCGATTGCTGTAATCGGGAACACAAAGTCACGATTTTTTATCGCAATCCTGAACGGTATACGGCTCGATAACGCTGCAATCTTGCGCACCGACGATAACGTTTGCGCATCAATTGCCTGGTTTTTCATCGTCAAGACAATAAAAGAGAAAAAAGCAGCAAACTTCGGTTGAAAAAGCCGCTATGATCGCCGGATAATCGTTTGCTTTTTTTACCACCCGTTTTGTATGCGCGGAGCTAAACGTTTGCTTTTTTGCGACGCAGCAAATTGTCGCAAACCTGGAGCAGGAAGATAACGTTTCGCTGGCAGGGGATTGTCCGCCACGCATCTTGACGAAAATTAAACTCTCAGGGGATGTTTTCTTATGTCTACGCCATCAGCGCGTACCGGCGGTTCACTCGACGCCTGGTTTAAAATTTCACAACGTGGAAGCACTGTCCGTCAGGAAGTGGTTGCCGGGTTAACAACGTTTCTGGCGATGGTCTACTCGGTCATCGTCGTTCCAGGTATGTTGGGTAAAGCAGGCTTCCCGCCTGCGGCAGTTTTCGTTGCAACCTGTCTGGTTGCCGGACTCGGTTCTATCGTGATGGGTCTGTGGGCTAATCTGCCGTTGGCGATTGGTTGCGCCATCTCCCTGACGGCATTTACCGCATTCAGCCTGGTGCTGGGGCAACATATTAGCGTACCTGTCGCGCTGGGTGCCGTGTTCCTGATGGGTGTGCTGTTTACGGTAATTTCTGCCACGGGTATCCGTAGCTGGATTTTGCGCAACTTGCCTCACGGTGTGGCGCACGGCACGGGGATCGGTATCGGTCTGTTCCTGCTGCTCATTGCCGCTAACGGTGTCGGTCTGGTGATTAAAAACCCGCTTGATGGTCTGCCCGTTGCGCTGGGTGATTTCGCGACCTTCCCGGTGATTATGTCACTGGTAGGTCTGGCGGTGATCATCGGCCTGGAAAAACTGAAAGTCCCTGGTGGCATTCTGCTGACCATTATCGGTATCTCAATTGTCGGTTTGATCTTCGATCCTAACGTCCATTTCTCCGGCGTTTTCGCCATGCCTTCATTGAGCGATGAAAACGGCAATTCACTGATTGGCAGCCTGGACATTATGGGCGCGCTGAATCCTGTAGTCCTGCCAAGCGTTCTGGCGCTGGTGATGACGGCAGTATTTGATGCCACCGGAACTATCCGTGCCGTCGCCGGCCAGGCGAACCTGCTGGATAAAGATGGGCAAATTATCGACGGTGGGAAAGCACTGACCACTGACTCCATGAGCAGCGTTTTCTCTGGCCTGGTGGGTGCAGCTCCGGCAGCGGTATACATCGAGTCTGCGGCGGGTACGGCGGCGGGCGGTAAAACCGGTTTGACGGCTATCACCGTTGGCGTGCTGTTCCTGCTGATTCTGTTCCTCTCTCCGCTCTCTTACCTCGTTCCGGGGTATGCAACGGCTCCGGCGCTGATGTACGTTGGCCTGCTGATGCTGAGCAACGTGGCGAAAATCGACTTTGCTGATTTTGTTGATGCGATGGCGGGTCTGGTTACGGCGGTATTCATCGTGCTGACCTGTAACATCGTAACAGGCATCATGATCGGCTTCGCGACTCTGGTGATTGGGCGTCTGGTTTCCGGCGAATGGCGCAAGTTGAACATCGGTACGGTCGTTATCGCCGTGGCGCTGGTGACCTTCTATGCGGGTGGCTGGGCTATCTAATCTTTCATCGGATTCTGAAAACGGGTGGCAATGGCTGCCCGTTTTTATTTTCTCCGCACATTGTGTGAGCTTTTGCGATATTCTGAAAAAATGAGAATTCAGGCATAACGCTTTTCTCAGGTCATAAAAAAACATCGCAAACAGGGAACGCATGGAAATCTTCTTCACCATACTGATAATGACCCTCGTGGTCTCGCTGTCCGGGGTGGTCACTCGTGTCATGCCCTTTCAGATCCCGCTTCCGCTTATGCAAATCGCCATCGGTGCGCTACTGGCGTGGCCGACGTTTGGTTTGCATGTGGAGTTTGATCCTGAACTCTTTTTAGTCTTGTTTATCCCGCCGTTGCTGTTCGCTGATGGCTGGAAAACGCCGACCCGTGAATTTCTCGAACATGGTCGAGAGATTTTTGGCCTCGCGCTGGCGCTGGTGGTGGTCACCGTGGTCGGCATTGGCTTCCTTATTTACTGGGTGGTGCCGGGCATTCCGCTGATCCCCGCCTTTGCGCTGGCGGCGGTGCTTTCTCCGACCGATGCTGTGGCGCTCTCCGGGATTGTTGGCGAAGGGCGTATCCCGAAAAAAATCATGGGCATTTTGCAGGGCGAAGCGTTGATGAATGACGCTTCCGGCCTGGTGTCGTTGAAGTTTGCCGTGGCAGTGGCGATGGGGACGATGATCTTCACCGTCGGCGGTGCGACGGTCGAATTTATGAAAGTAGCCATTGGCGGTATTCTCGCTGGTTTTGTGGTGAGCTGGCTGTATGGTCGCTCGCTGCGATTCCTCAGCCGCTGGGGCGGTGATGAACCCGCGACGCAGATCGTCCTGCTGTTCCTGCTGCCATTCGCTTCTTATCTGATTGCCGAACATATTGGCGTTTCGGGCATCCTCGCTGCGGTTGCCGCCGGGATGACCATCACCCGCTCCGGTGTGATGCGCCGTGCGCCGCTGGCAATGCGCCTGCGTGCAAACAGCACCTGGGCGATGCTGGAATTTGTCTTTAACGGCATGGTGTTCCTGCTGTTAGGTCTGCAGCTACCGGGTATTCTGGAGACGTCGCTGATGGCGGCAGAAATCGACCCTAACGTCGAAATCTGGATGCTGTTTACCGATATTATTCTGATATATGCGGCGCTGATGCTGGTCCGTTTCGGCTGGCTGTGGACGATGAAAAAGTTCAGCAACCGCTTCCTGAAGAAGAAGCCGATGGAGTTTGGTTCGTGGACCACACGAGAAATCCTGATCGCGTCTTTCGCTGGGGTGCGTGGGGCGATCACTCTGGCCGGTGTGCTCTCTATCCCGCTGCTCTTGCCGGATGGTAACGTCTTCCCGGCGCGCTATGAGCTGGTGTTCCTGGCGGCTGGCGTCATTCTCTTCTCGCTGTTTGTCGGCGTGGTGATGTTGCCTATTCTGCTACAACACATTGAAGTCGCGGATCATTCGCAACAATTGAAAGAGGAACGTATTGCGCGAGCGGCAACGGCAGAAGTGGCGATTGTGGCGATCCAGAAAATGGAGGAGCGTCTGGCGGCGGATACCGAAGAGAATATCGATAACCAGCTGCTTACGGAGGTCAGTTCTCGCGTCATTGGTAACCTGCGTCGTCGCGCCGATGGACGTAACGACGTTGAAAGTTCCGTGCAGGAAGAGAACCTTGAGCGTCGCTTCCGTCTGGCGGCATTGCGTTCTGAACGTGCTGAACTTTACCACCTGCGCGCCACGCGGGAGATCAGCAACGAAACGCTGCAAAAATTACTGCACGATCTCGATTTGCTTGAAGCGTTGCTAATTGAGGAAAATCAGTAAGCCGAAAGCGACGTAACCAGGCCCGAGGTAATCTGAAAAAGGTGCAATCTTTTGCACCTTTAACAGGTTAGCTCGGGCTAACATTCATGATTCTAAAACAAATAAGTTATCTCTCTTGTAAAGTCAATTCATTGGCTGTTCTTCGATTTAACCTCAATCTGCGTGTTGCATAATATCTGCAGTAATCTTCATAGCGACTGCATTAATATTATCCTCAGTTTGTGACATGCCAGTATGAGAGGTACAATCTTCTTCAAAGAATTTCTGTCGTGTTACCAGGGTATCACTATCAATGGGGATATTTTCCTCCCCACGGAGTATGGAAATGCCCATTCCCTGGACGCTAGCCTCATCGAAATTAACACGATAGAGACGGATATTAAACATCCAGGCTTTTGTTAAAACAGAACAGTTGAAATGGCAATTGCTTAAGTTGGCATTATTAAAATTAACATTAGCCATATTAGAGTCGGTACATATAACCATTTCGAGGAATGTATTTGTTAGCCACGTACAAAAGAGTTTGCTATCAATTAAGTTTATATTCTGGAGGATTGCTTTGTTCAGATTGACGCGAGACAGATCAGCATGTTCAAAGTTAATTAAATCGAGTTTAGAGAAACTAAGGTCGGCTTTAAATAAATTAACATATGGCGCTATTACTTTATAAAGATTTACCTCAGCCATGTACGCCATATAAAAATTTGAATAGTCAAGAAAGGTATTTTTAATATTGGCTCTATTCATTGCTGCATTGTAGAATTGAACATGCATAGCGGAGCATGCATTTAGAGTTCCGTCGGCCATTTTTATCTGAGCGAAATTTGAGTCATCGAGAATACAATTATCAAAAAGTATTTTTTCCATTATGGCGTAATAAAAATTCGTTTTATACATATTACAGTCCTGGAAAATAGCGTTTTGTAGTCTGCAACCTGCAAAATTCGAATTGGATAAATCTTCATCTTTAATCACGATACCTTTCAGGCTAAGGTGTGAAAAATCGTAACCACCATTTACTGTCTGTGGAATTTCGATAGTATTATTATGGACGGCGACATTATTTATAAAATATACCACCTTAATGGATACTTCCTTTTCTTTACTAAGGTAAACTCTTCTCGTAATTCTATCGTCACATTTATTATTTGCATATAAAGCTATATCTATAAAATGTTTATGTATTTTCCTGTCCGTTTCCTTCGTGATTTTTCCTGATGGTAAACTATCATAAATTCTTTTCATTTTCTGAATCAAACCTATCACTTTTTCATGATCATCCATCTTGAAAAGAGAGAGTGCTTTATTGTCAATTAACGTGCTTTTATGATGTTTTCTGTAATTATCTGATTTTGTTTTCTTTGTATGTGATGGACTTGTGACAGAGTGGTTATCGTTAATCTGGCAAAGAGGGAAAAACATATTATTTAAACCATTGTAGCACATAAAATATCCTTATAATTAACAAGAAAGAAAAGGCATATTCTCTGCATTATCATTTTCTACGACTGTCAAAAATCGCTCATTTTTTAATGAGTTTATTTGTTTAATATTATGGGAAAAGGTGATGCATGCTGGAGAGGAAGAGTATTCCCCGGTCAGGCGACCGGGGAAGGGGAGAGATTAATGTGCGCGGCCTTGCTCAACGCCAAAGCCGGTCTGGGAGCGGATAAACTGTGCACGGAACAGTTCACGCTCGCGCGCACCTTCCGCTGAGTTATCGGTTGCCGAGAAGAACCAGATGCCGAGGAATGCCACGCTGATAGAGAACAGCGCCGGGTATTCATACGGGAAGATGGCTTTTTCGTGACCAAGGATCTGTACCCAAATCGTCGGGCCGAGGATCATCAGTACCACTGCGGTAATCAGCCCCAGCCAGCCACCCATCATCGCGCCACGAGTGGTCAGTTTCGACCAGTACATAGAAAGCAGAATGATCGGGAAGTTACAGCTCGCCGCGATGGCAAACGCCAGCCCCACCATAAAGGCGATGTTCTGATTCTCAAACAGCACGCCGAGGATAATGGCAATCACACCTAAAATCAGCACGGTGATTTTCGATACCCGCAGTTCTTCACGTTCGGTCGCGCCTTTTTTGAAGACGTTAGCGTACAAGTCATGCGAAACCGCGGATGCGCCCGCCAGCGTCAGACCAGCAACCACCGCAAGAATGGTGGCAAAAGCAACCGCTGAAATAAAACCGAGGAACAGGTTGCCGCCCACTGCATTCGCCAGGTGAACGGCCGCCATGTTGTTACCACCAATCAGATGGCCCGCCGCGTCTTTATATTCCGGATTCGCACCAACCAGCATGATCGCGCCGAAGCCGATAATAAAGGTCAGAATATAGAAGTAGCCCATAAACCCGGTGGCGTAGAACACGCTCTTACGTGCTTCGCGGGCATCGCTGACTGTAAAGAAGCGCATCAGAATGTGCGGCAAGCCCGCCGTACCAAACATCAGTCCCAGACCCAGAGAGAGCGCGGAGATCGGATCTTTCACCAGCCCGCCCGGCTTCATGATGTCGACCCCTTTCGGGTGTACCGCCATCGCTTCGCTGAACAGATTGTTGAAGCTAAAGCCAACGTGTTTCATCACCATAAAGGCCATAAAGCTGGCACCGAACAGTAACAGCACGGCTTTAATAATTTGCACCCAGGTGGTCGCCAGCATGCCGCCGAACAGGACATACATCATCATCAGCACGCCGACCAGCACCACCGCAATGTGATAGTTAAGGCCAAACAGCAGCTCGATCAGTTTACCTGCGCCTACCATCTGAGCGATAAGGTAAAGCGCCACCACCACCAGAGAACCACAGGCCGAAAGAATACGAATCGGCCCTTGTTTCAGGCGGTAAGAGGCTACATCGGCAAAGGTGTAGCGTCCCAGGTTACGCAGACGTTCGGCAATCAGGAACAAAATGATCGGCCAGCCCACCAGGAAGCCCAGCGAGTAAATTAAGCCGTCATAGCCGGAGGTAAACACCAGTGCGGAGATCCCCAAAAATGAGGCGGCGGACATATAGTCCCCGGCAATCGCCAGCCCGTTCTGGAAGCCAGTGATATTGCCGCCTGCGGTGTAGTAGTCGCTACGAGAACGTACGCGTTTTGATGCCCAGTAAGTAATGCCGAGCGTAAACACGACGAAAATCAGGAACATAATAATCGCCTGCCAGTTCGTTGGCTGGCGCTCTACGGCCCCGCTAATAGCATCCGCGGCGTTAGCTGCGAAAGGGAGTGTGGCGGCAAGCGCCGTCAGAACTCTTTTCATGATGCTTGTACCTCATGCAGGACTTCATTATTAAGACGGTCGAATTCGCCGTTCGCCCGCCAGATGTAGATACCGGTGAGAACAAAGGAGATCACAATCACTCCAACACCAATCGGAATACCGCGTGTGACGCTGGTGTTCGGATTCAGCGGCGTGCCCAGCCAGCCGGGCGCGAAGGCGATCAGTAAAATAAAGCCGATATAAACTGCCAGCATAATAATCGACAGGATGGTGGCAAACCGTTGCCGTTTTTCGACTAACTCCCTGAAATGCGCATTGTCTTCTATCCGCTGATAAATCGTACCATTCATCACAGATTCTCCAGAGGTAATGTAGGGATTGTTTTAATTCCCGCTCCCTTATGGGAGAAGGTTAACGCTCGGGTAACCCTTGCCGAATGTAGGCCGGATAAGGCGTTATACGCCGCATCCGGCAATCAATGCCTGATGCGACGCTGTCGCGTCTTATCAGGCCTACCGACTCGCATCCGGCAATTGTGGGTTACGATGGCATCGCGATAGCCTGCTTCTCTTCAAGCAGCTTCTCGACTACGCCAGGATCGGCAAGCGTCGAGGTATCGCCCAGGTTGCTGGTATCGCCCGCCGCAATTTTGCGCAGAATACGGCGCATAATTTTGCCGGAGCGGGTTTTAGGCAGGGAGTCGGTCCAGTGCAGCACGTCTGGCGTCGCCAGCGGGCCAATCTCTTTACGCACCCAGTTGCGGACTTCTGCGTACAGTTCTGGTGACGGTTCCTCCCCATGATTAAGCGTGACGTAGGCGTAGATCGCCTGACCTTTAATATTGTGCGGAATACCTACTACGGCGGCTTCGGCAATCTTCGGATGCGCCACCAGCGCCGACTCAATCTCTGCCGTCCCCAGACGGTGACCGGAGACGTTCAGCACGTCGTCCACACGCCCGGTGATCCAGTAATAGCCATCTTCATCGCGACGCGCGCCGTCGCCGCTGAAATACATATTTTTGAAGGTGGAGAAGTAGGTCTGTTCAAAACGTTCGTGATCGCCAAACAGCGTACGCGCCTGACCCGGCCAGGAGTCGGTGATCACCAGGCTGCCTTCGGTAGCGCCTTCCAGCGGGTTACCTTCGTTATCGACCAGCGCCGGTTGCACGCCGAAGAACGGACGTGTTGCCGAACCGGCTTTCAGCTCGGTAGCGCCAGGCAGCGGCGTGATCATGAAACCGCCAGTTTCGGTCTGCCACCAGGTATCGACCACCGGACATTTCTCGTTGCCGATTTTTTTCCAGTACCACTCCCACGCTTCCGGGTTGATTGGCTCGCCCACGGAACCGAGAATGCGCAGCGACGAACGGTCGGTGCCTTCGATCGCTTTATCGCCTTCCGCCATCAGCGCGCGGATCGCCGTGGGTGCGGTATAGAGAATATTGACCTGATGCTTGTCCACCACCTGCGCCATACGGGCAGGCGTCGGCCAGTTCGGTACGCCTTCAAACATCAGCGTGGTCGCACCGCAGGCCAGCGGGCCGTACAGCAAGTAACTGTGTCCGGTCACCCAGCCCACATCGGCGGTGCACCAGTAGATATCACCCGGATGATAATCAAAGACATATTTAAAGGTCAGCGCCGCGTACACCAGATAACCGCCGGTAGTATGCAGCACACCTTTTGGCTTACCGGTAGAACCGGAGGTGTAGAGAATAAACAGCGGATCTTCGGCGTTCATCTCTTCCGCCTGGTGCTGATCGCTCGCTTGCTCAACCAGGTCGTGCCACCACAGGTCGCGCCCTTCCTGCCAGTCAATTTTCCCGCCAGTACGCTTCAGTACCACCACATGCTCTACGCTGGTGACGTTCGGGTTTTTCAGCGCGTCATCAACGTTTTTCTTCAGCGGAATACTGCGCCCGGCACGCACACCTTCGTCGGAAGTGATCACCAGTCGTGAGTTGGAATCAATAATGCGCCCGGCAACGGCTTCCGGCGAGAAGCCGCCGAAAATCACCGAATGCACCGCGCCAATGCGGGCGCAGGCCAGCATCGCAACCGCGGCTTCCGGCACCATCGGCATATAAATCGCCACCACATCACCTTTTTTAATGCCCAGCTCGAGCAGGGTATTGGCGAAGCGGCAGACGTCGCGGTGCAGCTCTTTATAGCTGATATGTTTGCTCTGGCTGGCGTCGTCGCCTTCCCAGATGATGGCGGTGCGATCGCCGTTTTCTTGCAGATGGCGGTCAAGGCAGTTTGCCGCCAGATTCAGCGTGCCGTCCTCGTACCATTTAATGGACACATTACCGGGGGCAAAGGAGGTATTTTTCACCTTCTGGTACGGTTTGATCCAGTCGAGAATTTTTCCCTGTTCGCCCCAGAAGGTATCAGGTACGTTAATAGATTGTTGATACATCGCCTCGTACTGCTGAGGGTTTATCAGGCAACGGTCTGCGATGTTGGCAGGAATGGTGTGTTTGTGAATTTGGCTCATGCTTTTGTTCTCCTTGTAGGATGTTAATAATATGTGGCATAAGAGTTAAATGTAGGGGTATTGGCAGTTTTGTTTAGTATTTGGGCGACAGATCACGCAAAAGTAGAATTGTGCAAATAAACGGCAGGGTAATTTTTGAAGGTCAGCAACAAAAGTTGATTAATTCTTTGAGGAACATGCAGTTATGCATGCTGTTGAAAAAGAGGAAGATACTGACTAACTCTAAAGTGGTATTTTACATGCACTTACAATTGATTAAAGACAACATTCACAGTGTGGTTATTTGTTACACATAGGGGCGAGCAATGTCATGACAGTGTAGGTGCGGTTACTGTCGTGAAAAACAATAAAAACCGCCATTGCAACAATGGCGCAATTCGGATGAAGCCCCTATGACAAGGATAAAAATAAACGCACGCCGTATCTTCAGCTTATTGATTCCTTTTTTCTTTTTCACTTCTGTTCACGCTGAACAAACGGCAGCTCCCGCAAAACCTGTAACTGTGGAAGCGAAGAATGAAACCTTTGCCCCGCAGCATCCCGATCAATATCTCTCCTGGAAAGCCACCTCGGAACAGTCAGAGCGTGTTGACGCCCTGGCGGAAGATCCACGGCTGGTGATCCTGTGGGCGGGGTATCCCTTCTCGCGCGATTACAACAAGCCGCGTGGACATGCCTTTGCTGTGACCGATGTGCGTGAAACCCTGCGTACCGGTGCGCCGAAAAACGCTGAAGATGGTCCGCTACCGATGGCATGCTGGAGTTGTAAAAGCCCGGATGTGGCGCGTCTGATCCAGAAAGACGGCGAAGATGGCTACTTCCACGGTAAATGGGCGCGCGGCGGTCCGGAAATCGTCAACAACTTAGGTTGTGCCGATTGCCATAACACCGCCTCTCCAGAGTTCGCCAAAGGCAAACCGGAGTTAACCCTTTCCCGTCCGTATGCGGCTCGCGCGATGGAAGCCATTGGTAAACCTTTTGAGAAAGCCGGACGTTTCGACCAGCAATCGATGGTTTGCGGTCAGTGCCATGTGGAGTATTACTTCGACGGCAAAAACAAAGCGGTTAAATTCCCGTGGGATGACGGCATGAAAGTCGAAAATATGGAGCAGTATTACGACAAAATTGCCTTCTCTGACTGGACTAACTCCCTGTCGAAAACGCCAATGCTGAAAGCGCAGCACCCGGAATATGAAACCTGGACAGCGGGCATTCACGGTAAAAACAACGTGACCTGTATCGACTGCCATATGCCAAAAGTGCAGAACGCCGAAGGCAAACTCTACACCGACCATAAAATTGGTAATCCGTTTGATAACTTCGCCCAGACTTGTGCGAACTGCCATACCCAGGACAAAGCTGCCTTGCAAAAAGTGGTCGCGGAACGTAAGCAGTCGATTAACGACCTGAAAATCAAGGTTGAAGATCAACTGGTTCACGCTCACTTCGAAGCGAAAGCAGCGCTGGATGCAGGCGCGACGGAAGCCGAAATGAAGCCGATTCAGGACGATATCCGTCATGCCCAGTGGCGTTGGGATCTGGCGATCGCTTCCCACGGCATTCATATGCACGCACCGGAAGAAGGTTTACGGATGCTCGGTACGGCGATGGATAAAGCGGCGGATGCACGCACCAAACTGGCGCGCCTGCTGGCGACCAAAGGCATCACCCATGAAATCCAGATC
>ERZ791573.1105-NODE-1105-length-11411-cov-2.809440_pt1 | contig 11411 bp, 8 predicted proteins | sample MGYA00509971_ERZ791573 | MGnify/ENA primary metagenome ERZ791573 (study PRJEB30046, sample SAMN00791921) | human gut metagenome | study: EMG produced TPA metagenomics assembly of the A metagenome-wide association study of gut microbiota in type 2...
GCTAAAAATTTTCATTAAGTCCCGGAAAACGCGAGAAATCTATATATCGCGAATTCAGAAAAGTGAATACGATTTTACAAAAATTATGAAAATCAATAATAATTCATACTATTTCCAAATATAAACTAACAATAAACTCAAATCTATATTAATAGAGATCTATAAAATTTTAAGCATAGTAGAGCTTATTGAAGAAAATCTAACATATGGCAATTTTCGATAAAAACTGATATAATATTTTCTAATAAATCAGTATATTTTTTGTTTATTATTTCAGCAATACGGCGTATTCCTTTTTGATAAATTGACAAGCGGAGAATAGAGAAATGGACAAATTCAAAAGGTTTCGTTTCTTCTTTTACTTGCCGATCATTATTATCGGCTTGCTCTGCACGATTGTCTTCGACTGGGCTCTCTATGTCCAGGAGGAAAAAACCCTACAGAACTGGATGCAGCAGATCGCGGATGCAGAAATCCTGCATCTGAACCGCGCCATGGACAGGTATATCAATATTTCAGCGGCCATCGAGGACCATTTGATGGAGAACAGGGGACTTCCCCCGGGGGATTACATGCGTAATCTCTACTTCTACTCGATGAGCCAGTCTTTGCGTGAAATAGAGATCCAGACGGCGCCGGACGGACAGGTGCGCCCAATCTATCCGCAAAGCGGCAGTGTGCTTTCCGGTTTCAACCTTTTCGGAGAGAACCAGTTTGCCAAGCGCGCAGCTTATGGAAGAGCGCAGGATGTCGTCGTCATTGAATCCGGCGTTCCTATGGCAGACGGCACGACGGGTATGGCAGTCGTCCGTCCTGTTTTCATGGACAGGACTGCCGATAAATCCTTCTGGGGCTACATCGTGGTAGCAGTCGACCAGGACAAGCTCGTCCACGAGGCGAATATCGACCGCCTCGACCAGATGGGCATCGTCTATACGCTGATGAGAAAAGGCTATGGTGAGTCCGAGTACACTTTGATCGACACGAATCAGAACTCGACGCACAGGGCGATCGATGCATGGAGCACGATCCAGTCCTCCGGCACCGTCGATGGGGACGAATGGCGCCTCATCATGCATCCGACAGGCGGATGGGTGAACTTCTGGCTGCTCTTCATTTCCACATGGGCAGGCCTCATCACCACATTCATCATTGCATGGCTCTGGCAGAGAAATAAGCGTCTCCGCTTCATCGGCGAGACAGATGCGCTGACAGGCGTATTCAACAGAAAGGGCGGCGACATCGCCGTCGACAAGTACCTGCGTACGAACCCGAGAAAATCGGCGATGGTCATTGCCGTCGACGTGGATAATTTCAAAATCATCAACGACGTCTACGGTCATGCGGCAGGGGATCTTGCACTGAAGACCTTCGTCCGCGACATGAAGCGCATCTTCGGCGCCAATGCGATCATCACCAGAAACGGCGGCGATGAATTCGTCATCTTCTGTCCTTACAATAATAAGGAAGGCGTTTTCAATGATATGCGCCGCTTCACGGAAGAACCGCATATCTTCGGTTTCAACGACAAGGAAATCCATTTCACTTCGTCGCTTGGCTGCGCTGCATACCCTGAACAGGGAAGCAACTACGGCAACCTCTGCATCAAGGCAGACTTCGCCCTCTACGGCGCGAAGATCGACGGCAAGTCCGGCTGGAGGAAGTTTGATTCTTCCCTGACGGAACTCCGCCACCGTTTCCAGTTCGGCTTCAACCTGAGCGATATGGCAAACGGCATGCCTGGTGCCATGATCGTCTACAAGGCAGACAAGAGCGGCAAGCTTCTCTTTGCGAGCCACATGGCCATCGATTTCTTCGGATGCACGGACTGGGACGATTTCATGAAGTACACCAGGACCACTGTCTGGAAGCTCATCTATACCGAAGACCTCCAGTATGTCCGCTCGGAAATCAAGAGACAGACGCATCTTGAGAAGAACAAGAACAATATTCACTTCGTCAACCACCGCATCGTCACGAAGGACGGCAGAGTGAGGGAAGTGGAAATCATCGGGCGCCTGCGCCACAATGCATTCTACGGCAACCTGTACTATGTAACCCTCTATGACCGCGAGCAGAAGCTTGAAAATCTGAGCTCGGACAAGCACCCCTGCAAAAACAAGCATGTGGGAATGAAGCCGGATGAAAAGAAAGATGATAAGTAGTTTATAATAAAAGGACTGTGAAAGATGGGATGACCATTTCTCGCAGTTCTTTTTTATTTCCATACAAATCGGCAAGGCTCTGTTTCTTACGATTTCCTCATGTCATGGTAAAATAATAAAAAAGGAGGAATTATGGAAACGAAATATTATGATATCGGTTTGAACCTGTTCACCCGTTCCTTCCCGGACCCGGAGAAGATCATACGGAATGCGGAAGAGGCCGGGGTGCGCTGCATCCTGACCGGCTCGGAAGCGCGTGAGAATGAGCTGGTGGCAGATTTTGTGAAAAATCATGACGTATGGGGCACGGCGGGCATCCATCCGCACAGCGCCGATACGGCGAAGGAAGAAGATGTTGAGCGCGTCAGAGAGCTTGTCATGACGAATCCGAAAATCGTGGCTGTCGGAGAGACGGGCCTTGATTACGATCACATGTATTCGAAGAAGGAGAACCAGATCCATTTCTTCAAAGAGCTTCTGGATGTGGCTGAGGAAACGGGAAAGCCGCTCTTCCTTCACGAAAGGGATGCAGCGGATGATTTCATTGCCTGCTTCAAGGGCCATGAGGATCTCTGCCGCCGTGCAATCGTCCACTGCTATACGGGGGACAAGAAAACGCTTGAGCGCTTCCTCGATATGGGCTTCTACATCGGCATCACGGGATGGATCTGCGATGAAAGGCGCGGGGAGGCTCTGCAGGACGCTGTTTCCATCCTGCCTTTGGACCGCGTGATGATCGAGACGGATGCGCCGTACCTCACACCGAGGGGCTACCACCTGCCAAGGACGAACGTGCCGCAGAACATTACCTACGTGGCAGAAACGCTTGCCAGGTACATGCAGGTGCGCCTCGATCCGCTTCTCGAAGCAGCGAAAAAGAACACAGAAGACTTCTTCCACATCAAGAGCTGAGGGTCTCAAAAAAGACTCTCAGGTTTCACATGAGACACTATTGACTCATTTCAATGTGTATGATATGATTGTCTCATCTAAGACAGAAGTGTCTTATTTGATACAGTATAGTTGCAAATGAGAGAGGTGTTTTATGGAAACGGGGACCAGAGAAAACGAATTGAAGAAGCTGGCTTCCGCGCTCTGTATGAAACCGGGAGGCTCTGCCAGGGATCTGGCAGCGGCGGCCGGGATCAGCAAAGCGACATTCTACAGGGTGTATTCATCCAAAGACCATTTAGAAGAAATCCTGACGGAAAGGGCCGAAGAGGTCGTCGAAGGCCTTTTTTCCATTACGGAGAAGGATATCACGAGCCGCAATGCGCTTTCGGAAATGATGCGCTGGTGCTGCGACAACCGCGAGTACCTGATGTTCCTCTGCCGCTCGGCTCTTCTTGGCGACAGCTGCGTGGACACATGCCGCTGCTCGTATGACGACAGGATGAGAGCATTTTTCCTGAAGGGCCAGCAGCGAGGCGAATTCCGCGTCGATGTGCCGGCCGCTGTGATGGCGGAAATTTTCGGCGGCGAGATGGCCGCTTTGTTTGAAGCAGAAAGCCGGGGCCGGATCGCTTCGGCGATGATGGCGGATTATTGGGAGACCATATTCCTGTTCGGTGTGGAAGGTAAAGGAAAGAAGGAAAGCCATGAATAATATGAATGAGGTGAAATCACCGAAGAAGCCAGTCTTGATGTACTACGTCATCATCTTCCTTCTGGTGATTCTGTTCAACTCCGCGGTCATGCCTGCATGGCGTGAACAGCAGGTGAAGGAAGTCGACTACTCGACATTCATGAACCTGACGGATGAGAAGAAGATCGACAAGGTCGAAGTGGATGAGAACCAGATCCTCTTTACGGAAAAGGGCGACACGAAGCAGACTTACAAGACAGCTCTCATGAATGACCCGCAGCTCGTCAGCCGTCTGCATGATTCCGGCGTCACATTCACCGGACAGATCGTGGACAAGATGAACCCGATCCTTTCCATCCTGCTCAGCTGGGTACTCCCGATCCTGATTTTCTTCTGGATCGGCCAGTACATGAATAAGCGTCTCATGAAAAACATGGGAGGCGGACCGGGAGCCATGCAGTTCGGCCTCGGCAAATCCAATGCGAAGATCTTCGTCAAACCGACAGACGGCATCCGCTTTGCCGATGTAGCCGGTGAAGATGAAGCGAAGGAAGGCTTGCAGGAGGTCGTCGAATACCTCCACAATCCGTCCAAGTACAAGGAAATCGGCGCGAAGATGCCGAAGGGCATCCTCCTCGTCGGACCGCCAGGCACAGGCAAGACCATGCTGGCCAAGGCAGTCGCAGGGGAATCGAACGTACCGTTCTTCTCCATTTCCGGTTCTGAATTCGTAGAAATGTTCGTCGGCATGGGCGCAGCCAAGGTCAGAGACCTCTTCAAGCAGGCGAAGGAAAAAGCACCATGTATCGTATTCATCGATGAAATCGATGCCATCGGCCAGAAGAGAGGCGCGACCTCCATCGGCGGCAATGATGAACGTGAACAGACGCTGAACCAGCTCCTCACCGAGATGGACGGCTTCGAAGAAAACACAGGCGTCATCATTCTGGCGGCAACAAACCGTCCGGAATCCCTCGACCCCGCACTGACCCGTCCGGGCCGTTTCGACCGCCAGGTGCCGGTCGTCCTCCCAGACCTTCAGGGCCGCGTGGAAATCCTCAAGGTCCATGCTGCCAAGATCAAGACAGCTCCGAATATTGATTATGACAAAGTAGCGCGCATGGCTTCCGGCGCATCCGGCGCTGAGCTTGCGAACATCGTGAACGAAGCAGCCCTCCGCGCTGTCCGCGACCACAGAAAAGTCGCAACGCAGGAAGACATGGAAGAATCCATCGAAGTCGTCATTGCAGGCTACCAGAAGAAGCATGCGATCCTGACAGACAAGGAAAAATGCGTCGTCGCATACCATGAAATCGGCCACGCTCTCGTGGCTGCCATGCAGACACATTCCGCTCCTGTCCAGAAGATCACAATCATTCCTCGTACAAGCGGCGCTCTCGGCTACACGATGCAGGTCGAAGAAGGCAACCATTACCTCATGAGCAAGGAAGAAATGGAAAACCAGATCGCTACCCTGACCGGCGGCCGCGCAGCTGAAGAAGTCGTATTCCATACATCCACAAGCGGCGCTTCCAACGATATCGAAAAGGCTACCCGCCTTGCCAGAGCCATGATCACACGCTTCGGAATGAGTGATGAATTCGGCATGGTCGCTATGGAAACCGTCACGAACCAGTACCTCGGCGGAGACACGACACTCGCATGCTCGCCTGAAACTCAGGCAAGAATCGACAAAGCCGTATCTGCCCTCATCAAGAAGCAGTACGAAAAGGCTGTCCAGATTCTGGAAAACAACAGAAGAACACTCGATGCTCTTGCGAAATTCCTGTATGAAAAGGAAACCATCACTGGCGAACAGTTCATGGGCATCGTAGAAGAACAGAAGAAAGCATCCGAAGGAAATGGCAGCGCGCCATCCGCTCCTTCCGCTCCATCTGCTCCATCTGTCCCGGAAACCCCGCCCGCTGAAGCTCCCAAAGAGGATGCTCCGGCACCGGGCGCTCCCCAGCCAGTCAAGAACGTACCACCCCTTAATCTGGAGAGGTAACGAAGAGTAATCAGTAATTAATAGAAGAGGATGTGCATGAAAAGTGTGCATCCTCTTTTTTCATGGAATCTTTATGGAATAATTTCCATTTCCTTCTATGGAAGAAGGGGCTTGTATAGTACAATAAATAAAACTGATGCATTCGCAGCTCCGGGCTGCTGCCTTTTGACTGGAGGCATGACCATGGACTTTAAGAATAGAAAGACAACGATTGCGCTCATCGTGTGCGCGGTCATTCTGGCGCTGATCGGCTGGCGCGTCTGGGCGAATATCCAGGCGAAGAAAGCCGAGGCGAACCGAAGCGGCAAGGAGAAGGTCGCTGTCGTGACGGCGGCTTATCCTGAGAGAAAGACGATCGTCCCGAAGTTCCGCTTCTCGGGGACGCTTGATCCTGTCTGGCAGGCAGATGTCGCCGCCAAGGTGGACGGACGCATTGAACAGGTGCTCGTCAATGAAGGCGATGCTGTCAGCGCGGGCGAGGTCCTTGCCATCCTTGACCGGACAGATACGGATGCATCGCTTCTCAATGCCAAAGGTCTCTATGCGGATGCCAAGACGGATTATGAAAAAGCGCAGGCAGATCTTGCGCGTTATACGAAGCTCTACGCAGCAGGCGCTATTTCCAAGGAAAGCCTCGACAATAAGCAGTTCGCCCTGGAGAATGCGAAGGGCAAGCTGGATGCAGCACAGGGAAATCTGAATTCCGCAGACTCCCAGGCAGGCGGCACGAGGGTGACGACGCCGCGTCCGGGCATCATCCAGAAACGGTACTATCAGGAGGGCTACTATGCCAAGGTCGGCACAGCCCTTTTCCAGATTGCAGATATTTCGACGCTCCTTGCCAAGATCGATGTGCCGGAAGGGTACGTCCAGAGCATTGCTGTCGGAAATCCTGTCGAGATCCATATCCCGTCCATGAGCGGGGACAATAAGACTGTCCAGGGCATCATCACAAGGATCAGCCCGGTGGCGACGCTGCCTGCCCGCACGTTTGAAGCGGAAGTTTCCGTAGACAATTCGGATGGAAGGCTCCGCGGCGGCGTGTATGCCGATACGACGCTCACGGCGAACCCGAAGGACAATGCGCTGACGATTCCGATGTCTGCGATCGTCATGAGAGACGACCAGAGGACGGTCTACGTCATTGAAGACGGCCACGCCGTGAGGAAGGTCATCACGACGGGCTATATCGGAGAGAATCTTGTCGAAGTGCTGTCGGGCCTTTCAGAGAAGGACCAGGTCATCACGGGAGGACAGAATAAGTTCAAGGAAGGCGGCCAGGTCAAAGTATCAGGCGAAGGCTGATTTCAGGGGGAGCCTATGATCAAGACATTCATCAACAGGCCCGTATTCACGACCATGTTCATCCTGGTCTTCGTGGTATTCGGGCTGTGGTCGTACCCGAAGCTTGGCGTCGACCTCTATCCGGACGTTGATCTCCCGCTCGTCGCCGTCACCGTCACCTACGAAGGCACGGCGCCGGAGGAAATGGAGACGCTCGTCACCAAACCTATAGAAAACCGCATCAGCCAGGTCTCTGGCATCAAGACGATCACCAGCACCATCCGTGAAGGATATTCCCAGACGGTGCTGGAATTTGAGATTGGTACGGATCCAAGACAGATGGCGTCCGAAGTACGCGAAAAAGTGGCAGGCGTGAGGAAACGTCTGCCTGACGACATCGATGAACCAGTCGTTGCGCGTTTCGATTCGGCGTCAAGCCCTGTCGCTACATATTCCTTTTCTTCGGACACAAGGAGTACGGGGGAAATCCGCCGCCTCCTGAATGATTCCGTCGTCGACCGCCTGCAGATGGTCGAGGGCGTTGCTGATGTCAATGTCCACGGTGCATCCGACCGCGCAGTGAAGGTGCATGTCAATTCGGAAAAGCTCAAAGCATACGGCATTTCTTTCCAGACAATCTTGGCCAAGGTCAATAATGCGAACCTTAATACCCCGGGCGGCAAGATCCGTGACGACCACAATACAATTACCGTCCGCACGATGGGCAAGCTCAATACGATCGATGATTTCAAGAACATCGTCGTGGCCAATATCAACGGGAAGCCGGTCTACCTGACCGATGTCGCTGATGTCGAAGATGCTTGGGAAGACGAAGAAACGTACTCCCGCACGAACGGTGTGCCGTCTGTCCTCATGTCTGTCAGGAAGCAGTCGAGGACGAATACGGTCAATGTCATCGACAGCGTCAATGAAGAGCTCTCTGCCATCGAGAAGAGCGACCTCCCTCCGGATATCAAAGTCAATATCATCAATGACCAGTCCCTCTTCATCCGCGAGAACGTAGGGGACGTATGGAACACGATCATTTTCGGCGGGTTCCTCGCGCTCTTCATCACGTACCTCTTCTTAGGGGACCTTCGCGCGACGATCATCGGCGGCCTCGCCATCCCTGTGTCCGTCATCTCGACCTTCTTCCTGATGCGGACGCTCGATTTCACGATGAATAACATGTCCCTCATGGGCCTTTCGCTGGCCGTGGGTTTTTTGATCGACGATGCCATCGTCCTTGTTGAAAATATTTTCCGCCACATGGAGCTCGGCAAGCGGCCGAAGATTGCCTCTGCCGATGCGACGAAGGAACTGATGCTGGCCATCCTTGCCACATCCATGTCCCTTCTGGCGGTATTCGTGCCGATCGGCAGCATGGGTGAGACAATCGGGCAGTACTTCAAGCAGTTCGGGCTGACCGTCGCCTGCGCCGTCGTCTTCTCGACGATCTGCGCCTATACACTGACGCCGATGCTTTCCGCCTACTGGCTGAAGCTTCCTGATGTGAGTACCAAGGGACGGCCGAGAATCGTCAGCATGATCCTTCGCAAGTTCAATTTCGGGTTTGAGAGAATCCGTCTTGTCTATAACCGTTTCATGATGTATGCCGTCGAGCGTCCGTGGAAGATCGTCCTCATCGCCGTGGCAACGCTTGGTTTCAACCTGCTCCTCATCCCGTTCGTAGGGACTGAGCTGCAGCCTGTCTATGACTCGGGTGAATTCCGTGTCAACTTGAAAGCGCCTCCGGGCGTGGGCCTTCTCCAGATGGAGGAATGGTCCAAGCCATTGGAAGAAACGATTCTGGAAGAGCCGGAAGTCCGCGTTTCTTCTATGTGGCTGGGCGGCACAAGAACGCCTGTCAATGAAGGCGGCATCAATATCAAGCTGAAGCCGCTCGATGAAAGAGACCGCTCCATGACGGAAATCATGGCAGACCTTAGAAAGAAATTCTCGGACATCGGCACGATGCAGGTCGGTGTCGTCACAAACCAGGGCGGCCGCAATGATCCGCGTCCTGTCCAGATCGGCCTTCGCGGAAGTGATTTGAAGAAACTGACGGGGTATGCGAACGATCTTGCCGAACGCATCCGCCAGGTGCCGGGTGCAACGGATGTCGAAGTCGTCGGCATCTCTCCGGAGCCTGAAATCGTTGTTCGCCTGAATCAGCTCAAGGCAAGCCAGCTGGGCCTTGATAATACAGAAGTCGGCAAAGTCGTGCAGTATGCCTTCCAGGGCAAGAGCACGAGTCATTCCTACACGATCGGAAACGATGACTACGATATCATCCTCCAGATGGGAAAGGACGACAGAAGGACGCTTTCCGACGTGCAGAACCTTCGCGTCTCCACGACGAACGGCACCTTCGTCCGCCTGGGTGATATTGCCGATGTCACGCTCTCTTCGGGCCCGACCCGTATCGGCCGCGAAGGACGCCAGAGACAGATTGCCGTTTATGCGAATGCTGCCGGCATTTCTTCCGGTGAACTGCTGAGTGAAATCCAGAACAAGATTATTCCGGATATGAATATGGAAATCGGCTACAATTACAAGCTGATCGGCGACTCGGACATGATGGGCCGCGTCTTCAAAGAAATTGCAAAAGCCGTCATCCTTGCCATCATCCTTATTTACATGGTGCTCGGTGCAGAATTTGAAAGCTTCCGCCAGCCGCTTGTCATCATGATGAGTCTTCCTTTCGCGGTCATCGGTGCCGTGCTTGCGCTCCTTCTGGCCAACCAGACGGCAAACATGATGTCCCTCATCGGTTTCACGATGCTGCTCGGCCTTGTCACGAAGAATGCCATCCTCCTTGTCGACTATGCCAACCAGGCAAGAGACAGGGGCAAGGATGTGAAGTCTGCGATCCTTGAAGCGTGCTCGCTCCGTCTTCGTCCGATCTGCATGACAACACTCTCGACCATCCTCGGCATGCTACCTGTCGCCCTCGGCCTTGGCGCCGGCGCAGAGCTCCGCCAGTCCATGGGCGTCGTTTTGATCGGTGGTCTCACAACCTCGACGCTTCTGACACTCGTCGTCGTACCATTGATTTACCTTTTGACGGAACGTCACACAAAGAGAAATTTGAGTGACGAAAGCACAAACCCACAAACTCAAAATGGATGATTTTTAATAGCAAAAATTCATAAGCGATATAATAAAATTTTATACAATATAAATGAAACGTATATTATAACCCATGGGGTATCTGAATACATACCTATAATACGAGATGTATTAATGTTTGGCGGAGGTTATGAATGATGGAAATCATGATAAGAAAAGGGAAAGCAGACGATGCCGCGGATTTAGCGGACGTTGAGACTGCATGCTTTCCGCCGGCAGAAGCTGCCACGGCTGAAGAAATCGCTGCGCGCCTTTCCGTCTATCCTTCCCATTTCTTCCTTCTTTATGCGGACGGAATTTTGACCGGCTTCATTGACGGCATGGTGACAAATGAGAAAGACCTTAGGGATGAGATGTATGCCGATGCCTCCCTCCATGATGAAGCGGGGGACTGGCAGATGATATTCGGGCTGAACACACTCCCATCCTATCGGAGACTTGGTCTTGCCGGCCGCCTCATCGAAGCCATGAAAGAAGACGCGAAAAAACAGGGCAGGAAAGGAATCGTTCTCACCTGCAAAGAAGAGCTCATTCACTATTACGCAAAGTTCGGCTTTGAAAATGAAGGAAAATCAAACTCCTCCCACGGGAATGTCACCTGGTACCAGATGCGCCTCACATTTTGAGAATGACAGAATTGACCGTGTTGACAATGACTCAATTTAGGGAAATTTAAATTTGTCAACGATCAAGGGGCAAGATGCAGGATATCACGTGCAAAAGGATCTCACATTGTATAAAATCTATTTATACCCCATTACAAGAAAACGTGAAATATATAATAGATAGCTATGTTCTGGCGGTTTTTATCCGCTGTGAATAAATCGTATATTTTTCTTCCTATAGCGCGTTCGATATTTTATAATATATACAGTATACTTATATACCAATCATGCAGGAGGTATGCATGAAATTTCGCTGTGTATGGAGCGTCGTGCTAATACTTGGCCTGGCAGCAGCCGGGACGCAGGCAGAAGCGGCGGGGGACAGGGCGGTGATTGCTCATTCCGCTTACGATCTGGAAGAAAAAGGAAATCAGGAATTCAGCACTCGTTCACTCTTCACGGAAGACTGGACGGGAAAGCAGGAGACTACGTTTTTCTTTAATGACGGTTTCGGCCGTCTGACGGAATTTCATGAGTACACAGAAGGCGCGAGGATGTTTCTGATCATCCGGCAGAACATCGCTGCCGATCAGTTTTACGATCTCCATTAAGCTGCTTTCCTGGTTTAACAG
>ERZ791573.1108-NODE-1108-length-11384-cov-2.483185_pt1 | contig 11384 bp, 7 predicted proteins | sample MGYA00509971_ERZ791573 | MGnify/ENA primary metagenome ERZ791573 (study PRJEB30046, sample SAMN00791921) | human gut metagenome | study: EMG produced TPA metagenomics assembly of the A metagenome-wide association study of gut microbiota in type 2...
CTTCCCTGACAATAGCTAACAAGCTTCTCTATCTCCTGCTTTATATAATCCATGCCTGCACCTGTCTTATCAAGTATCAAATCACAGGCTTCACGGCTTATTTTAAGATTATCTTTAGCAAGAAGCCCCGCTATCCATTTTTCAAGAGTAGCAGTTGTCTGTGGCTTCATCTCGCATACATACCCGACAGAATCAACCGCCTTATATACCTTATTACGCTTGTCCACATCTTTTTCTACCATAACAATAACAAGATAATCAGGAATATGCTTAATATAATCTGCAAGCTCGTCATTAGAACTTTTCAAAAAACCGGTATTTTCCATTATAACAAGTCTCTTCTGGGCAAAAAAAGGCAGTGTTTCACACACATCAATTATATCCTTAACGCTGGCATTATCCGAATCATAATATGAATAATTCATTGTATCGTCACCAGCTATAGCATTCTTTAATCTGTCTCTGTACTGCTTCTTAAGATACTCTTCCTCTCCATACAGAAGATATACACTCTTAAATTCGCCCTTTTTAATATCATCACTTATGACCTTCAAACCTGCTGCCTCCGTTTCTAATCTTAAACAATAGTATCAGATATGTACAAGTGGTTCAAGTTGAAAAATATTTTCTCATATCCCAGCACCTTCACAGTTCTATTCTTACAAAGCTTTAAATACCTCAATTTTATACAAACCATCCCTGACACGCACCGCAATCTCTCCACTTTCGTCTGTCCTATACACCTTTGCTCCAATCCCCGACAATCTCTGTAAAGTCTGCGTATGAGGATGTCCATATGAATTACCTGCTCCACAAGATATCAATGCAGTTTCAGGCTTTACATAACTTAAAAATTCCTCTGAACTTGCCCCCTTACTTCCATGATGTCCGACTTTCAATATATTAACTGACACAAGCCGTGCCGGTTCGCCAGCATCCCCTGTCATACTATTGACATCCTCAATAATACACTTTTCCGCTTTCTTTTCTGCATCTCCTGTCATAAGCATAGAAAAATCTCCATATTCCACAAGATATACAGCAGAATAGTCGTTAGCTGACTCGTAATTGTAACCCTTGCATGGGTGCATACACTCAACCGAGAATTCTCCCGATTTAATACAGTCACCTGCATCAGCATAAACAACATTAATCCCAGCATTTTTCAATATCCTCTCTAACTTCGACATATCATCATCAGCCTGCTTCTTTACTGCCGCAGCCCGACTGATTCCCGGCAGTACAACAGTACCTATCTCAAATGTGTTATCACACAGTTCAATCAATTCATATATTCCATTAACATGGTCTTTATCCGGATGACTTATAAACACATAATCGAGACTTCTTACCCCGCAATATTTAAGATAAGTATATATGGTATATCTCCCGACATTCTTCTTGCTTGTGCTTCCTCCGTCAAACAATACATTCATGCCCTCCTTAGTATGCATGACAATTGAATCCCCCTGTCCAACATCAAGCATGGCAATCTTCATGTCTGAATTAATATTGTAATGCAGCCCTGTCAGCACACACACTAATAAAGCAATACATACAGCATCAATTTTTTTATTCATCAATATAATATGTACACATATCCATATAATTAAAACCGCAAAATATAAAAACACCCTTACAGTATCAGGGATTCCCGTAACAATGACTGCATATTTAAAATGTGATGACAAACTGCACAGCTTATAATAAAAATCAAGAATATATCCACCTGCTCCCGCAAAAAAATATGCTGCTTCAAGAGATAGCATGCCAGCAATTCCCGTAAATATACCGCTTATCATTATTAACGACATAAGTGGAATTACTATAACATTAAGAAACAGGCTTATTACAGGAATCTGCCCAGATATAATAAGAATTACCGGAAGTGTCGCAATTGTAACACACATGCCTGTAATAACCGAATCTGCGATTCTGAATAAAATTAATTGAAAAATCCCTGCATTCTTTTTATCAGGACGTCTTATATATATAAGAATAGTTTTATCATCAGACAGTATGGGTTTAATATATATAATTCCTGCCACAGCAAGAAATGACAGCCAAAAAGCTGAATTTATAAGATTATATGGATTAATCCACAGAAGAATAACACTTGCTATCCCTAATGTATTAGCCATATCACTGGTTCTCCCAAGCACGTCTGCCAGCATATATACAAGAATCATTATTACAGCACGGCTGGCAGATGCACTATAACCTGTCATGCACAGATATGAAATTATAAGAAATGTACTAAAACATGCAGATGCAATTCTCCCAATTCTCTTTTTTAACCAGTCATATATAAACATTCCAACAAGCGAAACATGAAGTGCACTTATGGCTAAAATGTGGGAAATTCCATTCTTCTGATACATTCTCTTAACATCATCATCAAGCCCTGACCTGTCACCTAGCACAATTGACTGCATAATTCCAGCATTCTGCTCAGAATATGCATTTTGGTAAATATTTTTTATAGAATCTGCAAATCTGTAAATGCTGGAAATATAACTGCTTCCAGATTGTACATTCACAACATCTGACAAATCTGCACAATAATTAAATCCAAGTGATGTATAATATTTTCTGGTATTAAACTGTCCTTCATTAGATGGTATATTAAAATCCTTTAATGTTACTTTAATCTTAACTTCATCCCCCGGATTGGCAAATCTTTTCTCTGAGTATACTACCAAACCGCTTTTAAACTGCCTTCCCCACGAATCCGGTATAACAAAGGCATTTCTTATATACACCGCATAACCGTTTTCTGACTGTTTAATATCTGCTATGTATCCATTTACACAAGCAGCATATGTTTCGTCCAACAATTTTCCCTGATAACATAGCTTTTCCATACTCTCTTCAGTTCTTAGACACATAATAGGAAACATCATGATAAAAATCACATAAAATCCTGGAATTCCTGTTTTCTTAAGATATATAAAGAATCCGGTAAACACCATTATTCCTACTATAATAACGATATATGGCTTGGCATATAATGACAAATATACTGCAGCAATGCTCATAACTGCTGCCACAAAAAATGGTCTCTTCAATAATATCCTTTCCAGAAACGACCATTAATTATCAGATAAATCTTTTTTTACAAGTTCATTATTCATATGAAATACTGTATCAAGGCTGATTACATCTCTATACATCAGATTAGAATTCCCATTGACAAGTATCTTAACGCCATCAATTCCCTCCAGTCCTGAAAGGGAATTAACAATTGAATATATAGTTACATTGCTCTTTGCATTAACCATATCTGTTGCAAATTCCTGACTGAGATTAACATAACATATCCTGTCGACAACAGATATACTAAGCAGCTTGGTATTCGACGGAATACTCTGGTAACATCCTGACTCTGTTGTTCCTTTAATAAGCTGTTCCATTACAACCTTCTCAACAGATACATTCTTATTATAACAGATTCTCTTGCTGTTCTTTACAAGGGCATCTCCTGACTTGTTAGCAAAATACAGATTAATCGTCTTCCACTTCACATCAGCCATAGCACCTTCCTGTGTATCTACAAAATCCTCATCACTCATATTTCCTATGACTGTTCCATCTTCATACACAGCATCCTTACCATCAACATAAAATCTTACATACAGGACATCACTTATCTGTGACAATTCTTTAACAACTGCTGCCCTGTAAAGTACTTCCGTACCTGGTTTCATTCCATAATAAGAGCTGTCATAATAGACCCCTGCATATATTCCATTAATTTCAACCGTTGGCTGCGATACAGACACCGGCTTAATTATGCTTGTATGCCTGCCTTTTGCAACATTCATTTTTTCAAGAAGTTCATTTGCAACTGAAACAGCGTCCTGACTTTCGATGTATACCCTGCCTTCAGTTAGTGATGTTCCGTCTTCATTAAGAAAATATACAGAATATGGTGTTCCCTTCTTCTGCGAAGAACATGAAACAGTTATAAATGTTACTGCAATAACAATTATAACGAATGTCAATTTCATAATACCTTTCCGTACATGTCCCATCATAACTGCTCCTTTCCTATCCTTTTATTCTTAACAGCTTATGAATATGTCCACTGGCATACTTCCATCTGCATTACTGCTGGTTTTCAACATAATTAAGAGGTATTCTCATTGTAAATGTTGTTCCTATATTTTCCTCACTATGAACCTTAATAGTTCCATGATGCATAAGAATTATGTTTCTTACAATAGCCAGTCCAAGTCCTGTTCCGCCCGTTTCACGCGACCTTGCCTTATCTACCCGGTAAAATCTTTCAAATATTTTATTAATACTTTCCTCTGGTATTCCTATTCCTGAATCTTCAACTCTTATATAAAAATATTGATAATCTGCATTCAGTGAAACATGTACCCATCCATCTTCGACATTATATTTGATAGAATTCTCAACAAGGTTGGATATAACCTGTGTCATCTTAACTTCATCAATCTGTGCAACAACCGGCCTGAAACTTTCAAAAAGCAGTTCAATATTCTTTTTCTGTGCTAATGGCTTAACTCTCTTGAGGGTCATCTCTAACAAATCATTCATATTAACAGATGTAATATTAAGTGTTGCAACAGATTTATCCATTCTGACAAGAGTAAGTAAATCTTCTATAATCTTACTTTCTCTGTCTATTTCACTTACAATATCCTGCATGAACTCCTGATACACTTCTATTGGCACATTTTCCTGCGTATTAAGAGACTCCGCCAATACTTTAATCGAGGTTATAGGTGTCTTTAATTCATGTGACACATTCGAAACAAATTCTGCTCTGGACTGGTCTGTTTCATTAGCTCTGTCCATTATATTATTAAAATCATCTGCAATCTCACGTATTTCGGTATAACTCCTGACAGGGATTCTTTCATCAGTATGCCCTGCACTTACATTTGAAACAATATCAAGTACCCTTTTTACAGGCCGGTTAAGAAAATATATGCCTACGATAAGTAACGCCAGACATATTGTTATAATAACCAGTTTAATATTATTATTCTGACTGTTCACATCGTGAAACATTGCATCTATCTCCGTATAATCAAGATCAGCCACAAGAACAGCGATAAATTTACCCGAATCATTGTATACCGGAACCGCTGCCTGTATATTACCTGTTTTCTTATCATAACCGGAACTGTTCTTATGATTACTGAATATATCGAATACTCTTGGATTAAGAATTGTCTTGTTAGTGTCAATAGAATATGTGTCAACACTGACAACATAATTAAGATTAACAATTCTTATTCTTATCTGATTAAGTGCCGAATAACTGCTGAGTCTGCTGTTCATATCATTATTCTCAGCTGCTTCAAGACTTTCATAATTAGAATATTCTGCTGCAATGAGAACCGCTTCATTCTGAATAACCGCAGTCTGTCTTGTAATTACAGACTGCCTGTAAATATACTCAAAGCCTTCAAATGTACATATTACCGCTGTTGCAACTATTACCGCTATAACTGCGAACTGTCTTGTTGAATATTTATTTATGAACCTGAAAAATGACTGAAACTCCCTGTCAAAAAAGATTTTCCTATGGTCATTTCTTTTTTTAATCTTATTAAACATTAAAATAGTAACCTACTCCCCACTTAGTGTGAACATACTTTGGTTCACTCGGATTATCTTCAATCTTCTCACGAAGTCTTCTCATATGGACATCAACCGTTCTGCCGTCACCTGAATAATCCTGTCCCCACACAGCTTTAAGAAGGTTATCCCTGCTGTATACCTTTCCTGGATTAACTGCTAACAATTCAAGAAGATCAAATTCCTTAGCAGTAAGATTAATAGGTCTTCCTGCAATATACAGATTACGGCTGTCACAATCTATCTTCATATCACCCGCATTAATAATATTGCTCTTTGCTGCTTTCTTCTCTGTCACAGCATTTCTTCTTAAAATGGCTTTCATTCTCGCCTTAACTTCAAGAATGTTAAATGGTTTTGTAATATAATCATCTGCACCATACTCAAGGCCAAGAATCTTATCCATATCATCGCCTTTAGCTGTCAGCATAATTATTGGCACATCTGAAAACTCTCTTATCTGCTGGCATACTGATAATCCATCAAGCTTGGGAAGCATAATATCAAGAAGTATTATGTCATATTCATTGTTTTTAGCATACTCGAGAGCTTCTTCACCATCATATGCACAGTCTACAACGCTATAATCCTGCATAAGACTGAACTTAAGTCCCTTAACAATCATTTTCTCATCATCAACAACTAAAACTCCGCCTGCCATAATCTACTCCTTTTTACTTTCTATGCATATGCAGCTTATCATACGCAAATATAATTCTTTATCTTATTAAATGCTGCTTCCTTAATTCCAGACACTTTCATTATATCTTCTATTGTCTGGAATCTGCCATTATCTGTTCTGTATCTTACTATATCAGCCGCCCTTGAACTTCCAATTCCCGGTAGTGTCATAAGCTCACTTTCTGTAGCTTTATTAATATTAACAATCCCCTCTGTCTGTTCTTCTATAACAGAAATATCCTCTCCATATGCCGGAATATATATCCTTTCCCCATCAGCGACAAGTGCTGCAAGATTAACTGCAGACATATCAGCCAAATCATCAGCTCCACCAGCCATTGCCACTGCTTCATACAGCCTTGTTCCCTTCAGGCACTTTACAACACCTGGAGAATTAACATGACCACATATATACACATATATGTCTTCAACTGATGATTCACTTTCCATATGCCAGCTGTCTTCTATACTACTTGATACGACATTATCTGCAAATGTATTCTCTGAAACTGAAGCATTCTTTCTTCCTGCCAGATATACTGATCCGGTTATAATCAGAAAAACTGCACATATTCCGTATTGTACAGCCCTTTTGTGTTTTTTATATAATTGTCTGTATTCCATGTACACTCTCCTTAAGCATTACCCTTTGGAGATTCCTTTTGCGTACTTTTCTATTTTACAAAATTGTACTATCGAATACAAGCCTAATTTGCCTATAATTGTTTACACTTTTTTCGTTCTTTGGTAAAATGTTACTATTACCGGCTAAGGGAGGGAAGCCATGAATTCATCAAAGAAATCAATTCTTAATTCTAACTTTACATATCTTGCTGCCTTTGTACTTCCAGTTATAATGATGATGGCACTGTACTATACAAGAGGCATATTCCCATGGGGAAACGAATGTTATCTGAGGTCTGACATGTACCATCAGTATGCACCATTCTTTTCAGAACTGTGGCACAAGATAAGAAATGGTGAAAGTCTTACTTACTCATGGGATATAGGAATGGGAACTAACTTCACATCTCTGTTCGCATATTACCTTGCAAGTCCATCTAACTGGTTCGTTGCACTTTTCCCACAAAAATACACTATAGAGATAATGAATGCATTTATAATACTTAAGATAGCTGGCAGCAGTCTTTCTTTAACGTATTATCTTACTAAACACAATAATAACAAGCATGTTATTGCTGCCATATTTGGAATGTTCTATGGTATGTCCGGATTCATTGCGGCATACAGCTGGAATATCATGTGGCTTGACTGTGTTATTCTTGTTCCACTTATCATGCTTGGACTTGAACGACTTGTTAATGAGAACCGCTGCATATTCTATTGCATAACTCTCGGATTATGTATATTTACTAATTATTATATTGCAATCATGGTATGCCTTTCAGTAGTGATTTACTATGTTGTTCTTATGATTGCTTATAACGGTATTAAAAGCCCTATGCAGTATGTGAAGAAATTTATTAATTTCTGTGTATATTCACTGCTTGCCGGTGGACTGGGAGCGTGTCTTCTTCTGCCTGAATTCTATACATTTTCACTTTCAGCCTCAAGCGACACGACATTCCCTGATAAGCTTATTTCTTATTTCAGCATATTATCAATGCTCACAAGACAGCTTATCAACATTCCGGTTCATTTAGGACTGGATCATCTGCCTAACATATACTGCGGCGTTGCTGTTTTTGTACTGCTACCGCTTTATATTATGTGCAGCAAAGTCAATGCACGTGAAAAGATTGGCAAATGTGTCATCCTGCTTATCTTCCTGACAGCATTTAACTTAAATATACCTAACTATATATGGCATGGTATGCATTTCCCTAACAGCCTGCCTTGCAGACAGTCATTCATATATATATTCTTTCTGCTTGCAATGTGCTATGAAGCTGTTATTAACCTTAAGAATTCTACTAACAGGCAGCTTGGTGCATCATTATGGATTGCAATTGGTCTTCTGCTTATTATGGAAGAACTTTTTATTAACTCAGAGACTGAATATTCATTTAAGAGTATATATATAAGTGGAATATTTATTCTTATATATGGTCTGTTAATGTTTATTCATAACAACGCCAGGCTCAAAATTCCTGTTGTTCTTATGCTTGCATTCTCAGTATCAATCATTGAATGTACACTGAATATGGATGCAACCGGTATTGGAACAACAAGCCGTACATCATATCTTCTTGATTATGATGCCGTAAAGACTGTTACAAAAACCGTATCTGATAATGACACATCCTTCTATAGAATGGATAAGCTTTTTGGAGCGCGTTCTAAAAATGATGGTGCATGGCATAATTACCGAACTGTTTCAACATTTTCATCAACATGCAATGCAGGAATGTCAAAGCTTTACAACCTTATAGGAATGGAAAATTCAACTAATGCATATGGCTGCAATGGTCTTACCGCTGTTACTGATTCTCTTTTCTCTGTAAAATACACTATTTCTAACCGACTTTTAGTTGAAAGTGATATAAGAAATTATTATACAGGCAGCGATGGTGAATTTGTGTATAAGAATAATTACACACTTCCTATTGGTTATGCGATTAACAGTTCAACAGCATATGACCTTGTTATGGCTAAGAATAACAATGGTATTGAGAACCAGAATCTTCTTATTCAATCTCTTACCGGAATAAGTGATGTATTTGAATATACTACTTCATTCCCTACTGAAGCCGATTGTATTATAACACCTTCAAAGAGTGGTCATATGTACCTGTCAGTTGCGAATAAATCTGTTGATTCCGTAACTGTTACTATTAATAACACAACCACTTACACCTACAATAATATAAAGAGCAATAACCGGATTCTTGATATTGGTTATGTCCACGACACAGATACTGTCGAAGTAACTTCTGATACCGGCGGAATGAATCTTTCTGTATACACACTCGATGAAGACAAATTCATCAGGGCTTACAATAAACTCAATTCAGAAAGCTATCAGGTTGAGAAATTCTCTGATACTAAGTTTACAGGAACTCTTACTGCTTCCTCAGACAAAGCAATATTATTCTCTATTCCATACGATGGTGGCTGGTCTGTGTATATTGATGGCAAGAAAGCTGACACTTATGCCTGGGAAAATGCATTGTTATGTGTTGACGTAAGTGCCGGAACTCATACCGTTGTATTAAAATATCGTCCTGTTAATTTAATATTGGGTTGCGTTATTACTACATTTTGCATTATTATATTGATTGGCATTTATCTTGCCAGCCGCTTTATTAAAGCAGGAAAAGTAAATATGACACATTTCCCATCAGTTGTCAGAAAATATCTTGATGATCCGTCTCTTACTGACAAAGACATTAAGAAACTGTCTGATGATAATATAGAAAGTTCTATTCTTGATGATATGGATGATTTCGAGAATCTCGAATCACCTGATATTGATGATGAACTTACTGACAGTCTTCTCTCTTCTATTGAAGATGACGAAGATAATTTTAATGAAGAAAATACAGATATTTAATTCAAGGAGGATTTATAAATGAAATTATGGGGTGGACGATTCACCAAAGAAACTAATGAGCTTGTTAACAACTTCAACGCATCAATTTCATTTGACCAGAAGTTCTATAAGCAGGATATTGAAGGAAGTATTGCACATGCTACTATGCTCGGCAAGCAGGGAATTATTCCTGAAAGCGAAAGTGAGCAGATTGTAGAAGGTCTTAAGGGAATTCTTGCTGATATTGAATCAGGAAAGCTTGAAATCACTGATGAATACGAGGATATCCATACATTTATGGAGGCTACTCTTATTGAGAGAATCGGTGATGCCGGAAAGAGACTTCACACAGGACGAAGCAGAAATGACCAGGTTGCTCTTGATATGAGACTTTTCACAAGACAGGAAGTTCTTAATACTGATGCTGAGCTTAAAGAGCTTATGGCTGTTATCTTAAGAATCATGAAAGAAAACACTCATACATTCATGCCTGGATTTACTCATCTTCAGAAGGCACAGCCTGTTACTGTTGCTCATCATTTCGGTGCATATTTCGAAATGTTCAAGCGCGACAGAAGCAGACTTCACGATATATATGAAAGAATGAATTACTGTCCTCTTGGTGCAGGTGCACTTGCAGGAACAACTTATCCATTAGACAGAGAACTTACTGCTTCTCTCCTTGGTTTCTACGGACCAACACTCAACAGCATGGATTCTGTTTCTGACAGAGATTACCTTATTGAATTCTTATCTGCATTATCAACTATTATGATGCATTTAAGCCGTTTCTCAGAAGAAGTTATCATCTGGAATTCTAATGAATATCAGTTTGTAGAGATTGACGATGCATACAGCACCGGAAGCAGCATTATGCCACAGAAGAAAAATCCGGATATTGCAGAATTGGTACGTGGAAAGACCGGAAGAGTGTATGGTGCACTGATGTCATTGCTTACTACAATGAAGGGAATTCCCCTTGCGTATAATAAAGATATGCAGGAAGACAAGGAGCTTTCCTTTGATGCCATGGATACTGCAAAAGGCTGTCTGGCACTCTTTAACGGTATGCTCGCAACTATGAAATTCAATAAAGAAAAAATGCATGACAGTGCCAACAAGGGATTTACCAATGCGACAGATGCAGCAGATTATCTGGTAAATCATGGCGTTCCTTTCCGTGATGCCCACGGTATTGTAGGAAGAATCGTGCTTTATTGTCTGGATAAGAAGATTGCCATTGATGATATGTCATTGGATGAGTTAAAGGCAATCTGTCCGGTATTTGAAGAAGATATCTATGAAGCAATTTCCATGGAAACCTGTGTTAATAAACGTCTGACTGTTGGCGCGCCTGGGAAAGACGCAATGGAAAAAGTCATTGCATTGCATAAGGAATATCTGTCAAAGGACTGGCAGGATGAGTTGAATCTGCCGGAAGAGGCGTAGAAAATAAGTAGCTTATTTTAAAAAATTGGTACATATGTATAAGAAAAATGCAATTCACTTAGTAATTTTTGATAAATTGTGAATTGCATTTTTTGTATAAATAGGATAGTATATTTATCAGAAAGACAACTGTTCGCGATAGACG
>ERZ791573.1109-NODE-1109-length-11371-cov-2.301608_pt1 | contig 11371 bp, 9 predicted proteins | sample MGYA00509971_ERZ791573 | MGnify/ENA primary metagenome ERZ791573 (study PRJEB30046, sample SAMN00791921) | human gut metagenome | study: EMG produced TPA metagenomics assembly of the A metagenome-wide association study of gut microbiota in type 2...
TCCAAAAAGAAAATTATGCCTTAACTTATTGCTTGATGGAATTATTCTTTTGGAAAACATGGGAGAATATATTTAAGCCTATTAAATATGCACTCTGTGTTTCTTTCACTATATTTGCAAAAAAAAGAAAGAATGGAAAGCTTAAAACAAAGGAGAACAATTCGTAAGTATCAGCAGAAAGATATTTCTTCTGATTTGTTAAATGATTTGCTTGAAACCTCTTTCCGTGCTTCTACGGTTGGAAACATGCAGGTGTATAGCGTAATTGTAACCCGTGACGCTGACCGGAAAGCCAGGTTGGCACCGGCGCATTTCAATCAGCCTATGGTGAAGACGGCGCCGGCAGTCCTTACTTTTTGCATCGACTTGCGCCGTTTTAGCAAATGGTGCGAGCAGCGGAAGGCAGAACCGGGATATAACAATTTTGAATGGTTTGTTACCGGAGCTGTGGATGCTTTGTTGGTTGCGCAAACATTCTGTGTGGCAGCCGAAGAAAAAGGTTTGGGCATCTGCTATCTGGGTACTACCACCTACAACCCCCAAATGATTATTGAGGCATTGGAGTTGCCCGAATTGGTCTTCCCTATCACTACCGTTACCGTAGGCTGGCCGGCAGAGACTCCTGCACAGGTAGACCGACTGCCTTTGGGGGCCATTGTCCATGAAGAAACTTATCATGATTATACTCCTGAGGATATCGACCGTCTGTATGCCTATAAGGAATCTTTGCCTGAGAATAAGCAGTTTATCGCAGAAAATAATAAAGAAACATTGGCTCAGGTCTTTACGGATGTACGCTATACAAAGAAAGACAGCGAGGCTATGTCCGAGAATCTTTGGAAAGTAATGAAACAACAGGGATTTTAATTTGAGTATAACGTATGAGGTATAAAGCGTATCCATGCAGTTTTTTGCATGATGACTTTATACCTCATACCTTATACCTTATACTTTTATTCCGTACCTTATACTTTTTTCAAGGCGGTCTGAATTTCTTCGATTTCAGCGCGGAATGATTTGTCCACCTCTTTCAGTTGCTTGATTGTTTTGCAGGCATGCAGTACGGTGGCATGGTCTTTATTTCCGATTAGCGTACCTATCTTGGCTGTAGAGAAGTCTGTATGTTTTTTGGCTAAATACATGGCTATCTGACGGGCTTGCACCACTTCGCGTTTACGCGATTTTGTATGTATGGCGGCATTTTCCAAACCAAAATGTTTGCATACGGTGGTGATGATGTCGTCAATGGTTATGGCTTTGCTTTCGCAGTTCACGACTTTGCGTACGATGCGTTGCGCCAACTCCAGGTCGATTTCCTTGTTGTATATCGTAGAATGGGCCATAATGGAGATGACAATGCCTTCCAGGTCGCGCACACTGTTACCTACATTCTCTGCTATATAATCAATTACTTCCGGCGGGAATTGTAAACCGTCACGATGTATCTTATTGCGCAGGATATTTTTGCGCAATTCTACCGTGGGCTTTTCCAGTTCCGCCACCATTCCCCATTTGAAACGTGTAATCAAGCGTTCTTCCATACCTTGAAGCAGTACGGGAGCCCGGTCTGAAGTGAGAATAAGCTGTTTGCCGTTTTGATGCAGGTGGTTGAAGATATGGAAGAATGTGTTCTGCGTTTTGGTAACGCCTGCAAATTCCTGAATATCGTCAATAATCAATATGTCAATAGTCTGGTAGAAGTTGATGAAATCGTTGGTCGTATTGTTACGTACAGAGTCGGTGTATTGTACTTGGAATAAATGCGCAGATACGTACAATACGCGTTTCTCCGGATATAATTCCTTGATTTTTGTACCGATGGCATTGGCAAGGTGGGTTTTTCCCACACCTGACGGTCCGTACAAAAACAACGGGTTGAATGTACGTGCAGGGTTCTGTGCTACTGTTTCAGCTACAGTGCGTGAAAACTCATTACTGTTTCCTTTGATGAAGTTCTCGAAGTTGTAGTTCGGGTTTAGATGTGGATCTAAATCCTGTACAGCTGGAGCTTGTAAAGGATTAGGTGCTTTATTACCGTTATGGATAGGAGCCTGTGCAGGTAAAGCCTGTGAACGTTTTGTTCCTTCTATGTTGATGGTAATATGGTTGGTCTTATCTGTAAGTATAGAATACATCAACTCAGTACCTTCACCTATTTCTTTATAGATAGCGGTACGGAGCAACCCCACATATTTTTCTTCCAGATATTCATAAAAGAAAGGGCTGGGAACGCCGATTGTCAAAGCTTTGTCCTCGTATTTCAAGGGGACAATAGGCTCAAACCAAGTTTTAAAGGCTGTCGGATTAACGTTGTCCTTAATAAAGTTTAAGCAACGTTGCCACAATACAATAGCCTGATTGTTTTCAATCATATTTACGTCGTTATTAATAAAGCAAATCTTCTACAGCTGCAAATGTCGGAATGAAATTTTAGAAAAACAAATACATTTTTCTTTGCTTTTTTGCTTTTAATTATATTCTATTGGAGTTCAATGGGTTATTAAAGTATGGATGATGTTTTTTAAATGAAAGCTCTTGCATATCTCCAATGCTTTGTAAATTAGAATTTTACTTAATATTGGGAATGTCAGATAAATAATCACCCACTGTTTAATACATTGTTAATTAGTGATTTATTAAGATAGTGTAATAGAGTACATAAGTGGGTGATTATTTAGATATAATCTATATAAGCTTTGTTATTTATCTTTTTTTCCAAACAATGAAAAGTGTACGTAACGTTTAGGATGTGCCTTTAAATCTTCTAATAACGCTGCTGCATTTGCTGTGCTGGCATTTAAATTATAATACAATGCTGAGTCGTTCATCAGTAATCCTAAAGAGTTGTCTTTACGGTTTAATTTATCTGTCAGCAAGCGTACATTGTTCAGTGTAGAGTCTACTTTCATGAAAGTAGATGCATAGTTTACGTCCTTCAGGTTATTGGTAATAACTTTCAGGTTTTGGGTAATTTCAGTTACGTTATTTGTCAACTCTGGTACATCGGTCTTCATCAGAGTGTTTAATTGGCGGCTGGTTGCGTTAAGTGAAGCGGTCAGCTGCTCTGCATTGTGCAGAGTGTTCTCCAAAGCCGGATCGCCTAACAATTTGTTTAGAGAAACTAAGATCGAGTCGAGTTTTGGCATCATCTGCTTCATCTGTGGAAGCAGTGTCTTTTCTGCTTCTCCTAAAATTCCAGTGTTGGCTACTCCGGGAAGAGTATCTTTTTCTGTATAATAGGTTTGACTGTCAAGATTGAAATGCAAGTTCATCTTGACTGTACCCAGCATTTCGGTGACCAATTCTGCGTGGCTACCTGTTGGGATTTTCATCGCTTCGTCCAATTCTACTCCTACAACCACATGGCCGGGATTCTGGAAATTATATTCAATGTCGCGTACAATACCGATTTTAAATCCATTGGCAAATACCGGACTGGATTTTGCCAATCCATTAATGTCGGCAAATTCTACATAATAGTAACTTTCTGGCTTGAATGTGTTGATTCCTTTCAGGTAGTTGAAGCCAAAGAAAAGAATAAGCAGGGAAGCGATACCTGCCAAGCCGATTTTTACTTCTTTTTTCATCTTGTTGTATTGTTCTAGTTTTATTTGTTCTTTTTAAATTCTCTAATAGCTTGATTTATATTCATTTTTTCTCCGTCTTTGAACGCGATGATAAATGCATCTTTAAACTTTGCATCTACTTTGCTGCGTTTCAGACGTAGTATCTTGTTGTAGTCGGTACTTTCACCGTACGTATATTTGTAGATACCTTTTTCTTTATATCGGCCTACGGGAGATAAGCCTTTAAATTGTCTGCTGTTCTTAGGCAACACCTTGTCTGATGTCAAGATTTGTATCTTGAATACCGGCTTACTGGAGGTATTGCTCTTAGAACTTTGAGAAGTTTCTTTTGGCTGGGCCGTTTGGGCAGTTTGCACCGGTTGGGTATCGGCAGCTGTGGGTTCTTCAATTACGATATCTTCTTCTACTTCTACCGGTTGAGAAGAAGTGAGAACTCCCGGAGAAGAAGTCTTCTTGTTTGCTTTGTAATTGACAAAAGCTTGATAAATACTCTGTGCCAGCATGCTTGAGCCGTTGCTTGACAGGAGGTAAGCTTCTTCGTTTGGATTGGTGATATAGCCTAATTCAATCAACACACTGGGCATAGATGTTTCCCGAAGAACCAGAAAACCGGCCTGATGCACTCCTTTGTCTATTCTGCGTGCTTTGTGCCGGAACTGTTGCTGAATCAGCTGTGCGAAGTTGACACTTTGAGCCATATTTTTGTCTTGCAGAAATTCGAAGATGATGTAACTCTCGGAAGAATTAGGGTTGAATCCTGCATATTGTTTCTGATAGTCATCCTCGATAAGGATAACGGCATTTTCCTTTTGTGCCACTTCCAGATTTTCCTGTGTACGGTGCAATCCCAATGTATAGGTTTCCGTTCCACTTACTCTGCTGCTTCGGGAAGCAATCGAGTTGGTATGGATTGAAATGAAAAGATCGGCCTTTGCTTCGTTTGCAATCTCAGCCCGGCGGTGAAGCGGTACGAATACATCAGAGCTTCTGGTGTATACCACTTTAGTATCCGAATGATTGTTCTGAATCAGTTTCCCGAGTTTAAGTGCCACACTGAGGTTGATGTTCTTTTCTTTTCCCCGCTTTCCTATGGCCCCGGGGTCATGTCCTCCGTGTCCGGCATCGATTACCACGGTAAATTTTTTAGGGGACGCGGCATGCATCGCATTTTCCGGAATAACAATCCATAGGAAAATGCAGATGATATATACTGTGTAAACTATGTTATTCCTCATATTAGGGGACAAAGTTAATAGAATTTTTACAGACTTTGGGCGTTAAAGAGGGAAGAAATACTTTTTATAAGCGATAATGTCTATAAAAACCAATAAAAATACTATGGCTTTGTTGGCTTTTACGTATTTTTGCCGATAAAATGAACATTTTGTCATGTTGAGATTTATAAAAAACTGGACACTGCCGCTGGCGATGCTTGCCGGAGTGATTGGATATTTCTGTTTTTCCGAATTGGATTTTCTGGCTCCTACGAAGCCTGTAGTAAAAGTTGCAGTGAGTTTCCTGACTCCTTTTCTGATATTTTCTCAGTTGTTGCTTACCTTTTGTAAAGTAGAGGTGAAAGAGCTGACTCCTAGAAGCTGGCATGGATGGTTGCTTTTGTGTCAGTTGGTTTCGGCTACTGTAGTAGCCGGGGTGTTGTATACCTGTGCATTGGACGAAGCCTGGCGTGTAGCGTTAGAAGGAATGTTGGTTTGTCTGATTTGCCCTACGGCTACAGCAGCTGCAGTGGTGACCGGCAAGTTAGGAGGAAATGCAGCCGCACTGACGACGTATACGTTAGCTTCCAATTTGCTGGCGGCTGTTTTTGTTCCACTTGTTTTCCCTTTGGTGGAGCCGTCGACAGTCGAGTTTATGACTGCATTCCTTTATTTGCTGGGTAAAGTATTTCCCTTGTTGCTTTTCCCTTTCTTTCTCGCTTTGCTGCTGCGGCATTTTCTTCCTTCGGTGCATCGTTTTCTGGTAGGCTTGAAAGACATGGCATTTTATTTGTGGGCGGTAGCACTTACTATTGTCATGGCACAGACTACCCGTTCGGTGGTAGAGGGAGATGTGGCTGTTTCGGAAGAAATATTGATAGCTACCCTTATCTTAGTGGTTTGTGTGTTGCAGTTTGCTGTCGGAAAGTGGATAGGAGGCCGCTATCAGGAGCGTATTAGCGGGGGACAGGCATTGGGGCAGAAAAATACAGTATTGGCTATTTGGATGGCTTATACTTATCTCAACCCGGCATCAGCTATTGCTCCCGGTAGTTATGTATTGTGGCAGAATCTTATTAATAGCTGGCAGCTTTGGAAGAAAAGGAAACAAGAGGAACAATAAAATATTGCCGGTCTGACAGTATTTTGTAAGTAAGATAGGGGCAATAGACTTCCTCTCTTGCGTTTATATTGAAAGAAACGGGTAACTGCTTTCGGTTAAGGGAGTAAATAAACCTGAAATCAGGAGCAGAAGCCTTGAAGAAAATAAACCTTAAATCGAAAAAACAATGAAAGAAAGTGAACTTTGCAAAGACATGCCGTCTCATTATGCGGCTTGTCTGCACGTAGACTGTCCTTGTGCGGCATCTTGTCTGCATCAACTTGTGTATCAGCCACTGATGGAAAAAGAAGCTGTTTTCTACCTTATCAGTCCTCTTCGCTGTACCAAAAATCAGTCGTGTGTCTATTATCGCAATGCAGAGCCTGTGCGTTATGCGTTCGGTTTTAAAGGCATGAAAGAAAAGATGTATCCTGCCCAGTATCGTAAATTCATGTCTGTGCTGACTGCGTATTTTGGGTATAATCCCTATTTCGACCGCAAAAAAGGGAAACGTGCCCTTCCTCCTAAGGAGCAGGAATTCATTTTGCAAACGTTGAAAAAGTTGGGAATAGAAGAACCTTTGGAGTTCGACCGTTACGAAAATCGGGTCAATTGGAAAGACTGATACTCCTTACATGTAAAAACTGCACTCATTGCCCGAAAAAAATACACTACTTTCAGGTAGTGAGTGCAGTTTTTACATGTAAGTACTGGCGAGTATTAAAATCGTGGCTTGCCATACTCCGGTTATATTCGTGCTATGGTATCTTTGGCTTAAAAACCAACTGCCCTATAATTGAAGAGACAACAACTATAAAAGATATTGAAATTTTTATCAAATGAAACTACTTCATATTTCAGATACTCATGGCAAACATAAATTATTGACCGGTTTGCCTGTAGCCGACATAATAATACATAGTGGTGATGTGGGGATGATAGGAACCGAAGAAGAAGTTATAGACTTTTTAAACTGGTTTCTCGATTTGCCTTACCGCTATAAAATCTTTGTACCTGGAAATCACGATGATTGTCTTATGGATGCGGAGATTAGTGGGTTGGATAACAATTGTTTTATTCTTTGCAATAAAGGAATAGACGTAGAAGGTATAAAAATATATGGAGTTCCTGCATTTACTGAATATGCTATAACGGGTGAAGAGGACAAATATATCAATCTTATTCCCAACAACATAGATATTCTCGTTACACACCAGCCTCCTTATGGTATTCTTGATTATTCAGACGGTGTACATTATGGGTCTGTCTTGCTGTTAAAGCGATTGATGGAGATTAAACCGAAATTTCACTTGTTTGGACACATACATGATGCATATGGTATTGAAAAAGGACAATATACACTTTTTTCAAATTCCTCGGTTATGGACAATAATTATCAATTAAAACACAAAGCGAATTTATTGGTTATAAATACAACCGGAAATGATGTTTTATCTTTATGCCCCAGCCAATAATAATAGAGAAATTCCAGATGTGGACGAAGTGACTGCAATGATATAGAGGCTTAATAAGCACATGGGTTTCTATTGTCTGAATTTAGGGAAGAAATGGGTGTATAAATTCTGATATTTGATATGAGTTTCCTATTATTTTAGGAATAAAAGATTTAAAGAGAAATAAAGATCCTCGTGATGTATTGTTTTGTAAACCCTTGTAATTCAAAATATTTTGTTATATTTGTGCTCGGAATTATAACAAATTTATATAGATTTACTATGAAAAAGGCTATATTTTTAGCATGTGGGATATTGTGGGGTTGTACAATAACCATGCAGGCAGAAGACCTGCCTTATAAGAATCCAAAGCTCTCTGTAGAAGAGCGTGTAGAGGATTTGCTGAAGCGAATGACAGTGGAAGAAAAGTTCTGGCAAATTTACATGATGCCCGGAGATTTGGATGCCGGAAAAGAACGCTTTAAAGATGGTATTTTCGGGTTCCAGGTAGCTACTGTCGGATCGTCCGATCCGCAAATGCGCCAGATGCTTCAATACAATCCGAAGATGACAGCGGCCGAAACCGTAAAAAAAGTGAACCGCATTCAGCGCTATTTTGTAGAAGAGACTCGCTTGGGTATTCCTGCCATTATTTTCGATGAAGCTTTGCATGGACTGGTGCGTGGAGGAGCAACTGCATTCCCGCAATCTATCGCCTTGGCTGCGACATTCGATACTACGCTGGTCAGCCGGGTGTCTACCGCCATTGCCCGTGAAACAAAAAGCCGCGGAATCCGACAGATTCTTTCTCCGGTGGTCAATCTGGCTACAGATGTACGCTGGGGACGTGTAGAAGAGACTTATGGCGAAGATCCTTGTCTTTCGGCTGATATGGGAGTCAGTTTCGTGAAGAATTTCGAACGAATGGGTGTGATTACTACTCCGAAACATTTTGCAGTCAATTCCGGTGACGGTGGACGTGACAGTAACCCGATTCATTATACGGAACGTTTTCTGGAAGAAACTCATCTGGTACCGTTTAAGGCTTGTTTCCAGCAGGGTGGTTCCCAGTCGGTAATGACTGCATATAATATGATAGATGGTACACCTTGTACGGCTAATTCCTGGCTTACTATCGATAAGCTCCGTAAAGAGTGGGGCTTCGACGGTTTTACTATTGCTGATGCCGATGCGGTAGGTATTATTCATAAACTGCACCATACTATTAATAATTGGGAAGAAGCTGGAGCTACGGCTGTGAACAATGGACTTGATGTTATTTTCCAGACTACTTATGAAGAGCATGAACCTTTTTTGGAAGCATGTCGTAAAGGGCTGATAACGGAAGAGGCTTTGAATAGAGCGGTACGTCAGGTCTTGAAGGCTAAGTTCCGTTTGGGATTGTTTGAAAATCCGTATATGGATGAATCGGAAGCCGACCGCTGGAATGCCTGTGCAGAGCATCGTGCCTTGGCTCAGGAGGCTGCTGCCCGTTCGATGGTATTGCTGAAAAATGAAAACCAGCTGTTGCCTTTGTCGCGCGACTTGAAGCGTATTGCTGTCATTGGTCAGGATGCTGCAGAGGCTCGTTTAGGTGGATATAGCGGTCCTGGTGTAAATAAAATCAGTATTGTAGAAGGATTGAAAAAAGAACTGGCCGGTAAAACGGAGGTAATCTATGAAGAGGGCTGTAAGCGTATGAATCCGCAATGGCTGACTATCCCGGAAAACTGCCTATCTCAAGAAGACGGAACCTCAGGATTGGCTGCTTCTTATTTCAAGAATATCCGTTGGGAGGGAACTCCTGCTTTGAAACGGAATGACAAGGCTGTGCAGTTTTCGTGGACGCTCTTTGCTCCGGATTCTTGTCTGGCTGTAGACTGGTTCTCGGTAGAATGGAACGGAAAACTGAAAGCGCCGGTTTCAGGAGATTATCAGATTGGTCTGGAAGGAAATGATGGATATCAGTTGTGGATTGATGGTAAAAAGGTAATCGACCGTCCCGAAAAGGCGTCTTTTCGTACCGAAGTTGTTCCTTTCCGTTTGGAAAAAGGAAAAGAATATGCAGTAAAAGTCCGTTTCTATGAAAATACCCGTAATGCCCGTATCCGTTTGGTATGGAATGTAGGAGTACAGAATGAAGATGCTTCCATTGAAAAAGCAGTGCGTGCTGCAGCTTCGGCTGATGTAGCTGTTGTTGTGGCTGGTATCGAGGAAGGTGAATTCCGCGACCGTGGCTATCTGACTTTGCCGGGACGTCAGGAAGAACTTATCAAGCGTGTGGCTGCTACCGGAAAACCGGTTGTGGTAGTGCTGGTTGGTGGTAGTGCTGTAGTGATGTCCGAGTGGTTGGATAAAGTACCGGCAGTGCTGAATGCCTGGTATCCGGGTGAAGCTGGTGGTGCTGCAGTAGCTGATGTCTTGATGGGGGATGCCAATCCTTCCGGAAAACTGCCGATTACTTATCCGATAGATGAGGCTCAGTTGCCGTTGAACTATAGCCATAAACCTACCGGAAGAAGCGATGATTATCTGAATCTGACAGGTGAGCCTTTGTTCCCCTTCGGTTATGGATTGAGCTATACTGAATTCGAATACAATAATCTGAAAGTACAGCTTTCTGGTAAACATACTTATAATGTTTCATTTACAATCCGTAATATCGGAAAATACAAAGGTTATGAAGTACCTCAACTTTATTTGAGAGACAAAGTTGCTTCGGTTACCCAACCGATAACCCGTCTGATTCATTATGCAGCTATAGAATTGAATCCGGGAGAAGAAAAAACGGTATCGTTTATCGTAAACGAACACGATCTTTCTATGTTGGACAAATCGATGAACCGGGTGGTAGAGCCGGGTGATTTCCGTTTGATGATTGGCCGTTCTTGCAAGGATATCCGTTTGCAGGAAGTGATTAATGTAAAAGAATAAATATCGGAGATAAATATAGATTGTGTTTTTAATGATACGGAGACTATTTCAATTTGAGATAGTCTCCGTGTTTTTTTCTATTGTTGGCAATTACTGCTCCAAGATTATTCTGATAATTTTTCTTTCTTGATTTCTGTAAGGTAAAAACGGAAGAAAGCCTCTTTTATTTCATCACGGACACGGTGAAATTCCGAATCAATGAATTCTGCTGTTCCGGTAGCGTGCGAAGGATCGTCGAAACCAATATGAAGTCGTTTTCCCACTTTGCCGATGAATGCAGGGCAGTTTTCGTTTGCACCCCCACAGACTGTAATCACATAATCCCATTCTTGGTTGAGGTATGTATTTACATGTGTCGGTTTGTGTGAGCTGATATCTATTCCTGCCTCTTTCATAACTTCTATGGCTTTTGCATTGACTTGTGTAGCAGGTTCTGTACCACCGGAATAAACTTCAATGTTTTTATCGAAAGATTGTAGGAATCCATGTGCCATCTGGCTGCGGCAACTGTTTCCTGTGCAAAGAATCAGTACTTTCATATTTGTGCTTTATGTTTTGGTTATTTTTATATCGAAGGCAAAAATATGAATAAAAAATGATACACAGAAAAAGTGCTCATATGGTAAAGTGACCGTTTTGCAGATAACAGACTTTTGAGAGGCATATTCTTGGAGAGATGAAATACGTAATACTTTTGAAATAATAAGGCTCTATTTATTATAAACAAGGTGGAAAATTGTATTTTCTGGCTTTTAAAGTCTGTTATTATACTGCTGTTTTATTAATTTTGTATTTGCGCGATTGTAAGGAATTGAGGGGAATTCTGCGTGCGTTTATAAGATTATTTCTGATTTTAGTTATTATTTGTTGTATTAGTTAAAATAGATTTATTTAAAAGTAAGTGAAGAGTTGCTGAAGCTTTGATTATCAATGGGATTTCAAAAATATTTGTGTCAGCTGGCAGAATATTTTATGAGACTTATGAAATGAGGCATGAACATTTTGATTTTTTAGTTGTTCTAGGAATACCTTAATTCCGCAACACTATTATAAAATATTTTTTTTAAGTACCTGAGCAAC
>ERZ791573.1117-NODE-1117-length-11311-cov-9.669332_pt1 | contig 11311 bp, 8 predicted proteins | sample MGYA00509971_ERZ791573 | MGnify/ENA primary metagenome ERZ791573 (study PRJEB30046, sample SAMN00791921) | human gut metagenome | study: EMG produced TPA metagenomics assembly of the A metagenome-wide association study of gut microbiota in type 2...
GAGCATTGTCTTTGGGGGCAATCGAGAACAAATGCGTAAACTCGCATTTGGAGACCAGGCTATCAGTGAAAATGGTAACAATTGGGATGTTGACAGTTGCAGTGGCATAGACAGATGGGCAACGGACATATATGACTTTTGTTGTCGGGAGTTTGGTGAAGAAAATGTCGTTTCGTTCATTGTTCATTTAGACGAACTCAATCCTCATGCACATGCAGTCATTGTCCCCATTACAAAGGACGGCAGACTGAGCGCAAAAGATCTGTTTGGTGGAAACGACATGAATCAGGCAAGATTGAGAATGCGAGAACTCCACAGCCGACTTGCAGAGGTTAATGAAAAGTATGGACTGGAACGTGGCGATGACATCACCATAACTGGAGCCAAGCACAAGTCAACAGAAACTTACCGCAGAGAGCTGGCTGATGAATGCCGCACTTTGTCAAATGAAGTAGGCATGAAGAAGATGCTTCTTTCAAGTCTTAATCGTAGCATCACAAAAGCTGAGACTAAAATCAAGGCTCTGCAGACTATGGTCAGCAATCTGGAGAAAGCGGAAGCAGAGAAACAAGCGACCATAGCCGAACTTGAAGATTACATGAAGAATCATCTTGGTGATGCAGTTGAGATAAAGGCAAAGATTACCGCCACCAGAAAGGAACTTTGGGATGTTCGTGACAAATTGAATGACAAGAAGATGAAACTTGAACAGGCTAAGTTGCAACTTGATGAGTTGCAGAAGAATACCTCCTACATCGAAGCAAGAAACAGGGAGATTAAAGCCGATTTTGAAAAAACAGCTGTTTCATACCAGCAACAGATGATCAATAAGATTTGGGCGTTGGCTGGCATGAAGGCGTTGGCTGAGATAGCAGACATCTATCCACGTATGACGAGTAATCATGACAGTAGTCTCTTTGATGATTGCTTTACTATGGACTTTATCACTCATGGTGACAAAATCATCTATTGTGCCATGTACTTGTATGTCGGTTACGTAAACGAAGCAACGAACTTCGCTGAAAGCCAAGGAGGCAGCGATACCAAGGACTGGGGACGTGAGAAGGACGAAGACGAGATAGAATGGATTAAACGATGTCTGCGACAAGCTACTCGGATGGTAAAACAAAGAAAGAGCACAGGGGTAAGACTGTGAATGATTAGATGTGAGAAATCATATAGGCTTCTCACATCTAATCGAATACACCAATGATGTTACCAAATAAAATACACATCACTTCTTCTTTTACAATAAGCAACAGCCACATCACGTGCCGCTTTTATTCTAGTTTTTTCAAGATCCGCCTCACGTTGTGATTGTCTTTCGATGAGTTCAACTGCCCGCCGAGCTTCTGCATCTTTAGTTTGCTTGATTTGCATGCATAGTTGTTTGGCTTCAGTAGCACAAGAGCTTGTCATATCTATTTGTTGCAGATATTCGACTGCTGCATCAAAATTACCATTAGAGAATTCTGCCCGAGCTTTCTGAATGACATTATTACATTCCTGCGTTTGGTATTGACGATAAATTGTAGTTATCTCGTTATTGACTTTTGTGTAGCCTGAGATTGTCGCAGGACAAGAAAACAACAGAGCCAGTCCTTCACCATATTGTTGAATATTGGCGAAAGTGCGAGCACGTGATATAACAGAATTAAGATTATGCTGATAGTAATCTATGATTTTGTCTTTTGCCTTATTTACAAAGTCTGTTAGACGTTTGTCTTGGGCGGACAATTTAGAAATGGCATTTTTTATTGCGTCATCATCAGAGAATCCTTCTCCACGTACTGTAACGACACAACTTGCAAAAGTTGTACTTGTGGCAAGATTGGTACAGACAAAATTGAATTGTATGTCGCTTGTATGTATATTCCTCATACCGCCTTCAACAACTTGTTTGTTAACGAAACTAATCTCTGGCTTTATGGCAATGGTACTTACTTCAGCTGTTTCAACTCCACTTTCAGTCATGGCTGGCAAGAACTTGCTCCTCAGCATCTTTGCCGTATTATCACTTAATTGGCAATTACCAACAGGAAGCGCAAAGGCTATTTCTATTCCTTGTGCGAAAATAGTTGCATAAGAAGTCAACAAGATTGTCAATGTAAGCAAGACTTTTCTCATAATACACCCTCTCGTTATTTAATGGTTACAATTAGCATATTGTTGCTTGTAGTTCTCTCAATCTTGATTCCAAGATTCCTGAAAAATGTCAACAACTTCAATCCAAACTTATTGATATTATACGTTCTTCCGTTCTCGTCTTTTAGCGGTATGCGAATATCGTCGAAGAGCATCTGCTTGTCGGTTGTTCCCTGGATATGGTAATTGCCTTTATAGGCATTTTCTTCCACCCACATTTCCAAGGCATCGGACAAAGCAAGACCGTCTGCGCCAACCTCTTGCGACATAGAGCGAGATGATGCCTCGTCAATGCCGACTGTTACCGCTATGGATTGTCCGTTTTCAGCTATGTCCATCAGTTTCTCCTGCATGGTGTTCAAAAATTTGTCCATCCCTGCCTCGACAGCTCTTGATGTAAGTTTACCATAGTCATCGGTGTAAAACTTACCGCTTTCGCAAACTGCATTGGCAAGCGAATTTGCAGTAGAGGTTTCATAACCAGACAGGATTACTTTCATGGCATTGCCAGAAGGAGATTCCAACAGGTTTATTTCCGCTTCGACATAAACATCTGCACCAGACTGTTGTATAATCATAGTCTTGACATCCTGTTGTTGGGTATTGCCTAATGCGGTTGCTTTTGACAAGGCTTTTAACTTGGCAAAAAAATCAACAGTAGTATACCCCCTTTGGTCGAATGCTTCCTTTATCTTGGTCAAGGCAATACGCTTATTCACGTCATTCTCCAAAACGGTACGTATGTCTTCACCTTGCTTTGTATATGGTATGACCATAATCTTTGGTCGTGCCGTAGGTAAAGGAGTAACTTGAGACTCTATGCTTTGTGCCCATGTGCAGCAGAAAGCACACAGCCCCAATAGTATTGTTGCAATTTTTTTCATACTCATTTCTTGATAATTAGGTTACAACGTATTAAATTGTGAGAAGCTTTACTATTTTCAATAGCGGTAATGATTTTGCTTGACACGCTGCATTCGGCGAATGACTCTCCTGATAGTTTTGTCACCTTGGCCTTCCCGAGTTCTGACGGATACGGTTTGCCGTCAAGCATCTCTACTGATTCTATCGTAAACATATCGCCGACCTTGATTCCGGCTTCCTTGCCAACATTGAGAAGTATCGTGCTTTTACCTATCGTCTTCAAGACTTTTCCTTTGACAGGAAAGTTGATACGGAAATATTCGTAGATATCGGACTGTAAGCTTTGCATGGCTACTGTAACGGCACTCTCTGGCGACAGCATTTCCTTACTGCATTTTCCATCAAAACTCTGCGCCTCATTGCTTACGCCTGTCTCTACGTCAACAACTTTCAACTGAAATGCTACACTCGCTTTATAGCCACGTATGCTTCCGTCACCGTTCTTCATGCGATAAACTGGAATCTTGACAATATGACCTGTTATCAATTGCTCGGCAGCAACAGCCCCACCTTGTTCTGCAAGATTATGGCTGTCGAGAAAAGCCTCGCTCTTCTGTAGTTCAAGCTCATCCATTACTTTATCGCGACTTGTTCTGTCAACAACAATAAAACGGTGAGTGTTAGTCAGCATTTCCACAACTTTCTCTGTTACAAGTCCTGTGTATGGACTCTCTTCATCGCAGGTAAACTGAGTTACGCCTACGACAGGGCGGTCATCTGCTGCTAACGAAACTTGCGTATACCCACAAAGGATACACGCAAGTATGACCGCATATAAAATGCGATAATTTCCCATTACAGATTCTTTGCAGTTTTTGCTGTTTCAATCATCTGCTTGATGGCTGCGACCTTCGCCTTTGACTCTTCAAGCAAGACAGGGTAAGCATCTTTTGTAAAGGCGAGAGCTGATGCTATCTTTGCAGCCTTCATTGGATTCTTGTTAGTAGAAGATGCCTTGGTTGCAGCTTCTGCACCTTTCCCGGCCTCAGCGATAGAAACACCTTCTGCAGTTAGAGTTGTGCTCAACGCAACAAGTTCTTCTACAGTAGGTTTCTTGATGCTTACGTCTGTAACACCATCCTTCGTCTCGCCAATCTGACGATAATAAAGGTCTTGGAGTAGAGCTGATGACACAGCGGAACTGATGGCTGCGTTGTAAACACCCTGTACATAGGTGTCAACATCTGCAATTCCAGTTTGCTTTGGCTGCTTAGAGCAAAGTTTCTCCAATTTTGCACAACGGTCGATACTTGCCTTAATGTCCTCTTTGGACTGACCGAAACAGAATGATACCGACATTGCGAGTAACGCTGCGGTAACGAATAAAAATCTTTTCATCTTGTATTATTTTTAAGATGACTGCCTGGCTACCACAGCAGGGTTAATTTTTTATTGGCGAATATACAAAATAAAAGAACGTGGAGCCAGTCTGTCACTCGTTCCACGATTCGTAGGCCTTCGCATTGCCCTGTCAGTCCGAAACGAGCAACGCCGAAAGCCCCACGTATGTGTAAGTATATAAATACCCTTTCTTGGCAACGAATGCAAAATGCAACCGAAGCCAATTAGGGCTGTATACAATACACCCATGAGACGTTCCTTGTTGCTTTGTTCTTGACTGACAAATGAGTTTGCGAAGTTCACGAATCGTCAAAACCAAAGCGTCAGATACGCCTTTTACTATGTATATGTCTGCCCAACCTCTGCCCATCGGGGCTTCCGGTATGGGTATAGACGTTACAAAGGTAACACTTTTACTTTGAAAACCACTTTGTTTGACTGGTAAAGTATGATTTTAAGGTATGATTTAACATTATTAAAGATAAATATGTCAAAAAATTCCACTTTGGCATGATTTTTCTTGCCAAAAAGTTTGTATTATCAATGATTATTCGTATCTTTGCAGTGTTAGTTCCAGCCGAGCCTCTTTACAATGCTTAAATAGGCTGGGCTTTTTTGTTTATAGGCTATGGCAAAGATAAATTTCGGAAAAGGTTACAAGACCTCACGAGAACTTGTAATCTTATTGGAAAGTCGTGGGTTGATAATTAATGATAGGCAAAAGGCTCAATTGTATTTGGAGAGCATTGGCTATTATCGATTGTCTGCGTATATGCATCCCTTATTGAAAACTCCAAAGACTCTTCATCTGTATAAGGCAGGTGCCACATTTAACAAAGTGATGATGCTTTATCGCTTTGACAAGAAGTTGCGCTTACTCCTCTTTAATGAGATAGAGAAGATAGAGATTGCTGTGAGAGAAGCCGTGATGAATATGACGGCAGAACGGACTGGTGACATATATTGGCTTACCAATTCTATACATTTTCGTGTCCTCTCCATCTTCAGCAATAGTATGGCAATGTTATCGAAGGAATATGAGCGTTCCACGGAGGACTTTATAGAACATTTCAAAAGAAGTTACACCGAACTTTACCCACCTGCATGGATTCTTGGCGAACTTCTCCCAATGGGTAGTGTGAATATGTACTATAGGAATCTAAAAGACAAAGGTCTGAAAAAACAGATAGCCAAACGTTTCTGCCTTCATGCTCCAGTGTTTGAGTCTTGGCTTTCTGTGCTTACGCTTACTCGCAACGCTTGTTGCCATCACGCTCGTGTTTGGAACAAAGTCAACAAGATTATTCCAAATGATATGAGAGGCATGACTCGTCCTTGGATTACTATTCCTGCGGACAAGCGAAGAATCTATTATAACATGTGCATCATCAAGTATTTCCTTGACATCATCTCTCCCAACAATGACATGCTTGACAAGATGAACAGACTTTTTGCTACGTTTCCAGAAATAGATAAGGCTGCCCTTGGTTTTCCTTCTGGTTGGGAAAACGAACCTCTGTGGCAATAAAATGCAATATGGAGTGACAGCTAACCACCCTACATCACCCACATTTTCTGTAATTTTGGTGTTACAGAAGGTTAAAAACGTTAAATTTCACCTTTTCTATTAATAAACAGAATCCATACGGTCACTTTTCTACCGTTTAGAGCGTATAACACTGATAATCAACTAAAAATAATACTTATATTGTTCCGCTACGGGGACAGCAGTCCTCATTCCTTTAACCACCAGCTTTCCGCGCCAATAATCCTCTATACACTTATAGTTCACTGCGAATGATGCGTGAACCTTTACAAATACCATCACGTTATACTTCACGAGCTGTTTCAATAGAACGTCAAGAGACCGTGAAGCGATGTAAAGAACCTCCTGTTTGGGGTTGATGGGATGCAGCCGCATATAGTGATTGCTTGTCGTTTCAATACAGGAGTAATCATAAGGATTGAAACGTTTCCTTACCCTGTCTTGATAGCAAAAGAATACTTTTGGTTCTGACTGCTCCTCGGTGGCATCCTCTCCAAAAGTATTCTCTCTAACTTTAATCAGAATGGAATCTCCATTGTCCAAACTGAGTTCCTTGTAAACCTGGATGTCTTCAGCATCCTTTGGCATTTTGATGATAATTTCCTTTTTCATATGCGTTGAATATTTGTTTTTCGTGCAAATCAACGCATATTTCTATGGTGATGCAAACCAACTTCGTAAATCCAGTATTCCACTTCGAGATTAGTTCCCGGAGCCACTTCAATAAGCGTTGGTTTGCCTAAATATACGAATTAAGGCCCACGGAATAACAGTGTATTCCATGAGCCTCTTTGGAATGTGTAGGCTATTATAGTCACACGCAGTGACAGTCGTCACCACATATCTTCGTTGTTGTCACCTGGAGCTTGACTTCCATAATAACCTGGAGCCCCTGGTGACCCAGCCAACAACTGCTGAGTTCCTACTTCATATACCTTCATCTCTTTTCTTCATCATATCATTCTGTTTTATTTGATTATTACTTTCTTTCCATTATTGATATACACTCCCTTCGTTGGTTTGCTCACCTTGCGACCTTGGAGGTCAAAGATGCCTTCGGCATTGCCATTACTGTGCAATCCTTCGTCGGTTACGGTGATACACTCTATGCCTGTGGTCTCATCGTCATCGCCTGGGAAGGCGAAGCCTCGGGCAAGCTTGGCTGTCGATGGTTCTGTGGCTTCTGATGTCAATACGTTCAGATAAGCATTGCCAGGAGCGGCCTTGAGCTTCTTGCCGACTGAGGATTGGTCAACATTATTGTTCTCATCTTTAATCAAACTGAGATAGAAACCGAGACCTGTCTTATTCGCAACACTGTTATATGTGAGGCGATAAAGCGTATATCCATCGGCGGCTACCAGCGTCTGCTCCGTGGCAGGTGTAGCCACGAGGTCGGTGGTTGTTGTTGCTGAAAGCTCGTCGCTTATGGTTGTGGCTGAGAGTGTCGGGCCGTCGCTCCAGATGAGTACACCTTCACCCTTTGCCACCTTGTTGCCACTGCGCTCGGTAAGTGTCATCTTGCCGTTAGCCACCTTGGCATCGTAAACCTTCAATGTCTTTCCTTCCGGAGCAGAGATTTCGTGGGCTGCCTGCTGGTCGCTGAAGGTGGCGTAATAGTCGGTTGAGCCACTGTTTGCAACAAGGGTAAGATTCTTATTCGATGGGTTCACAATAGCCGAAGGTTCCGAGTCTCCAAACTTATAGCAGAATGTGACGTTGTAATTGCCGTCGGCGGGGATGGTCACAACTGCATTATTATCACCAGCAGGATAAGTCGTAGTCCATGAATGGTCTTTGCAGATTTTAAAATTATAATTTCCTGCCGCCAATGTACGGTTAAGCAGGGTGAGCGTGTAGAGCTTGCCGTCTTGCGAAGTCATGTCACATTCGGTATTTGCTAGATTCCACCCTGCACCAAGCAAGGTTTCATCTCCCACAACGGTAAGAATCATATTCAAGACTGAAACAGATAATTCAAGTGTTTCCTCATTGAAATTCATCTGATATGGGAGTCCTGCCTCTGGAGTGAATTTGTATTGATATGAGGAGTTGTCGCTTCCAGTAACGGTAATGGTGTATTCACCATCTTCATTAAGGGTTAGTGCAGATGTCCACATACCATTGTCATTTCTTCTCGTAGTCAGATTAGTTGTCACTCCTTGAGGACTCAACAATTGGGCGTAGTATATCACAAATGTCTCACCCTCAGATGGCTTGATTGTTGCAGTCGGACTGTCGTCACCCACATTATATGTGAAAGTGATGTCGTATTTACCGTCCATAGGGATGGTCACAACTGCATTACCATTATTAGGATACGTTGTCGCCCATTCATGGTCTTGGCAGACCTTATAGAAATAATTTCCTGCCGTCAATGTGCGGTTGAGCAGGGTGAGCGTATAGGTATTGTTATCAGCCGTAGTCATGTCGCATTCGGTATTTTGAGGATCCCACATAGCACCAAGCAAGTTTCCGTCTCCCGCAACGGTATATGTTGCCCCGGTAGGCTCGGCAGGCTTCATCTCGTCGGTGATGTCTTTCCAGGATGGTCCTTCGCCATGATAGCGGTCTCCGTCGGCATTGAGATCAACACTATACGAATTTCCACCATTACTTAATACATAGTTGAAGCTTTCATACCCCGTGATGGTGTAATACCAGAACTGCTCACCGTTGATGGTAGTATATTCCGTCATCTTTGTGCCTGGCCAGGTGCCGAGAATTGGGGACCAATTAAGATCTGCAGCGTATAAATAAGGAGCTTCATATCCCTTGACATAAATGGTTATTCCATCAGCGCCGGGAGTGGTGCTGCCAGTCTTATGATATGTAACCTTACTGTTAGATTCGAGTCCATACACGCTGGTGCATCCGTAATATATATCGATGTCACCCGACTCAATGCCTTCGCCGATAGTGATTATAGTCTCTTCGCCAATGTTGATGTCGGTCTTTGTGCCGTCTTCACCAATCTTATACCAAGCGCTTGCCACTTTGTTTGTTGGTGTGATGGTGATGTCGAGAGTCTCAGAAGTGAAAGTCTTGGACAATGAAGAGAAAGTCAATTTGCAATTTTCGGGTGCCTCTTCGCAGTCGTCCTCCTGGTGTCCGTCGTATGCCAGTTCGGTGGCAGTGGCGGCAGTGGCATCGAAGAGATATGGTCCGTCCTCGCCAATCTTGCCATTGCCGTTGAGCACATAGATGCGCATGTTGCCCTTAGCTATTTCTGGCGATGTCAATGTGCCGTCGTTTACGGTCACTGTCTTGCCTGTTATCACCTCGGTGTATGTGCCGTTGAGCACGCCTGAGAAGGTGGCGGTACCTGAGATGGCAACGAGGACATAGCTGTCGATGTCGCCGCTGGTGTATCTGCGCTTGAAGGCGATAGTGCCGTTGCAACCCTCAGTGGAATACTGACCCTTGCGAAGGGCTGGTATCTTCTGACGTATCTGCGACAGTCGGGCGATATGGCGAGCCAAAGGCTTGGAGAGCGTTGCAGCCATATTGCCGGTAGCTTCGCTGTATGAGCCGAAGCCAGTGGCAGTCACGTCGCCGGTGATATAACCGCCATAATATGCTCTGCCGGTTTGCTTGAGAGGAGCATTAGGACCGACATCAATAACACATCCTTTCTTAAATTCTATCTCGCTGCCGTAATACAAGCAGGGAATGCCACGGAAGGTGAACATAAGGTCGAGATTCTCAGCCCATGCTTTGGTGTCGCCGGTGAATCGGTATTTTTCAGATGGATAATCCGGGGCATAGTCATGACTGTCAACATACACCACATTGAATGTGGCATCGTTATACAGCCGGTCGCCAGACTTGGCTATGTTAAATGCACCGGATGCTTTGCCAAAATTCCAGTGCATAGGGAAGTCGATGACGTTCATGCCCGAAGCCTGACTGACGTTGGGAGCGTGATAATCATTTCCATTGAGCAAGGCGTTATCGGATGTGGGCTGATCTGACTCACGGCCAGCATTGTTGTATTCAGTATTTGCCAGTCCGATATTACCCATTCCGGTCACATCAGTATTTCCAAAAATCTCCTTGTCGTCCCAGAATGTCGCATCGTCGCTCCACTGTGATAAAAGCGAAGCGTCTGATTGCCAGGTATAATAATATGGAGTCGAAGCTATTCCATCATAGTTTGTTACACTAGTACAACGAGATGCGACCTCTCCATAAATAAAGAAAGGACAATCGTTGAGTCGCTTTGACTTGTATTGCTCACCTAATTCATGGAAGTATGGCAGGAATGCCTTGTTGAGCGTCAGGCGGCTGATATGCATGGCACAGTCAATGCGGAAGCCATCCACGCCCATCTCGATGAAGCGTCCGTAGCTTTCGCGCAGATACTTATATACCGCGGGATTCTCGGTGTTGAGGTCAACACAATCTCCTGCTATCATGCCGATTTTTCCCAGAAAGCTTCCAAAACTCATCGAACTTTCGTGATGCCAGTAGTTATGGCTGTCATGGTTTTCACCATCTGAGTTTTTCATCACTGCCAATCTTGAATGAAATTGTTCACCAGGAATTAACGACAAATAATCAGCCGCCAACTTGCCAGGATTGCCTTTCTCGTCGGTGTCGTTCACCGTGATAGGAATCATTGAGGCATCAATGTCTCCCTCGAATATAGCATTATAGTCCTTACGGAACATCTGGCAGAGATTTGCCTCTCCGAAGTTGCAGGTGTGGTTGAGCACAATGTCGAGGATAATCTTCATACCTCGCTTGTGAGCCTCATCCACGAGCGTCTGGAATGTGACATCCTGGGCAATGCCGAGCACGGCATTGGCCTTCGACTGCAGGCGGATGTCCTCCTTAGAGAAGTCGATGGGATGATAGCCGTGGTAGTCATAGCCGGATGCATTCTCTGCCACAGGAGTTATCCACACGGCAGTGAATCCAAGGGCCTTGATGTAGTCGAGCTTCTCGATGAGTCCCTTGAAGTCGCCTCGCCATTCGGCGTCCATGCCATTGTCCGCCATACTATGATCCCAGCAGTAGGCATTGTTCGACTTGTCACCATCATAGAAACGGGTGGTGAGCACGAAATAGATTGACTCGTCGCGGAAGTCGGTGCGTCCGCCCACGAAGTCATCGGTGTAGGTTGATTGCGCCCACGCCGTGGAGGGCATCACCATTGCCGCCACGAGCAGGAGCGTCGCGACGAGCCATCTGAATTGATTAATTGTTGTTTTGCTTGTCATTTCTTAGTTATTTTTTGATTTTATTATTTCAAGTCTAAACGTACAAACGCACAAAGCCTTCCGCCTGTGCCATCATCTGACACCTGCGGAAGGCTCTGTATCTATATATGAATGAAGACGTTACGGCAAA
>ERZ791573.1123-NODE-1123-length-11267-cov-2.351142_pt1 | contig 11267 bp, 12 predicted proteins | sample MGYA00509971_ERZ791573 | MGnify/ENA primary metagenome ERZ791573 (study PRJEB30046, sample SAMN00791921) | human gut metagenome | study: EMG produced TPA metagenomics assembly of the A metagenome-wide association study of gut microbiota in type 2...
TTTGATGCTCAGACGACGCAGAGTAAAGAATACCATGGTATCCGGGGCCGGAGCCAATACAACGATGGATTTCGGCGCGGCACAGACTACCGCATGGGCTTCCAACTCGCCCTATTACAATAACAATTTCCTGATGCGCTATCAGGAATATGTGAATTTGTATGATACATCGTGGGAAGCCCGGAAAATTATCGACATCCCCGTGGAAGACGCCATGCGTCAGCCCATTGTTCGCGAAGGGCTTTCTCCCGACGATGAAAAGGCCATTGCCGACGCATGGGAAAAATACGGGGCCGAGCGCCAGATACGGCGCTGCATGAAGCAGGAAAGGCTGCTGGGAGGTTCTGTCCTGCTGGCTGTCATGCTCCTGCAAAACGGGGAAAAACTGGATGAACCCCTGAACGAGGGGAATATCATGCCGGGGGATTTGCTGGCGCTGAACGTGATTGATCTGGCGAAGCTTTCCCGTTCCCGGGCGCAGTTTGATCCCTTTTCGCCGGACTATGACGTGGTGAGCAGTCTGAGCATTGACGGCGTGGAAGTGGACGCCTCGCGTATGGTTGTATTTGACGGGAATGCACTGTTCGGGCGTAATTCCCAACGCCTCATGCAGCGTATGCGGTTCAACCCCCTCGGGTTCGGAGAGAGCAAGCTTGCGCCCCTGTGGGACGTGCTGCTGCGCTCCCTGGGTACGCAGCAGGCCGCCTATCAACTGGTGAACCGGGCGTCTTCTCTTATCGTCAGCGTGGACAACCTGCGCAGCATCAAGGCTGTGGACAGCGGAGCGGAAGGCAAGCTGAAGGAAATTGCCCGGCATCTGTCCATCTATAATGCCGCTCTGGTGGACGGGAAGGACGTCAATATTGACACCAAATCCGTTGCATTCGGTTCGGTGCCTGAGCTTGTCATGACATTTACGCAGTTTCTCGCGGCGGCGTCGGATATTCCCATTACCCGTTTCATGGGGAGTTCGGCAAAGGGGCTGGACGCCACGGGAGAGGGTGATTCACGCAATTATTACGACATGGTGGACAGCCTGCGCAACAATGTGCGCAAGCCCGCCGAACGCAAGGTGCTGGACTGGATAGGGGCCAGCCTGTGGGGATGGAATGAATGGAAGCGGCGTTCCGAAAATCTGACACTGAGTTTTGAGCCCCTCTGGAATCTGGATGCGGTACAGCAGGCCACGCGGGATGAAATTGTGGTTCGCACCATCGTGTCGATGTATCAGGCCGGGATGATAAGCGCGAATGCCGCAATCCGGGAATTGAACCAGCGGGAACTGTTTGAAACTGAAATGGAAGCGGAGGAAGCGCTGATGCAAACGGCTTTGCCCTCTTCCGAAATTGCGGGTGACGACTATGGCTATGCAGGTAATCGGGCCGCCTCCGCGTAGCGCCAGAAGACGCAGGCCGGGACGTGTGCGCGGCACAGGCGGCTCGTCGCGTATCGTTGCCGCTGTGGTTGCCGAACTGGTCAGACTGCTTCAGCCCATGCAGTCGGACACGGAAGCCATGATTCCGGTGCTGGTGGAAAATTCCGGTGTAATAGCCGCTGTTGCCGCCCTGGAGCGGCAGAAGGAGACATGGCGTCGTGTTCTGGGGCCGAGTCTGAAAGGACTGGCCGGACGTTGGATACGCATGACCAGCGAACGTGACAGACTCAATTTGCAGAAGAGCCTTGCCAAGGCTCTGGGCGTTCCGGCCATTGCCATTTTTGACGAACCCGCCGTGCAGAATGCTGTTGATCTGATGGGCATGGAAGCCGTGCATCTGATCAGCTCCATTCCCGACATGTACCATGACAAGGTGCTCTCTGCCGTCATGAAGAGCTATCAGCAGCAACCTCTGCCCGAAGGACGCGATCTGATAGCAGAGATCCGGGAAATCGGAAAGATTGAATTGAATGAGCGGGCAAAGCTTATCGCGGTCGACCAGACAAACAAGATGCACTGCATGGTGACGCAGGCCAGACAGACCAGTCTGGGCATCGAGGAATACATCTGGCGCACGGCGGAAGACCAGCGGGTGGTAGGCAATCCCTCCGGCCTGTATCCGAAGGGGAGCAGGCTGCACATGAATCATTTTGAGCGGGAAGGGGTAAAGTTTCGCTGGGATTCTCCGCCTCCGGACGGACACCCCGGCTGGCCCATCAGGTGCCGCTGTCATGCGGAGCCTGTCATTACGGATTACAGCAGGCTGAATTTGCAATGAAGACATACAACAGCAGATTTCTGAACTGGCGCGTGGATGAAGACGGACTGCTGCGGGTGACGGCCCGCGTCCTGGCGGATGGGGTGTTCCCCTACTTGCCGGACGAGTCACCCGAAGGGGCCAGACCCGGGGCGGATGGTCTGGTGGGGCACTACATCCCGGAGGCCGAGTTTACGGAAGAGGCCCTGCATTCATTGGAAGGCAAACCGGTCATCGTCGGAGAACACGAATGGCGAAACAGTGAAAACGCCATGCACGACGGGCTGACCGTGGGAGCGGTAGCCGGAACTCCCGAAGTGCGGGACGGATATATCGTGTGCGATTTCATCATCTCCGACAAGGATGCGGTTGAACGTGTCATGCGCGGTGAGCTGGTGGAAGTGTCGGCGGCTTATGACGCCGCCTGCGAGGCGAAAGACGGCATGTACCAGGGAAAACCGTTCGGAGCGGTACAGTCCGGCCTGCGCTTCAATCATGTGTTGCTGCTGCGGGATGGGGAGGCACGGTGCAGCCCCGGAACCCGTATCGTCAATAAATCTCAAAAGGAGAATCCGAGCATGGGAAAGATTATCCAGAGGCAATTCGGCAACAGCCGGGTGGACTTCCGGTTTGAAAACGAAGCCGATGCCGCCGAAGCCGAAAAGATGGCCGATGAAGAGCGCAAGTTCAACGCATCGGAACTTGAAGCGGCCATGTCCAAGGCGGCTGAAGTCAAGGCGCAGATGGATTCACTCAAGGCGGAATACGATGAAGCCATGAAGACCATCGAGGCGCAGAAAAAGCAGATTGATGACCTCATGAGCGCCGAAACGCAGGAAGCCCTTGCCGCCGAAGCCGCCGCCCAGACCGAGGCCGAGGATGCCATTCTTGATGAGGCAGTGGAGAATGAGGTCATTGCGGAGGAAGAAAAGGAAGTGGTCAAGAACCAGTGCAAGAACTGCAAGACCTTTGCCGATCGCAGGCGTGTCGTGGTGCAGAATGCCATGAAGCTTGACGCCGAAGCCCTCCGCAACTGGAATCAGGATGCTGTGGACGGCGCTTTTGAGACGCTGAACCGGCAGGCTTCCATCCGTTCCGAAAGAGCGAACCGGAAGATGAACAAATCCCCCATGGGCGGAGCGCGGGGAAAAGTCAACAACAGCCAGAGCACGCTTGAACGCATTCTGCGGCCTATCCGGCTTCAGAACGCCAGGCAGGACGGAAAGGAGTAGGAACCTATGGTGTACACCCCTCAGCGCGGTTTCGCGCAGTCTCAATACTATGACCAGCAGGCGACCGCGCTTGCCGGGATGCTGGCGAATGCCAGCGATATCAATCTTTCCGATGCCGCCTTTGTGAGCGCGACCGGCCCGGACGGACTGACAGCCGGGATGGCTGTTATTGCCGTTCCGGCAACGCAGAGCAATCGCCCCGGCGTCAACTATGCCATGGTTTGCCCGCCCATTGCTGAAAGTTCGGGCAATGATATCGCGGGCATTGTCATCCGCAATCAATGGATGCGTACCAATGCAAAGGGCGAAGCCTGTTTCTTCCAGAACGATATGTGCAATATCCTGAGGACTTCCCGCGTGGGAGGCCGTATCTGGGTAAGGCTGGTCGGTCCCGCGCAGGCCATGCAGAACGGCAAGGTCTACTGCGTGGTGAAAAATACAGGCTCCAACAACAACCCCGTGGGCGCGTTCAGCGCAGCTCCCATTGCCGGAACAGCCACCCCGACGGCGGGATTCCTCCAGGGAGGTACCTTCAATTATGTGGGTTCTGCTTTGGAAGGCGGCGCAAACGGCGGTTTCGATATCAGTATCGACGGCACGCTGTACAAGGTCAAAGACCTCAACCTGAGCGGCGCGACCACGCTTTCCGAAGTGGCCTCCGCCGTGCAGGCGGCGCTGGATGCCGTGGCTTCGGGCAAGGCCGTGGTGAGCATCAACGGCAACGCCCTGCGCATCACCAGCGCCACGACAGGAGCGGACAGCGCGGTATCCTACGCTTCAGCTCCGACCGACTCCAGCACTCCCTATGACGTATCGGCCTATCTTGGTCTGACACAGGCTGTGGGCGCGCGTACTGTGGCCGGTTCCGCAGGCACGGCAAATGACACGGTCGAAGTCCCTCATATGCATTTTATGGGAACATTCACCCCCAACCCCGCCGACCCCGCCAACAGCATCGCGCTTGTTGAAGTGGGACTGCTGTAGGAGGGCAGATATGAGCAGGGAACAATTCCGCAATTCCGCTCCGTCATATGGTTCCATGGGGAACGTGACGGCGGCGGATATCGCCTTTGAACTCACCACGCAGCTTGACGGCGAGTTTTACGATATCCTGTACCCCGACCGCGAGTGGTACAATATCGTCAGGGAAGACCAGATTTATACCGACATCAACGCCGGGGCCACCAACTATGCCTATATGAGCCGTAATCGCCATGGCGCGGCGGCCTTTATCGGGCATGGAGTGAACAACAATATCCCCATGGTCGGGCAGAGCATGGGCGCGGTGACTGTGCCTATCGGCTATGCCGCCGTGGGGGCGGAAGTGACCAACGAGGATGCCCGCCAGTATGCCTTCGGCGTCAATGGCAATCTGGCACAGGACCTGGGCACCGCAATGCGCGAGGCCTGCGACAACCTCATGGAAACGAGCATCATTTTCGGTGTTCCGGATTTGGGCTTCCATGGCTGGATCAATTATCCGGGCATTACTCACCTGACGCCCTCCGCATCCGCGTCCCAGCCGACCTCCACCAAATGGGCCGACAAGACGGGGCAGGAAATCGCGAAGGATATCAACGACGCCCTGACCTATGTGTGGGAACACTCCCGCACCATCTTCAAGCCGTCCACCATTTTCCTGCCGCTGGCGCAATATTCCATGCTGGCGAATACGCCCATGGTGCTGGGCAACGGCGGCGGGAACAGCGGCGTCGGGCTGATGCTCAATATCCTCAACTACGTCAAGGCAAACAACATCATGAGCGAAGTCGCGGGCCGGGAACTGGAAATCCTGCCCTCGCGCTACCTTGGCGGCGCGGGTATCGGCGGGACGGATCGCATGGTCATTATGGACCGGCGCAGGGAAAACCAGATCCTTCCCTTTCCTCTCCCGTATCAGCTCAGCGAACCCCAGCCCAAGCCGCTTGCCGTGGCGTGGTATGCCGAAAACAAGTTCGGTTCGTACCATGTCCGTCAGCAGGGAAGCATGGTCTACGTCGACGGCATTTAACCTTTCCATCCATCGCTTGCCGGGGGAGCGGGCAATATCTCCCGCCCGTTCCCTCCCGCAAAGGAGCCCTCATGATTATCGGAAACCGTACGGCCACCCCTCGCGCCGTTCTTTTTCATGGAAAATATCTGACCATTGAGCCCATGGGGATGGTATCTCTTGAGGATACCGCCGACAACCGGGAAGAACTTGAACGTCTGAAAAAGACGGAACTGTTTCAGGTCATGCTGGATGCGGGTGTTCTGGTTCTCAATGAGCAGGTGAACCCCGGAAGCGCCCCCGTTGAAGTGCAGGGGCCGCAGCCGCCCGCCGAATTGCTGGCTGACCCCGTGAATCCGCGCGTCAGTAAGGGCAAGCCCAAAAAGACCAATGAAACCATGAAGGTGTGACGTGATACCCTGCGGGAAGAAGCCTGTTCCCCTCGACGGTCTGACAGGGTGCGACAACGGCGTCATGAGCTTTGACGTTGACGTCTTCCGGGCATCCTATGAGGAATTTGCGGGATTGAAAGACAGCACGCTACGCATGTACGGCGAGCAGAGCATCGCGTTCCTGCGGGTGTATGCTTTTGGAGACATGTATCAGTTGGCTGTGGCGCTGCTGACGGCGCACCGTCTGGCGCGCACATTCAAGATGGGGGACGCTTACGACGGCGCGGGCATGAACGATTTGTCCGATACGGCGGAAGGCACCAACATCACCGCTTCCACCTCATCCCTTTCGGAAAGCAAGACCCCGCTGGCCCTGATGAACGGGGACAATGCGTTCAATGCCGACCTGTCACGCACGGAGTACGGGCTGCAACTGCTTGCGCTGATAAAAACATGGGTTCCGGCGGGGGAAATCGTATGCGGTCTGCCTGTGGGCAAACCGTTGGGCGTTACGCCATGGCCTCCTGTGGATGCGGGGTATTGAACCATGAAAATGACCGTCCGGCAGAAAAGTTCAGGCAAACATATCAGGGAACGATTGAATACCCTGATGGAAACCATAGCGCAGGCGCGTGAATTGGAGATAGCTGTGGGCTATCCCAGGGATGCGTCCGGACTGGGGACGCCAGAACCCGCGTATGACGGTGAAGCCTCGATTATCGAGGTTGCGATAAGGAACAATTACGGACTGGGTGTGCCCCGGCGTGCCTTTTTTGAAGAAGCGCGGGAAGGCATGCAGGATATGTATCGCGAGGTCATGCGCGGGACGGCACGGCAAATGCTGGCAGGTGAATCGGATCCGCGCAAGGTGCTGGATTTGGCCGGGCTTCGGGCTGAAACGGCAGTGCGCGACTCAATAGCCGACGGCAACTGGCAGCCGAACAGTCCTGCGACGATTGCGCGTAAAGGCAGCAGCAAGCCTCTGATTGATACGTCCACAATGCGCAACAGGGTCACACACATAGTACGCAAGGCGGAACGGTAACATGTCTCTTCCCATGAATTTCAACCGGGTCTTCAGCGGGTTCAGGCGCTCGGTTCTCATCGAGCTGACCGTGGGAGACCACGTTGACGGCGTCTGGCAGGAGACGCTGGTTCCGGTGGACCAGGGCGAGCCCGCTCCGCCCCCGCCCGAAGAAGACCCGATTGACCCCGACTTCATAGTAGATCCGCTTCCTGTCTATCAGAAGAAAATTCCGGCTATCGTGCTGATGGACACCATAGAACAGCAGCAGTTCTACGCTGACGGCAATTCAACCAGCGGCGTGTTGGGCGTCATATGCGAAGAGAAGCTCTACATAGCGGATGTTGAAGCAGGCGGACAGGAACGCCGCCAGCACTATGTCTACTATGACGGGCAGAAATATAAAGTGTCTGCCAGCGGTAAAATGTTCGGCAACACCAACAAACGGATTTATCACTGCGTAAGGTATCTGCGATGAATCAGACCAGCATTCCTGAAATCAACAGGATATTGATTGCGACAATAAATGATTGCATGCAGTGGCCTGCGGGCGGAAATCGTGTGCTGGTGGAGACAAAAGCCGGTATCCGCCCTCCCGCCGGGCTGTATGCAACATTATGGTGGAAGTGGATACGATACCTGAAACAGCAGATTTCAGATCACAGGCTCGTCACTGAAGAAGATGCCGTGTATGAATATTTGAAGAATGAAGCCCTGTGTTCGGTACAGATTACATTTCGCGGACCTACGGCATTGGATTCCACACACAGTTTCAGGCAGTACCTTGAATCGGGGGTGCGCATATTTGACTTGTGGAAGATTGTCGGATTTTCCAATGCGACAGACATACTGGATTTGAGCGCGTATTACAATGGGGATATACAGCAAAGAGCCTGTTTTGATCTGGAGTTTTACGCGTCATTTATGCGAAGGTATCCAGCGGACTATTTTATAAAGTCTCGTCTGGAAGTTGAAAACCATGTTTGAGGATGGAGGATACTATGCCTCAGAGTGTCGTAAACTGCCCGAAAGAGTCGCTCTCAATCGACCTTGACGTGACAATTTCTCTCAGCAGGCCGCAGACTGAAATTGCAACGGATCTTACCCTGCTTGCCTTCTGCTCGCCCGACCTGCCCGAGAGTTTTACCCCTGACGCGGGCCGTGTGAAGTTGTACAGCACCAGCAAGGCCGCGCTCGCGGACGTGGAGCAGAACAGCCCCGCGTACTTTGCCATCAATGCGTTCTTTGCCCGTGACGACCGGCCTTCCCGCATGGCGATTGCCAGGATTTTCGAGGAGCCTGTGGCAGGCAGACTGACCGGCGCGGCACTTCAACCGAGCGACATTGCCGCGCTGAAGGAAATCACCGACGGTTCATTCAGCATCGAAATTGACGGCTCCGCACAGAAGGTTCAGAACCTCAATTTCAGCAGCGCAACTGATGCCGCCAGCGTCGCTTCTGTACTCAGTTCAGCCATTACCGGGGCAACGGTAATGGCCAGCGACGAAGGTGCGCTTGTCATCGTTTCTGACGTGGCCGGAGACGGTTCGTCCGTCAGCGTGGCGACAGAAGCTGAAAACCCGCAGGATGCCACTCATACCACGCTGACCGGCGGCACACTGCCCACGCCCGCAACCACGAAAACCAACGCCACAATCCTTTCTGGTGCTATCAGCGATTTTGTCGCGATTGCCGCGAAGACCAATGCCACGTTCTCATGGAAGGTCAGCGGCGCTGACCGCAGCTACGGCCCCGTTGACATGACGGGCACGGCTTCTGTCGACGATATTGTTGCCAAACTGAACAGCGTCAGCAAGTCAGAGTTTACCGCGACCAAATCCGGCACTGACAAGGTGCTTATCACATTCACAGCGCAGGGTACGGAAGCTACCGTTGAAGACCCCACAACTGACGCTGACGGCGTTGACGCACTTATCATGTGTACTGTCGCTACCGGCGCAACGTACACCAACGGCACGATAACGACCAGGGTAGAAGAGTTTGAAGAACTCGACGCAGCTACACTGACCATTACTGTCGACGAACAGCAGTACGCCCTTACTGCTCTTGATCTGACCAAATGCATTGATGCCGAAGATGTTGTCAATGTACTCAAGGCCTCCGTTGCTCCTGCCGGACGCCGCAAGGCGCGTGCCGCCGCTGCTGATCTGCCCGTTACGGCGGTTGGCAACAGGCTCGTGTTCACATCCCCCACGGCAGGTTCCGGCGGTACGGTATCCTACGCCACAGGCACGGCTGCGGAAGCCCTGAAGTTGACGCAGGCCGGGGCACAGATTGTACAGGGCGTCGAGTCATCGACGCCGGAAACGTATGTAGGCAACCTGTTACGCATCTCCGAGTCGACGTACAACAGCGCGTATGTGGGCTACACCCCCGCTGGTTTGGCGGAAGAACTTGGGCTTATCCAGAAAGCCGCCTCTTGCGCTGACGCTTTTATCTACGGATGGGCGATTGATGCGAAGTACCGCGAGACGGAAGAGCAGAAGGCCGCCGCAACGTGGGCCGAAGCGCAGAAGTACGCCATTTTCGGTGCGGTCTCCAACAGCGCCAATGCGTATTCCGTGAGCAACACCAACAGCATTGTCTATTACGTCATGGACAACGCTCTGGAAAATACCTTCACGTTTTACCACAACAACCCGCAGATTTACCCGGAAGTGAGCTATCTTGCCAAGGCGCTGTCCGTCGACTACGCCCTTGCCAACAGCGCTTTGACCATGAAGTTCAAGCAGCTTACCGGCATCGCCACAGTACCGCTCACCGAAACGCAGTTGAATGCTCTCGCATCACGCAGGTGCAACACATATGTTAGCATGGGCAATACGTCGCAGGTTGTGCGGGAAGGCGTGCAGGGGGCGGAAGGATGGTTCACCGACAGCCGGGTGAACCTGGACAACTTCGTCAACGAACTGCAAACGGCAATTTTCAACGTGTTTCTGCGTAATCCCAAAGTGCCGTATACCTCCGCCGGGCAGGACATGCTTGTATCCGCCGCGCAGAAAATCTGTTCACGGTATGAACAGAACGGCGTGTTCGCAGCCCGCACCGTTGAGGACAACGCTACCGAGAGCGGCTATACAACGTATCCCGCCACGCAGATCACCCCGACACCTGTGTATCAGGCCACGGCAAGCGAACGGGCCAGCCGTGAAGGTATGCCGATACAGATTACCGCATATGAAGCGGGTGCAATGCACCGTGTCAACGTCAACGTTACAGTGGAGGCGTAGCCAATGCGTAAAGTATACAATCAGAAGAACCTGTCACTCATCGTTGACGGCGTGCAGATAAGAGATTTTGCCGAAGGCGCGACATTTGTCTACACGTTTGACGGCGGCGAAGTGCAGAAGACGCAGGGCACTGACGGGGCGGGCGTAAACCTTGCCACCAATCAGGGTTCCACCCTGCAATTCACCGTGCGCGAAACGTCGCAGAGCATCGCGTTTCTGAACACGCTGCGTCTGACGCAGGAGAACGGCGGCCCCGGAGCGGTGGTTGTCTGTCGCACTGGGGCGGATATTCTGTTCACCATGACGGATGCCTATATCAGCCGCCCCGGCCAGCTCAGCACGGGCGACAAGACGCAGGGTTCCATGCAGTTCACCCTGACCACGGCCAACGACAGCATCAGCGGTCTGGACATTTCCGGGCTGTAACAATCTACCACGCGGGAGAGTAAGCTATGTCCAACTATACAGGACTCGGGAGCTTTGTCGTAGGCACGAACAAATATACTTACGAAATGCTCCCGCCCATTGAAGCAATCCCTTTTGGCCTTGAGGTCGCGAAGATGGTCCTGCCGATGCTGGACTCGTTGACGACCCTGACCAACAACGATTCCAGGGCGTTTGTCGCCGCGCTGGTGAAAGGAATCGGCAACTTGGATACGGAAGTCAGCTCCAAGCTGATGCAGACGGCTTTGAGTCGCTGCTACACCCCTGAAAACAAGCCGCTCTCCGACCGTGGGACGTGCGATCAGTGGTTCCAGCAGCATCCAGCGGAGCTGTTTGAAGTCTGCGCTCGCGCCATCTATGCGCTGAGCAAAGATTTTTTTCCTTCCGCTCTCGCATCGCTCAAAAGCTAGATACCCTTCCCCCTGCCGGGGGAGTCTCTGTTCCCGTCCCCGAAGGATGGGAACAGGACTCCCTGTTTCACAGGGTATTGAGCGCAAACCTTTGTACGGTGCGGGATCTGTACGATAACACGTATACTCTTGACATGCTGGCCACCGCCATGGAGCAGGCGGCATTCAGGAACTACGTTGAGGCTGCGGCGGCGGAGCTTGGCCGCCAAGCGAGGCAGTAACACATGCCGGTTGTCGATGAGCTTGTAACAATACTAGGTCTTGAAGAAGACGGCCAGAATGCCGGTGTCGCACGCAAGTTCACTGGTCTTCTGGACGGCATACAGAAGAAG
>ERZ791573.1124-NODE-1124-length-11236-cov-2.936678_pt1 | contig 11236 bp, 7 predicted proteins | sample MGYA00509971_ERZ791573 | MGnify/ENA primary metagenome ERZ791573 (study PRJEB30046, sample SAMN00791921) | human gut metagenome | study: EMG produced TPA metagenomics assembly of the A metagenome-wide association study of gut microbiota in type 2...
ATCGCCGAGCTTCCCCCAACGGAGGGAAGTGCCCGAAGGGCGATAGGGGTGCAGTTCCTAAGAAGGCGAAGCATCCTTTGAGGTTTTCAGATAGAGTTGATAAATACATTTGTTAGATAATCCTCTAATCGAATATACCCACTATACCCACGCAAAAGGGGCTGTGACGAAATGATTGCACATTTTGTCACAGCTCCTTTTGCCATATCTGAAACAGATTTAATTTCCTTATCGCTCCCTCATCAGGCAGGTTAGAACCAGCTGCGTACGATGAACCAGGCGAGGGTCATGATGACGATGGAGCAGAAGACGGCTCCAGTCAGGGGACGGACGCCTTCGCGCAGGATGACGCCGAAGTTTACGTTGAGACCCAGAGCAGCCATGGCCATGCCGAGTATGATGTAGGCTGCCTTGACGAGGACGGGGACGGCCAAGCTGACGGCAGGGATGTAAGAGCCGATGGCGCTGGCTATGATGAACCCGCCCATGAACCAGGGGATGGGGATCTTGAATTTCGTGTTCGTATCGCCGGATCTGCGGCGTTCACGCCATGCTTCGAAGGTCCCGAGGATGAGAGCGACGGGAGCGAGGAGAAGTACGCGGGAGAGCTTGGCGATGATGGCACTGTCCGTACCGACGGCGCCGGCACTGCCTCCTGCGGCCACAGCGTGCGCAATTTCATGAAGACTCAGACCTGCCATCACGCCAAACTGGGCGTTGGAGAATCCCAGGAACGGCTGCAGGAAGACGATGATCAGGGTAAAGACCGTGCCGAGGATCGCAACAATGGCGACGGCGAGGACAGACTGATCGGCCTTCGCCTTGATGGCACCGGAAATGCCCATGACAGCGGCAGCGCCGCAGATGCTGTCACCGCAGGCCGTCAGGAGAGCCAGCGTGTGATCGACGCGCAGCAGGCGGGCGACCACATAATTGAGCGTGATCATAATAGTGACGACGAAGACGGCCGCTTCGAGACTCTTCAAACCGGCGCTCATGAGGATGACCAGGTTCAGCTTGAACCCCAGGAGAATAATGCCGGCGCGGAGGAATTTGTTCGCGATGAATCCCGTGCTTTCCCGCGCCATTTTAGTGACGGACTGACTAAACTGGATGACCATGCCCAGAATGAGAGCCAGGACAAGATGACCGATCAGAGAAAGACCGGGCAGACCGGCCAGTGCCTGACCGATGAAAGAACAGGCCAGCGTGAGAACGAGGCCGATGACAGCATTACGCTTATTGGCAAAAGGGAATACGTGCATATGAAAGCTCCTTACATGAAATTTTGACATGAGTTAAGAATACCCTATGACTTTCCCTTCATAAAATACTAAGATATAATGAAACCAATAAGCTTTTACCTATGGAAGAAGGGAGCCCGCACCATGACCTTTCGACACCTCAAAATTTTTCTGACAGTCTGCGAAACAATGAACATGACAAAAGCAGCCGGGGAGCTGCACATCAGCCAGCCATCCATCACACAGGCTATCCACGAGCTGGAAGACCACTATGGCATCCTCCTCTTCAAACGCACCGGACGGAAAATCCTCCTGACACCGGCAGGCCGCCATCTGGAGAAATTTGCCAGTGAAATCCTTTCCCTGCAGCAGCAGGCAGAATCAAGCATGCATGCCTTGCAAAAGCAAATGCCTATATGGATCGGCGCCAGCATCACCATCGGCGACGTATTCCTCGTCGACCTCCTGCAGCACGCACGCCAGCTCTGGCCCGATCTGGAAATCCTCTCCGCTGTCCATAATACCGAAGAACTCGAGCAGATGCTCCTCGATGACAAAATCGACCTCGCCCTCGTCGAAGGCCGCCTTACCTCGACCCAGCTCACGACAGAACCCATCCTGACAGATACCATGACACTCATTGCAGCCCCCGAAAGCGAATGGGCCGGCAAAGATATCAAAACCGCAAGAGATACCGATTACCTCCCCTTTTTCGTCCGAGAAAAAGGAAGCGGCACGCGTGAACTGTTTGAGCAAGTCATGCGCGAGCACCACATACCCTACCACGTCATCGGCGTATACAACAACTCGACGGCCATCAAGAACGCCGTCATGGCTAACCTGGGCCTTTCCTTCCTCTCCAGAACCCTCGTACGTCAGGAAGTAGCCGGCGGCCAGCTCGTAGAAGTACCCTTAGATGGACTCGAATGCAAACGCATCTTCCGCATCGCCTACCGCAAAGACAAAGACCTCACACCCTCCATGCAGGCCCTGATCGAAGAATGCAAACACAGCCAGGAATGGCTGCATAAAAAGATATAAGGAAATAAAGAAATCCAGCGCCTTCCATCTCCGCCCCTCACGGGGTTCTTTTTGCGTGCGGAAGCAGAACTCGCTTCGCTCGCCGTACAGAGTCCTGATCTCCTAAGTTGATAATATCGCTGAACATCGTAGCGGAAGGTTTTGACCTGCCTCGGAACAAGGATGATGCGAACGTTCACGCAGTGACAGAAAGGAGTTCATTTCCCACGAACGCAGCGAGGTTGTCTGGCTTTATCTTTTCACGCATTGCTCGCTCTTTTCTTTTCTCTAATTCCCTCTTTCACAATGATATAATGGTAAAAGAAAAGACCTTGTTATGTCTACTAAAAATACCCCCACCTTCGCCCGCGACGCAGAAATCTTGGGCCGCTTAGGCTACAAACTCCAGTTCGTCCAGCCCGTAGACAAGTTCCCTCAGGCCACCTACATCGAAACCGTCTCCCTGCTGAAAAGGAAGTAAGAAACTTAGAGGATGCAGCCATGAAATACAAGAACATCGACCACATCGTAATCACCACGAAGAATTTTGAGGCATGTCTTCCCATCTATGTGGACATCCTTGGTATGAAAGCCTAGGAAAAGAACGAAAGATACGACCTCTTCTTCGGAAACCAGAAATTCAATATCCACACAAGAAAAGCCGAATTTCTCCCTGCTGCCAGTAACCCCGAATACGGCAGCCTCTACCTATGGCAGCCTCGACCTATGCCTTTCCATCGAAGACAGCATCGAAGACGCTGAAAAGGAAATCAGAGAAAAAGGCGGCGCCATTGAGGAAGGCCTCGTTACACGCCACGGAACCTTTGGCGAAATGAAAAGCATCTATCTGAGAGACCCTGACGGCAACCTCATCGAACTTGCCTCTTACGGAAAATAAGAGCAAGGAAATGAAAAAGTGACTGTGACAAAATGGTTAACCATTTTGCCACAGCCACTTTTATTTTTTACAAAAGAAGTGAGGATTAAATTAACCTTATGATAATATTATTATAAGAGGTTCGAATGGGATATGTTGATATCTTTTTACATCGGTGGAGGCAGTTGCGATGGGAGAAATGGCTTCGTTTTATAAATGTGCTTTACAAGTAAATTCATTTACATATTCAAAATACAGAGGAAAGAAACCTGATGAAGAGGAGCATTATAACCAGAATATTCTTAAACATTGTCTAGATAATGATATTAAAATTGTGGGATTGGCAGACCATGGTTCTGTCACTTCATCTGAATCTCTTAGGGAATATCTATCAGAACACGGCATTGTTGTTTTCCCGGGATTTGAAATATCGACTGCCGAAAAGATCCACATTGTTTGTTTATTTTCCGATGAACTTGACTTCGTAAAACTTAACCAGATTTTAGGAGACTTGGGACTATCGCAAACTTCTAATGGAACAGAGCCCAGCGAACTGTCATGTTTAGAGATAGCGGAAAAAATAGAAAAACATGGTGGGTTTTGGTATGCTGCACACATAACTAATGACAACGGAATATTAAAGATACATCAAATGCAGCACATCTGGAAGAGCGACAAGCTTGTAGCGGCGCAAATTCCAGGAGGCCTTGACGAGATAGATCCTGATTATAAAAATATCATTAATAATACCGATAAAATTTATTTTAGAAATCGCAAGCCGGCTTATATTAATGCATCAGATATTGAGAGTCCAGAGGATTTGGATAAAGATAATGCGTCTGTCTTAATAAAGATGTCCAGTCCGACGTTTGATAATTTCCGCATGGCATTTAAAGATCCAGAATCCAGGATCCGGCTTAATTCAGAAAGAGAAAATAGCTATCAGAGTTCTTTTCAATCAATTAGTGTCCTTGGGGGATATCTGGATGGATTAAGTGTTAATTTTTCCGAAAACTTAGCAACCATTATTGGCGGTAGAGGTACAGGAAAATCTACACTTATCTCGGCAATAAGATATGCGCTTGATATGGAGCCCGCTGATAAAGATGAAGCGAAATATTTTCGAAAAATGATTGAACATAATCTGGGTGGCGGCAGTGTTATAACATTGAAAATTAAATCTAATGCGCAACATGGGCAAGAATTTATTATTAGGAGAAGATTCAAGAATGCTCCGGTAATTCTTACATTAGATGAAGTTGTTTCGAGCTTTAAGGTAAAAGATATCTTGCCTACGGTTGAGATTTATGGACAGAATGAAATTACCGAAATTGCAGAGGATAAAGATCTAATTAGAGAGGTGACTAGTCGTTTAATTTCTATTGACGAGTCAACCATGGAAGAACTAAGAATGGCCCATGATGAAATTATTAAAAATGGGAACGAAATCTCTGAGATCGAGGAGAAAATAGAAAAGACTCAACAAGATATAGAGGAATTGCAAAAATCTGAGGAAAATTTGAAATTTTATGAGGACACCGGAATGAAAGAAAAACTTGCTCCATTTGAGAAACTTTCTAGAGAGGAAGCTCAATTTGCGACTTTAGCAAATATTGTTAAGAACTCCCCCAACCCCGAATTTAACGAAATTCAAATAGATAAAAATATTCAGGGATTGGAGTTATTTAAAAAGTTATGTGAAGAGATCAGAGCATTTAATAATGAAGTTAATATGCTTAGCAAGCGTTATAAAGAGTGTAAGGAGAATCTTGTTAATGCTTATGAAGAATGCTATAAACAATGGGAGTCTAGAAAATGTGAATATGATGCACAGTTGCGGACATTCCTTAAATCAACGGAAGGTATTCGAGACCAAACCGCTATGGAAGTTTTTAACGAATATAATAGTTTGATTAAGAAGATTGAAGTATTTAAGCCGCAAGAAGAAAAGAATCATAATTTAATAAATGAATTAGAAAAACTCCAAGCGGAAAGAAAAAATCTTATAGAAAAATATAGGATGGCTTTAGATTGTAAAAGAGCAGAAGCCAACCGATCTCTGAAAAAGATAAATAAGAAAAAACTTAATGGAAGAATGCAATTGGGAATATTATTTGGACAAAATAAGAAGCCTCTAATAGATTATTTGACGAATAAAGTACCAGGAGTAGGCGAGAAGTCATTAGCAGGAATATCAGAATATCCTGATTTTGATGTATTTTCTTTCACAGGTACGTGTCGGGCTGGAATAGATTCCTTACAAAATGAGTATAATTTAACGCACAGTGTGGCAGAAAAAATTAAAGATTCGCTTAATGCTGAAAACCTCAGGGAAATTGAAGAGATGGAGTTAAAAGATATTATCGAGATAAAATTAGCTGTTAGCGATGGATATAAAAAATTAGAGAACTTATCAAAGGGACAACAGTGTACGGCAATTCTTAATCTCCTCTTATTAGATAATAAGGATCCTTTGATTATTGATCAGCCTGAAGATAATTTAGATAATTCATTCATTGCAGAGAATCTTGTTAGAATACTGAGAGAAAATAAAATTAAAAGGCAATACATCTTAGCTACGCATAATGCTAATATTCCCGTATTTGGCGATGCAGAGCAAATAATTACGATGGAAGAAGTAGATGGTAATGGAAAGATTGTGCAGGAAGGATTAGGCTCTATAGATGATATAGGTGTGCGGAAGCACGTAATTGAAATTCTTGAGGGCGGAACAGATGCTTTCAAAATGAGGGAAGAGAAGTATGGGATTTAAGTGCTGATGTTCCAATATAATTTATCATGTATACGATAATTAATTATTCCACTAGAAAAGCCCCGCCCAGTATGAGTTAGGGGCTTTTCTTTTACCTGATCCGCCCCTCTCATTATGCTACAATCAAACGAAGGGAAGGTCTTCGGACGTGCGGAACGGCTCTTTCTGCTTTACAATAAAATTATTGATGAAGAATTGAAGACTCTCAGCAGCACAAGTATAATTGATGTTATGGATAAGAAAATAATACATCTGCGGCAAAAGCCGTATTACGAAAATGACAATTCAATATTATACTTGGGTGATACCTCCAAGTTGCTACCAAAGATAGAGACAAATTCAATTGATATGATATTTGCAGACCCACCGTACTTTCTATCGGATGGAGGAATATCCTGTTCAGGCGGGGCTATGGTATCTGTAAATAAAGGATCTTGGGATAAAGCCTTATCAGTTAATGATAAGCACAGGTTTAATAGACGTTGGATCCGTCAATGTAAAAGGGTCCTTACTGTTGATGGCACGATTTGGATTAGCGGAACGCTTCATAATATCTATTCAGTAGGGATGGCACTGGAGCAGGAAGGCTTTCGAATTCTTAATAATATAACTTGGCAGAAGACTAATCCCCCGCCGAATTTGGCATGCAGGTGCTTTACTCATTCTACAGAAACAATTCTGTGGGCATGTAAGAGCGAGAAAAAGGAACATCATAACTTCAACTATCAGCTGATGAAAGAACTTAATAACGGTAAACAGATGAAGGATGTATGGACAGGCAGCCTTACAAAACCATCAGAAAAAAAGTATGGTAAACACCCGACACAGAAACCGCTATATCTGTTAGAGCGGATTATAGAAGCTTCGACCAAGGAAGGTGATATTGTCCTGGACCCGTTTACAGGAACATCAACAACAGGCGTTGCAGCTTTGAAATTGGGCCGAAAATTTGTTGGTATAGATAATGTTGAGGAATATTTGAAAATATCCGCGAAAAGGATACAAGACATAAACGAGAAAAAGGGGTTATTCTAATGACAAGAGATTTTGATGCATGGTTGAATACGTTCCGTAAATCAATTAACGAATACACCTATTATGTAGATTTTCCAAAGGTTTACAACAATGTTGATTCGATAAAGATTGAGTTGAATATATTAAATTCCTTGATAGGCTCTAAAGATATTGAAAATGATTTTGAAACAATACTGAAAAAATATCCTGAAACTTTGAAATGTATTCCCATTATTCTGGCAGTCAGGGCATCTGAAATTTATTGTCAGGATGATAATGGAGCTTTTACGTATAACTTTAAAAAGCAACAGCAAAGCATCGAGCAATATAGCTATTTTATGAAAGAAACCGGACTGTTTGACCTGCTGCAGAATCATATTGTTAACAATCTGTATGATTACTGTATTGGCGTAGAGACCGGATTGGATTCAAACGGCAGAAAGAACAGAGGCGGCCATCAGATGGAAAATCTCCTGGAACGTTTCATCAAGAAGACCGGCGTGGAATATTACAAAGAGATGTATTTGTCGGACATTGAGAAAAAATGGGGCGTTGATTTATCTGCTATTTCAGCAGAGGGAACAACAACAAAACGGTGGGACTACGTTGTAAAGACAGAATCTACCATCTATGTCATGGAGACTAATTTCTATACATCAGGCGGATCAAAGCTCAATGAAACATCCCGCAGCTACAAGCTGATTGCCGAAGAATCAAAAGGTTTAAAAGGCGTAAAATTTGTGTGGGTTACTGATGGTGGTGGATGGGTTAGTGCCAGGCGAAACCTCCATGAGACGTTTGATATACTTCCAACCCTGTTTAATATTACAGATTTAGAAAATGGAGTGTTGGACGAGCTGTTTTGTGAATAAGAAACCTATTTAGTCATGGATGATATTTATTGTCTTACTTGCTAATATGGAATAAAAAAAATGAAAAAGGGGCTGTGGCAAAATGATTACATATTTCGCCACAGCTCCTTTTTCATTTCTTATGGTTTTCTAAATATGAAGAGATATTCATGTGCAATCAGGAAAAAATTATATTTGATGCTATTTGTTTTCCAATACCCGGTTGCCCTGCAATTGTGCTGTTCCTTGATAATAATTTCCTTTGTTTTGAATCCGCTAGCCTCAAATATCTTCATGGCCTCAAAACTCATAGGGATGATATGCCCTTTCTTTCTGGTATCACCCATTAAGACAGCACAGAACTTCCCTTTTTTCAGCACTCTAAAACATTCACTGGCAACCTTTTTCATTTCTTCTAGAAAATTGGTAACGTCCAAATTTGATAAATCTTCACCAATATCTTGTCCCTCACTATAGTGAATGATATTTGCATAAGGTGGATGAGTACAAATAAGATCAATACTTGAATCCCCAATAAAGTTTAGATCCCTAGCATCCGCCTTTTTTATAGTTACAGTCCCATCCGCTCCCTCATGGTCAAAATCCACTTTTTCTCTGCAACGTTCAAGCGCAATATCATTAACATCCGTACCAATGATATTCCTGTTTAAAAGCTTTGCTTCTACTAGCGTCGTTCCACCGCCTGCAAATTGATCTAGTATTAAATCCCCCTCTTTAGAGAATCTTAGAATAATATTCCTGGGAATATATGGCGACCAATTTCCTCGCCATTTAGCATCATGCGTAGCCCAGTCGCCTCTTTGTGGAAAGCTCCAGACCGTAGTCATTTCCAGCTCAAAATCATCTGGTTCCCATTTTTTGATCTTTTGGGCCCTCTTCCACTTTGGTTTTACCAAAACTGCTTCTGGCGATTCCTCTAATGACTCTAAAGTACTCATTTACTACCCTCCATACATAAAAATTAGTGTATATTATTTAATTGCCGTTTTTCTCAGGCAATTATCTACATTAATAATTACATATCAGCAGCTCACTGATTTTCCCTCGTTTTTGAGCGTTACTATTAATCATCCTCGACGCAAGTATTCTGTTTATATTTAACCCCGCATATAAATCGTCAAAGAAATTATCATCTAGATCTGTATTCTTTGGATCCGCATTGCTAGCCATTACCAATGCTCCCTGCTGGGATAATTCTTTTATATATTCAGCTAATTCTTTTTGATTTTCATCATTAAATGAGCTCTTTGTATATGAAGTAAAATTAGACGTGCCACTTAACGGGCGATACGGTGGATCAAAGTAGACGAACGTTTTATCATCAATAAAACTCCGTGATTCACTATACTCTCCACAAACAATCTTTACCCCGTCTAAAGCGTCTGAAACGCGTCTTAAATTTTCTTCATCGCATATAATAGGTCTCTTATATCGTCCCATAGGAACATTGTACTTTCCTCTTGAATTTACGCGATAAAGGCCATTAAAGCAAGTCCTGTTTAAGAAAATAAATAGTGCAGCTAATTCCGTTGGTGGATTATCTTTATCTTTAAGAACATTAAATCTTTCCCTCTTACCTAAGAAATATGTCTTTCTATCATCTTCAGATAATGGGAGATATTCAGTTTGGTACTTTAAAAGTAATTCCACCAAGTCATCCACATCATCACGTACTGCTAAATAAGTATGAATTAATTCTGCATTAATATCACTAATGTAAATCTCCTCAAGCTCATATTTATTCAAGATATCAAATAGAACTGCTCCACCTCCTATAAAAGGTTCCGCATAACGTTTAATCGATTTTCCAAGTTCAGAAGGATATCTTTTACTGATCTCCTCAACTAATTGTCCTTTTCCACCCGCCCATTTCAAAAAAGGCTTTAAATTTTTATCATTCATAAATTCTCTTCTCCTACAATCTACAGGTTTAGATGTATTTTTAGGTATTGCCCACATTTTTCCAAACATTTTTGCGTCTGGAATTCTGCCTTCTGAGCAAAGCACTATGACTCGACGATGGGAAATTCCCCAAAGTTCTGCTGCTTCTGCTGCCGATATATATTCCATAGCATCCTCCATAACTAATTACGATCTAATTATATTCCATATCAAGAACAATATGAAGATCCTTATTATATCCTCGATGAATTTTATATTTTATTTTCTTACTTAAAATGCCAATGGAGGCCGATAAACACAAGCCTCATCGGATCTAAAACCAACACGAAATGTCCTATAAGCATAAAGTTACACTTAGGGATCTCGAGGAAAAGGCATCGGAAGAAGCAACAGAGTAATAAAAGAATAATAAAAAGAAAGAGCAGCATCTCAGAAAATAAAGATGCTGCTCTTTTTGCGTGTGGTTGTACGGTTTACACTCCCTCATCTTTCTCCAACATTCTCATGAATTTCTCATCTATTACTCATTACTCCCTGGTATAATTAGATCTAGGAAAGATTTTTACGGTTTTCTGGGAAGGTTTGGTGGTTTGATGTTGAAGCAGGGGTTGTATGAGCAGCTGATCAATCAGGAGCTCAAGGAGGAGATTCGCTCGGCGGAGGCGGCGGAGTGGCAGCGGGGGGAGACCGGGGCGGTGGATGCTGCGCGGGTTCTGGCGGAGTATGTGGCAAAGCTTCTTGAGAAGCGGCTGACGGCTGTGGCAGAGGAGTCCGGGAAGGAAGAGGCAGAAGAGGAGCAGGTCCGTCTGATCAATCAGATGCTCAGCACGCTCGGCAGTGAAAGCGGGAAGGATCTGCTTCCGCTCACGGAGGAGCGCAGGGTGGATCAGCTCTTGTCGGTCGTGAATACGAAGAATTCGGCGTTTGCGTTCCAGGAGCATGGGAGTTTCCCGCGTCCGGGCACGTCTTTGGCGCAGAGTTCGCTCTTTACGGGTTCAGATCATGAACTGCCGATGTTTGTGGAGCTCGCGAAGGAAATCGAGTCCGCTGACCGGATTGATCTTCTTGTTTCCTTTGTGAAATGGAGCGGAATCCGTCTCATCCTCGAGCCTTTGAAGAAGTTCACTGAACGGGGTCATCTTCGCATTATCACGACGTCTTACATGGGCGCGACGGATGTGAAGGCTATTGAAGAGCTCGCCAAGCTCAGCAATACGGAAATCAAAGTTTCCTATGATACAGCAAGGACGCGTCTCCATGCGAAGTCCTACATGTTCTACCGCGAGAGCGCATTCGGTTTGGGATCCATGCTGCGGATATTCATTAAAAACTCCAGCCCGCTCATATCTTCCAGCTGGCTGCAGAGGATCACAACATCAAACTGACGGCCCTGACGCAGCTGTTCCAGCAGACGGCCGCCGTTCTGGAAGCAGGTGCACTCCAACGCAGGGCTTTGCTCCTGCAGGTAGTTCTTTTCCACCCGCAGCTCCTTGCGGTCGCCCCCTCCATCAAATCATGAACCAGTTTGATTTCG
>ERZ791573.1128-NODE-1128-length-11194-cov-2.070294_pt1 | contig 11194 bp, 17 predicted proteins | sample MGYA00509971_ERZ791573 | MGnify/ENA primary metagenome ERZ791573 (study PRJEB30046, sample SAMN00791921) | human gut metagenome | study: EMG produced TPA metagenomics assembly of the A metagenome-wide association study of gut microbiota in type 2...
ATTTTATAAAACTGGGTACACAATTTATGCCATAAATGGCCTCGGATTTTATAAAACTGGGTACACAATTTATGCCATAAATGGCCTCGGATTTTATAAATTTCTAGGCAATCAAGGAGCCAATTTTAATTGCCATCCTAGTAATATTGTTGTTAATTGCATAAGTATTTATATTATGGTTATTTTAGATAATTCTAGGACATTAGGGGCCTTAGAAAGGTAATCTGGGATATTGCATAATTAAAATATTGTTCTTATATTTGCATAGAGAAATAAATAGAGTATTAATCATTTAGACTTATGAAAACAAAAGAAGTAACTATCCAATTTAACCTCAGTACCAAACCCTTAGTATCTGGTTCAGATACTTATCCAGATTATCCTTCAGCCCAAGTAAATCAGATAACCAATAAGATCATCACTAATCTTATTAACTACTTACCAGACTATCCCTGGTACGAATACATATATAATTCAAATGACCAATTCGACGAAAACTTACCAGAGCTAATAAATGCTGGCAATCACTTTATCAGCATTTACATTAATACCGACGATTGCTTAATCGAATTTTCTACCGAGCAACCAGATTCTTCGGATAACCTCTGCGAAGACTATTCCCTTACTACATCCGGTATAACCTTCACAATATACTTCGATTAAACCTAATTGCCCAGGCCTAACTAAGGTACCTGGGCTTTTCTATGTACATACCTAAGAGGCCATCTATAGACTTCATATAATCATCTAAGAGGTATTAGAGCTTTACTACACATATACTTACTAGCCTTATATAAGAACCCACTAGGCCTATCTATAGATCCTACCTGGCTTATCTAGGTACGCTAACTATCGACCATATATGGCCTTCAGGTAATAGGCATATAATATACAGATATTCTATAGCCACTTAAAAGGCCCTCCGAAAATCCCCTAGAATCTTCTGGCCAGGGGGGATTTAGTACGAGGATTACCAAGAGGATATAGTAGGGGAACCATAGATGGCCCTAATTTGTTATCATACAGGTATTATATAGCGGACAACGTGCGGGCAATTTAGGCCGCCCGGAGGTTAATGGGGGAAATTTGAGAAAAATTTTTGATAATAAATAATATATGCGCAAATAATAAAATTTTTGAGATATGCAAATATTTTCTGAAAATTATTCTTAAAATAATAAAATTCATTTTTAACAAAAAATTTTCTCGAATTTTTTTGTAGATTAAAATAAAGTCCTTATCTTTGCAATGTCGGAAACGATAAGAGTTCTAAAATTTAATAAGAAAAATTTTCAAAAAAAAATCTTTGAAAATTTTGCAGATTAAAATATTATTCTTATATTTGCATAGAGAAATAAAAAACCTTTTCGAGTTTCTAATAAGACTTGAATTTTTATCGAAAAGGTTATAATAAAATAAATTCAAAAATTCAAGCATTTTTATTATGGAAGAAAAAAAATTAAATTCAGTTGAGAATGTAAATGTAATTGTTGAAAATTCTTCAAAAGAAAAAGTAAACAAAGTGAGTGCTAAAAAAGCTAAAGCACAAGCAAAAGCAAACAATATTCTTTATAAGGATATTTTAGCTAATTTGAATAAGTCTACTGAGGGACTTTTAAAAACTTCTTTTGGGGTTAAAAAATCAGACATTTACAAAGAAGAAATTTTTTCAGAACTTTCAGACAAAGAGAAAAAAGTTGCTCGAAAGAAATTTCGTAATACAATTCTTTCATTGTCCGAAAGTTTGACACAAGAAAAGGATAAAACTCGCTTAGAAAAACTAAAAAAAGCGTTTTTAGATTTTTATAAACAAGTTTACAAAGTAAACGATTTTTCTCTTTCTTCAGTTTGTTCTGAAAATATGAAAGAAACGAACAAAGAAATTTTGAAAAAGGCTTTACAAATCGTGAAAAAATAAATCAATGTTTAATCAGAATAGGGATTTAATTCCCTATTCAAAAATTATAAATTATTATGAAAACTATTAAATTTTTACAAGAAAGTTTTGAAACAAAAGAAAGATTCCAACAAGAAATTAACATTAAATATTTTTATAATTTGGATATAGTAGAGAGCATAGATTTTCATATTAATCAACGCAATATTAGATATTTTTATGAAGCTATGCAAAATTTTGAAAATTCTTTAGTAGATGAGTTTAAAGAAAAGAAAAATAATTTTTGTGATGCAAAGCAATTTTTAGAAAGCATTAATGACTTTGATAAAATTCTTTTTACAATAATTACTTACATGAAAACATATTTTGATTTCTGTAAAGATTATTCTAAAATTAGTTTACATGTACATTTAGTCCAATTTGATTTTACTACAAGTATTTTAATTCAAAGTTTCTATAATTATAGTCATAGGGATTTAAGTTTTTCTACTAAATTAGAATCCCAAGTATTAGATTCTGAAAATGAATTGCTACAAGAAAAATTAAACCTAATTAGAGAAGAAATTTGTGAATTAATTGGAATAGACCCTAATTTACAAAAAAAAGGACATGAAGAAAATTATATTTTTAATTTAAATATTAATTCAGATAATCAAATAGGATTTTTATTACAAGCAACTGAATTATAATTAATTCTTAAAATTTTTTAGAAAGTAAGGGAATGTTTGTCCCTTACTTTTTTTTTGACTTATTCTAAATAAGGGCTACCGTACCCCGCATTTACTACTTGGTATTTTTAGGCCTTCATATTAAGGGGTACCTTGAACACAAACCAATGAATTTACTACCACAACTTTTTACCTCCTCGTATTAAGGGCATTGCCTAGAAAAGCCTTGAACACCCACTAAAATTTTTTCCTACACACACGTTAAGGGCATACCAAGACACAACACACAAAGAAGCCAGAGAATAAAAACATCCCTGGCATTCATACTACAGAATAATATCCAATATCTCCTTAATCTTATTCTTCCCAATAATCCTTCTACCATTCCTTACTTCATAAAAGAAAACATAATATTTCTGAATCTCAATACACCATAACCGATTACCTCCCTCTAATAAAGGTTCTATTCTCATCATATCTCCCGGATCAATCCAAATCTGATACTATTACCTTCAGAACATCTTAAGATTCTCTTTTCACTATCTTCTCTTAATTTATCAATCCTTACCATACTCTTCCTTAATCCTTTCCAAATCCTTTAATGCTAATCTCAAAACCCTAAGCCTATGAGGGATATACTTTTTATAGGGAGGGAACCAATACCCAAATATACTATTCTCTCTATCAATCTTATCTATGGGAGTCTTCAACCATCGATTACCTCTTATAGTATGATACTCTCCATAACCTATGAAACTAAATCCGGAAGTAAACCAGAGATGGGTAATACCAAACCTTTCAGGTTGGAACCAGGGTTTAATTACACTATGCCAGAACCCATGATTCTGATTATCGAATATCTTACACATACCTAGGTTAGTTTCACTATGTCTTAGGAAATCAATTGCCTTGATTATCTCATACTTCACTTTCTCATAGTTTTCGAATATCCTCATCTCTATGATGGAGTTATTCTTTGCCTTTTCATCGATATTACTCATGATACCAATCCATATAAGAATATTATAAACCAAGCCACTAGGATAAAGATATAAGGGATTGCATACTTCTTAAATGGGTATCCTTCTATCCCATCATTGAGGGCATATATAAATACTATGGGCCATAGTAACATCATTAATGCTACTCCCAGTAATTTAAACCAAGTAAAGCCAAGGCATACTAGAGCATCAAAATTCATTGAGCTACCCTTATAATTACCGTGACTATCGAAGTGATAGTAGTTCTTAGGTTTTAATACTTGCTCAGATCCTAAGTATGGTGGTAGGTCCTTTTTAATGAACCTACCTTTATTATCTCTTCTCCTTAATATCTTGGGAGCAGATAAATCTTCGTCGTAATCCTTAATCTTTGGCATTGTTTTTCTTTTTAAAGAATATTAGGTAAATAGGAAATAAAGGTAATACTAACCAGATGGTAAGAAATAATAGGTTGGGTCTGATCATCCTAATTTCTTGACATAACATCTTAGTTAAGATTATAGAGGGGATTAGGCATATCCCATAATAGATTATGCCTAATATTATCCAAGTACTATTCATTGAGTTTTTCGATTAATTTTTTAAGTTTCTTATCTAAGGTTATCACTTTCTCAAGGGTTTCCTCATCCTTGTGTTTCCCGTTATCATCCAACCATTTTTTGATTGCCTCCAAGGATTTCTTGGATTGGTGATATGCAACAAAGGAATTGTACTTCTGTTCATTCTCTGTAGTACAAGGTAGGATTATTGCATTACCTTTTCCATCTAATCGAGTAAATTGACCCTCTAGATTTGTTGTTCTAGTAATTATTACCTTATTAGATAATATTGCAGTACCATTCTTTTTATCGATAGATACTACGTTTGCCTTTTCCATTAGGGTTTTGTCTTGGTAAATTACCGAGTTACCCTCTTTGAGTTTTACTATTTCTTTTTTCATATAAATAATGTATTTATTTTTGTTATACAAATATACTATTTTATTTTTAAATATCAATCATTATTGAATAAATTCTGCAAATCTTCTGAGGATATCCCATGCTGACGGTAGTAGTCGTATTCCCAAGGATTTAGAGGTTTGCAATTGACTGGGTATTCGTCTCTTAATTCGAAAGGCAAATAGCCAAGAAATTCTATACTGTTGAAATACTGTACCTTACCATCAGTAAATAAGAAATATTTCAAAGGTCTATCGATTGCCTTACCGAAATTACTTCCTATTAATCTGATGTCCTTGTTGGCAATGTAAACATGATACTTATCAGTTATCAAATATACCTGGGTATTCCAGGGTTTCTTCGATTCATCTAAGGTTTTCCTAAACCAATCAACCATAATCTGTTGTTTCTTTCCTATATCCATAATTAAATTATTTATTCATTGATAAATAGAACTCGATATACCTACCTAAGAAAGGCTACAAGCAATACTTTATCCTATTTAATGTAAACTCTAAGAATTTATATTATGGATAAACTTACTAACGAATTAATTGCCAAGGTTGCGAACAAGTTAAACCTTGAACCGGCTCTGTTAAAGACAGTAACTGTAGTAGAATGTGGTAATCGAGACGGATTTTTACCTTCTGGTAGACCTCAGATTCTCTTCGAGGGTCATATAATGTGGAAATATTTGAAGATAAAACTCGATGGAGAAGGCAAAAGAACCTATTTATACGATCTAGCCAAGAGAAATCCCAGTCTGGTTTATCAGAAATGGACCAAAGAATTCTACTTGGGAGGAGAAGGAGAGTGGAAAAGACTCGAAGCAGCTCGTAAAATTGATGAAAGATGTGCTAATTTGTCTACTTCTTGGGGATTGGGACAGATTATGGGCTTCAATTATCAGCTTTGTGGGTGTCAATCAGTGGATGAAATGATCCAAAAGATGTCTGAATCTCATGAAATGCAGCTAGAATTGATGTATCATTTCCTCTATAACTCAGGTTTGGTGAAACATTTGAAGGCAAAAGACTGGGATGCCTTTGCAAAAGGATATAATGGTCCTGCCTACAAAGAGAATAACTACGACCAAAAGCTAAGAAATACATATGAAAACTTCAAGGATAAGCTATGAAAGTAATTTATAACAATATTATACCTTTCAAAGGATATAAAGCCATCAATTTATTGGGTTTGGTATTCGTAAGGAAAGGAGCTAAATTTACTGAGGTGGATTATAACCATGAACACATTCATTCAAAGCAAATGGCAGAGATGTTATTGATATTTTTCTACCTTTGGTATGGAATCGAGTACTTAATCATTCTTTGTTTTGCTAAATGGAACAAGCAAAATGAAAGGTATCATGATGTAAGCTTTGAAGAAGAAGCTCATAATAATGATTCAAATCTGGATTATCTTTCAACTAGAAAGCATTATGCTTGGTTCAAGTACATAAAATTGAGAAGTTATAAGAAATGAAAGAAGATTTGAAAGTACTGGGAGTATGTGGGGGGCAAGGAGCCCTCCTATTCCCTTTTAAAGATAAACTCATTGGGAATATAGAACCAAGAGGAGTATTCCATACAGCTAAAGAAGAGCAATGGAAAGCTAACTTTAAAGGTATACCATTCTTAAAAGGGTACGAATTACCAGAAGATTGGCATCCAGATATCATCTTATCTAGTCCTGATTGTGGTAGTTGTTCAGTTATGAGGTTATCTAAATCAAAGACTCTTGGTGACCCTAAAAGTAATAAAAGTATACAACTAGTATTTCAGTCAATTCAATATTACGAACCTGCTCTCTTTCTTATAGAAAACCTACCAAGACTACTATCTCTCATTTCTAAAGAAATGTTAATGGACTTCTTTAAGAACTATAAACTTATTTTTCACGAAAGAAGCGTTTCTGACTTCGGAAACTCCCAAGTATCAAGAAAGAGATTAGTTATTGTCGGGGTTCATTTAGACAAGGGTAAGAAGTATTTGAATTCATTTAATGAAGTGTTTCAAGTAAATACTCCAAAACTTACTAGAGATTTACTAGTACCAGCTCCAGAGGAAGCTTTTATCCCTTTCACTGATAAAGTTTTAGCCATGTATGATTATCGGAAATTACCTGAAAAGAAAAATCTTACAGTTAGACAGGTTAGACAGCTTTGGATTAAGGATTTCAAAGATGAAAAGAAATGGCCAATCAAAACTGCTAAGATGAGTACTTTACCAGGAGTATATCGATTAGAAAATGATAAACCTCCTTTAACTTTGAGACCATCAGATAGGCAATTCAGACCCGATGGTTATCCTTTGGGAATAAAGGATTTCAAGGCAATTATGGGATTTCCTGAAAACTACCGAGTATTTATTCGGGGATTTGCTACTTGGGACCCTAAGACTTATCATTACTGGTTAAATAAAGCTAGGTATACACTTGCTAAGGGTTCCGTATGTGAAGTAGGATTATGGTTTAAGGCCTGTATATAATATACTTGTATATATTTAAGTGGCCTAATACCTTCCCAATTCCCATCTTAACTTACCCATTAGGATATTCCTTCCTTCGGAAGGAAGGTATCTTTAGCTAAAGCTAAAGCTACTGTGCATGCACGACGCGTTAAATTATATTATAAAAGAAGCCATACTCTTCGAGGTACCAAGTTTACTATGGAACATAAACAAACCTAAAACTCAAGAAATATGGAAAATTTGAAATTGACTCATGAAGAACGAAGAATACTTAAGTTGAATGGGATTCTTCCACAATCTATTGCTAAGCTAGTTAAGTCTAAAGTTATCCGATTAGCTTTCAAGTTAGGAAGTAGAATTTCAATGAGAGAATCTGAAAAATGTTATTTCATTGGAATTACTCTACCAAAATCCGAGAACTTAGACCTGGATTTATTTGAAGAACTGAAGAACAATGCTAATGAACTCAAAGAAATCATTCAAAAGTCTAAATTATGAAGAAACTTAAAGTTGCCATGATAGTCCTTTTACTAGGATTTACTATTTACCTTTGCTTCAGGAATTACAAACTGAATCAACAACTCAGTATGTTACCTGATAAAGAGATCATTCAATATACTGATACAATTTATTTGAGGAAAGATTTCCTGCCAATTTCCTACGATAATTTACTTAACCCAAGTAGAATCCTTCTCTACAATTCTCCGCACTCTTCGGTTAGCCAGGGTTTATGCAGTACCGATTCAGCAGAGATATCAGAGAAGGATTCTCTTGTTCAATTAGTAATCGATAAGAATCAACTTACATTGAGTTTCCTTAATCAAAACTCAGGAATTTATTCTAGTAGGTTATTCAATATCGACACTAATAACTACAAGTATTCTTGGTATAACGGAAAACTTACCACACAAGAAATTAAATTTAGAATAAGATTAGTTCCTTATGTTTATGGTAAGTACCGACCCTTTAACAATCTATGGGATTTGGGAACAGGAATTTCAATCGAGACTAAGAGATTTAATTACAAACTGGGGATAAACAGTTTTTATTACCCAAGATATTTCTCAGGTATCAAAACTGATTTAGAACTGGTAGTAACTTATAAATTTTAGATTTTATGGCAAAGAAGATACAGGAAACACCCACTAACCTTACAAGAGAAGAATTATCTAATCTATCTAAGGTTACAACGGATGTTTTCTTTTTCAGTCTTTTTTGTTATGTGATACATCCAGTGAGAGGAAAGGTTCGATTTGAATTATATCCGTATCAAAAAGCCGTACTATATCAATTTATACTCCAGAGATTCAATATCTTGTTAAAGTTCAGGCAAGCGGGTATTACAGAACTTATATCTATGTACTGCTTATGGCTGGCATCATATCATCCTAATAAGAAGATAAACATTATCTCCATTAAGGATACAACAGCTAAGAAGGTACTTAAGAAGATTAAGTTCATGTATAAGAATCTTCCATGGTATATGCAAACACCTATCATCAACGGAAGAACTGGGGAATTTGGTTCTGCCTCTATGATTGAATTTGATAATGGTTCATTCATAGAATCCATTCCAACATCTTCCGAAGCAGGTCGTTCAGAATCTCTTTCTCTTCTGGTCATTGATGAGGCTGCAATCGTTCGGTGGGCATCAGCTATTTGGGCAGCTGCCTTCCCTACGCTTTCCACCGGAGGTTCAGCCATCATCAATTCTACTCCATACGGTATGGGTAATTTTTACCATTCAACATGGGTAGATGCTATAGCTGGAGGTAATCCTTTCAATGCTATTCGATTATATTGGCAGATGCACCCAGAACGGGATCAATCTTGGTATGACCAGATGGCTTCTGCATTGGGTCCAAAAAGAACTGCACAAGAAATCGATGGAGACTTTCTTTCTTCAGGTAATACAGTATTTGATATGGCAGATATCAAGGCTATCGAAGATTGCTTAAGTGATTATCCAGTTTTAAAATATCGTTTCAATCGTCAGTATAGACAATTCAACGAACCAGATCCAAATAAACAGTACTTTATCGGTGCAGACGTTGCAACAGGTAGAGGCTCAGACTATTCTTCTTTCACTTGTATGGACAAGCTGGGAGAAGAACAAGTTGTGTATAAGGGAAGAATGGCAGTAGATAAATATGCTAGGTTACTGGGAGATACTGGGCAATTATTTAATTTTGCTGTTGTAGCTCCAGAATCTAACGACGTTGGGTTAGCAGTAACTTCTGCTCTTCAATCAGAAGGTTACCCTAACCTATACTACTATCAAAAGCTTCTGAAAAAGAAAGGTAAGTCTAGACCTGAGGTTGATAAATCTCCTGGTTGGTTAACTACCCAAAAGAATCGTTCAGTAATTATAGAGGGTCTAGAACAAGATATTCGAGAAGAGAATATCATTGTGAAAGATCCTTTCTTTGTTCAAGAAGCTCCTACCTTTATATATGATGGTTTGGGTAGACCCGTAGCCATGGGTAAACACAGAAATAATACTTCTGCTGTAGATGTGGATTTGGAAGGAGATGTTTATTCTGATGATGATATATTTGGTAAAGCAATATGTAATCACATACGAAAAGGAAAAACTAATGTAATAATACAACCGAAATGAAAATTCTTAAGTTTTTTGGATTCGATAGAAGGAATCGATCTCCAATACAAGAAAACAAGGCTAATCCTCCAAGTAAAAAAGAGGAGGTACCTATTTCACCCGGTAGAGTATCGGAACCGGATGATGACCCAGGTAACTTCATTAATACATTGAAAGGCTTAACTCAGATGGTTACGCCTTCTTTTCGTGTTGAAGTGATTCAGCTTTTAAGGGATTTATATAAAGTGAATCCAGATGTTAACATAGCTTTACAGGATATGTTTAAGCTTGCTAATACCGGTCATAATATAACATTCCCTAATAATACCGATAAAGAGGCTGATAAGATGAGAGATCATCTTTCTAAGGTATCTCCCAAATGGTCTAACTATACTGCTGGTATGGATGGCTTGGTAAACAAGATGATAGTTCAATTGATGATTAGTGGAGCTATCTCAGTAGAAGCTGTACCAAATGAAAAGCTTGAGGGTTTAGCTACTATATTATTCCTCAAACCAGACAGGATAGTATTCAAAAGGGAGAATAACGGAGTTTATAGCCCATATCAGAGGAACACTCTTTGGAATGGCTCAAATAAGCAAGATTATATCAAACTTAATACAGAGACCTATTGTTATGTGGGTATGTATAATGATACCGATGAACCTTACGGAATACCTCCTTTTATGGCATCTTTGGATTCATTAAAGGGTCAGCATGATATGAAAACCAATTTTAAACATATCATGGAAATCTGTGGTATGGTTGGTTTTCTAGAGGCTTTGATGGAAAAACCACAACAGAAACCTAATGAAAATGTAGAAGCTTATACTAGAAGATTAAATAGGGAGCTAATACGTTTGAACTGCCGGAAGATACTACTTTCGGTGTCCGCATTAGTGGTGACAGTATGGAACCTGAATTCCACGATGGTCAGATTGCATGGGTATTACAACAGGAATCTGTTGCTAATGGAGAAATCGGCATCTTCGCTCTAAACGGAGAAGCCTACATCAAGAAATTACAAAACGATAAAGACGGAATTTTCCTTATCTCGCTTAATGAAAAGTATGCACCTATCCCCGTCGGAGAAGATGATCGTTTAGATATATTTGGTAAGGTTCTCGGAAAATGTAATCCTGCTGATATTGCTAAGAGTTACAAATAAGACCAGTGCCAATTAATGCAAGTCCTTTTTATTGGACACATGTTCTTGCATAATTAACACTAAGAAATCAGAATCTGAAAGAAGGAATTTTTATGGCGGTTGTCAACAATATCAAAGAAATCCGTGAGCAACGTGGCATCTACCAGGATGAACTTGCTGAAGCTACCGGATACTGTACCAAAACCATCGGTCGAATAGAACGTGGGGAAAGCACCCCATCCGCAGAGTTTATGCTGCGGATTTCAAAATACTTTAATATGATGGTGGAAGATGTCTTCCATGTAGAAGATTGAGCTGGGCACATGATACCCAGCTCTATTACTATCTACTTTCAACATAAATTTTAAAAAGCGACGATTTTCGCAATCGTCGTCAGACTGTTCCTGTTGGGCGGTCTGACTTTTTTAACGATAGTGCAAACATCGTCAGAATTTGTCTGCGGTCAGGTTGTA
>ERZ791573.1133-NODE-1133-length-11159-cov-3.397965_pt1 | contig 11159 bp, 8 predicted proteins | sample MGYA00509971_ERZ791573 | MGnify/ENA primary metagenome ERZ791573 (study PRJEB30046, sample SAMN00791921) | human gut metagenome | study: EMG produced TPA metagenomics assembly of the A metagenome-wide association study of gut microbiota in type 2...
AGGCTTGCTTATCTCATACGAAGAATGGAAAAACTAAATTTCAAAATCATGCATACAAGAAAAGAACAGATGGAAGCCTTCGGCCGCTTCCTCGACATACTCGACGAGCTGCGCGAGAAATGTCCCTGGGACCGCAAGCAGACCAACGAAAGCCTGCGTCCCAATACCATTGAAGAGACTTATGAACTATGCGATGCCCTGATGCGCGACGATAAGCAGGATATTTGCAAAGAACTGGGAGACGTGCTGCTCCACGTGGCTTTCTATGCCAAGATAGGTTCGGAAACCGGCGATTTCGACATAAAGGATGTATGCGACCGCTTATGTGAAAAGCTTATCTTCCGCCATCCCCACGTATTCGGTGATGTGAAAGCGGAGACTGCCGGACAGGTATCCGAAAACTGGGAACAGTTGAAACTCAAGGAAAAAGGGGGCAACAAAACGGTGTTGAGCGGTGTGCCCGCCGCCCTGCCCTCGCTCATCAAGGCATACCGCATTCAGGATAAGGCTCGTAACGTGGGATTTGATTGGGAGGAGCGTTCGCAGGTTTGGACTAAAGTAAAAGAGGAGATCGGCGAGTTTGAAGCTGAGGTGGAGAACATGGATAAGGAGAAGGCGGAAGCGGAATTCGGTGATGTAATGTTCAGTCTTATAAACGCGGCCCGCCTTTACAAGATTAATCCGGATAATGCATTGGAACTCACTAACCAGAAGTTTATCCGTCGTTTCAATTACTTAGAGGAACACACCATCAAACAGGGAAAGAACTTGAAGGATATGACTTTGGAAGAAATGGATGCTATATGGAATGAGGCTAAAAAGGAAGAAAAATAGTAGGGTTGGAAGTGTTTTTTATGATGTGTGCTATTTTTGTCTTGCTTGTTTTTCTGTTTTAATCAATAAAGGGTATTGTATTTATTCTAGGTAATTTAATGTATGGTGATATCAAATTGTGTTCTATAAGAATGAGGGGCTGTCTTTTTTATGACAGCTCCCCATTCTTTATGAAATAAGTTTTATATGAATTTTATTCTACCCATTCTTTGATGGCTTGTGAAGGATCAGGATTTAAAACAGCACCTTTGTTGAATACATTTTCATAAAGACTGATAAAGATATTCATCCAGGGCGCACAGTAGCCTTCTATTGAATTAAATCGATATCCGATAGGAGCATTAGTACCCGGATAACCACGAACAACTTGTAACTCTAACCGTTTGTAATCCCAAAAGATGATCCCTTCACCCCAGAATTCAATACGTTTCTGTTCAACAACCTTCTTTTGAAACTCTTTTAGATCATTTGCTTTACATGTATAGCTACCCACAGAAGTATTATAACGAAATGTATTTACGAAATCTTCTAATTTAGAAATACCGGCTGCTAATCCTTGGCTCATTCCTATTGCTTCGGCTTCGATTAAATACATTTCCTCTATACGCATTAACGGATAGTCAACGGCAGCTCCGATTGTATAATCGTTCATTTCTCCATTTTTAGGTCGGAATTTGATACCTGTATATGGAGGCATATCAGCGAAATCATCATCGGTCAACAAAGTTCTATATTTAGTTCCGGGAGCTTTGTGTGCATCTTCAGGAGCAATCCAAGTTGTTTTTCGCCAGTCTGCATTTGGTATTTGATCGAACAATTTTTTGCCGATAAGCTTGTATCCTTGCCATTTTCGGTTACCGTAACCGAAAGTTTGTTCAGGACACATGCTTCCGGCAAAGTTGAGCCAATAGCTATGTACATCCTCGGTAGTCATGATGGATCCCCATACCCATGAATTGGTTAGTACACTGTTGAAGCCGGTAGTATAGCTGTCTCCACCAAACCATTCCTTTTCGGTCAGAGGCATTGCTCCGCTTTCGTTAATGACTTTGCGTGCGTATTCGGCTGCTTTAGTGAAACAAGTTTCTTTTGATGCAATGTTTAAATCTGTATTGTTGTTTAGGGTGTTGAGATCTTCAGGGTAAAGTTCGAAACGAGATCCCATTTCCAGCCACATACGTGCCATCAGACCATGGACAACCGGGGTACAGGGCAAGTTTTTGGTTGGGCGTTGATAATCACTCAAAAGCTCCTCAGCTGAGGCTAGGTCATCTAATATGAATTTGTATACGGCATAGAAGGGAGCACGTGGATTATTACGCCCTTCTTCTTCTGTGGTTTCAGCGGTAATAATAGGTACGGTTATGCCATATAAATTTTTACTGGCTGCTTCTGCATCTAATTTCTCTACTCCTGTTTTTTTATATTCATACATTCGGACTAAGTCCATGTATATCATGGCTCTATAAGATAGGCATATACCTTTATAATACTTGTTTTCGGGTGCATCATCTGCTTTTTCTAAAGCACTCAGTGCATTATTTACATTATTCAGAAACTTGTAGTTATAATACCAAATGGTATTGACAACATCGGCATCACCCAAATCATTACATACTCCATAAGTATCAAAAAAGTCAAATTTGGGTTCGTGGCAGAAGAAGTCTTCGCATGCACTTTCTCTGATTAAATTATATCCACTATATCCAAAATCATGATAAAATTGTGGACCGTAACTTCTAAATGCATTAATAAATGCGACTACTGAATTTACCATTGCGCTGATAGCTTGGTCAGATTTTCCTATTTGGTCTATGGTAGCTGTGCTACTTTCTGGAAATACCTCTTCGATACAACTGTTTAAGCTTAATGCTGATGACAGACATGCAGCAATCATTAGTTTGGTAATATATTTCTTTTTCATATTCTTGATTGTTTATGTGTTGATTAGAATTGTAAACTTAGACCGGCGGAGAATGCGCGTACGGCTGAATATTCTCCGGATGAATCTTTATTTCCGTTCCATGTTACGCGTGAATCGAAACCTTTTCTTTTTGACCAATAATAAACATTGTCACAGGCCACATAAATGCGCAGATTAGTTAGATATAGACTTCTAAGTGTTTTTTTGCTGAAAGTATATCCTAATTGAATGTTTTGAATACTTATGGAAGATGCATTAGTTAGAAACCTGTCGGATGTTTTTACACTGTACAGGTCATTGAATTGCCATTGTGGAATATCACTTTGAGTATTCTCCGGGCTCCATGCTTTATAAATATCTTTGTGAACATTGTATCCTAAATGAGTTGAAGTAGGAGGTGACATTAATGCTTGGTAACCATAGTCGTATGCCTGACCTCCTATACTGTAGTTTATTTGTGCAGAGAAATCAAAACCATAAAATGAAAGAGAGGTATTGATACCACCGTATAGGTCTGGAACAGCGTCACCACATAAGTATAGATCAGCTTGAGAATAGGTGGTTGTTGTTTTCATCTCACTGGTTTGCTTATCTGTATAATACCATTGTGGTTTGCCTTCTTCGGACACACCTGCATATTTTTGAACATAGTTAGTATACATTGGAAGTCCTTCTCCGTAATAATACAGACCGTTTACATAACCGGCATGTCCATCTATAATGTCTGTTTTTTTACTTTCTGCAAGACGGCTGATCTTATTTCTATAATGTGTTGCATTAAAGCCAATATTCCATGTTACGTTTCTAGTCTTGACTGGTATATATTTTAAATCAATTTCAACACCTTTGTTATTCATGTCACCAATATTGTCATAATAGCCTGAGTACCCTAATGATAAAGGTACGGAAAAACGGTTAAGCATATCAGTTGTTCTGCGATTGAAATATTCTATGCTACCACTTAATCTGCCTTTTAATAGTTCGAATTCTATACCTAAATTTATATTTGTATTGGTTTCCCAGGTAATATTTTTATTTCCTTTTCTGGAAAAACCTAATGATAACTCATTATTGCTGTTATTGATATTGTAAGTATCTACATATAAGAAATCGTCTATTCTGTCATTACCCTGTTGACCTACAGAAAACTTTAGTTTTAATAAATCGAGCCATTTAATGTCATCCAACCATTTTTCTTTGGTAAGAATCCAAGCAGTTCCCACAGAGTAGAAATTACCCCAGCGATTATCCGGGTGAAAGCGGGAAGAGGCATCGCGCCGGTAAGAAAGTTGGAAAAAATATTTGCCGTCATAGTCGTACATACCTCGGAATAAATATCCTTCAGTATTGTATTTACTCTTATAGGATGACTCATCGTTGGTACCACTGATGGCACCGTTTAATTCTTGATTCTGAAAAAAAGAGAACATACTGTTTTTGGCTGCGTATAATTCTTCATAAACGTTATTAAAGCTTTCATGACCTGCCATCAATGAAACGTTATGTAATCCGAAGCTATGATTATAATTTAATATTTGTTGTAGGTTGAGGGTTGTTCGACGCCAATGCTGGACATTGATGCTTCCATTCAAGGAATTTGCTGTTCCATAAAAAGGATTTAAAGCATTTTTGTACCGGCTGTCACGTATCGAAGTGCCTGCATTGAATGTGAATTTGAAGTCTTTCAGGAAATTAATATCTATAAATGCGTCTCCATTCAAAGTATTTGCAGAGGTGTTATATGTATCGAGCTGACTTAATTTTATTCCGTTAGAGTTCGGGTTGATAGGACGGTTTAGAGGACCTTGGTTGGATACTCCGAAATCGTACATGTCACCATTTTTATCCTGCATGATCTTACCATTTGTATCACGTAGGTAAAGTGGATATATGGGAGCTGTATTGAAAGCTTGGCTAAAACCGCCAGCGGCTGAATTCTGTATTGAATGTGTATAACTGATGTTGGCGCCAAATCTCATCCACGGTTTAGCCTGATATGTGGTTTTCAAACGACCGGTGATACGGCTATAATCAGACCCTTCTGCTATACCGTCTTCATCTAAATATCCAAAAGAAGCATAGATTTGTGCTTTATCACTTCCGCCTGAAATATTGACGTTGTATTCTTGGCGTAATGCTGTATGATATACAGCATCGACCCAATTGTCGGGAGTGAGATAATAACCGTTTACTATCCGTCCTAATTTTGCATTAGGATTAAGAAGACCGTTTTTACCAATCAGATATTCTCCTTCAGGATATGAATATACGTTGTAGGATAAACCACCGGTTTGACTGTTGGTTCCTATCATATTAGTATTTGCGCTGACATATGCTTGGTCAGGAGTTTGTCCTTGGGCATTTAAATAATAATTGTATAATGCTTTATAGTGTGCTTGATAATATTCTCCTGGATCTTTTATGTAGTCATATTCTATTTCACCACGGGTATTGGCACTCCATTTAGCGTCTACTGTGATTTTTGCATCGCCTGCTTTGGCTGATTTTGTTGTTATAATTATGACACCGTTAGCACCTCGAGCACCATAAAGAGCTGTGGATGCTGCATCTTTTAGTACAGAAATAGATTCTACATCTGCTGGATTGATGTTATTCCATCCTCCTTCGTATGGCATACCGTCTAATACGATGAGGGGATCTGTTTTTGCGCTCATTGAACTGATGCCACGTATCAGAATGCTTGGAGTTTCTCCAGGCTGCCCATTTGTCATTGTCATTTGTAGGCCTGCCACTTGTCCAGATAAACTTTCTATGACATTAGTAACCGGACGTTTAGTTATTTGTTCTGTATGAATCATTTTTGCAGATCCTGTAAAAGCTGATTTTTTTGCAGTACCATAAGCAACTACCAAAACTTCTTCCATCACTTCTGTTGTTGAAGTCATAACAATTTTCATTTCCGGCTTGATGGTTACTTCTTGGGTTTCCATTCCAATGAAAGAAACAATAATTGTTTTGTTGGTAGGTGAGATGTTTGTAAGTGTGAACTGACCATTGATGTCGGTGATTGTTCCATTGGTTGTTCCTTTTACCAATACGGAAGCTCCGATTACCGGTTCGTTGTTTTCGCTTGAGATAACGGTTCCTTTCACTGTTACCTGTGCTTGTGCATGGCTTATTCCTACGAATAAGCATACGAATAGTAGTAATAGTGTCTTTTTCATAATGTTTGTAATAGATTTGTGAGTTTATGGTTTGTACAAACCTAGGAATAAAATCTAATAAATCAAAATATTTTCGATGGCAAATGTTTAAAAATAAAAGTATATTCTAATCAATGTAATAAAAACTTAAACAAGCAAGAAAATTAACTTGTTTTTATAAAAGAAACATCTTAATCATTTTGTCGTTCCGCTGAACTTTTTAAATACAAAAATCCCCAAATCTAAGTTGATTGATAGATTTGGGGAAAAAGTTGGAAATATCTCTTGTTGCTTTTATTTTTTTTGAGATTGGTGCATAATTTTTAAGATATCACGGTGGAATTTAATCTCTGCACGTTGTAACTTATATATTTTCTTGGGAGATAAGATTTTTTTAAAGCGCTGTAGATATTCCAAATCCAATTTATCGGCTTCAATCCTTGCTTTGACAATACCTTCTATAATTTGTTCGTATTCGGCATCGGTTGTTTTAGGATTTTTGCCTTTGCGTGCTTGCTCCCATGCTTTATCATTTACTGTTTTTTTACGGTCTTGTAATTCGAAGTAGATAGGGAAGAATTTAGTGGCCTCTTCTTGCGTTATTTCTGCTTTTTGCGTGAGATATGCTTCTTGTCTAGCTCTGAATTCTTCTTTGGTGAAACCAGGTTTCTTTTTGTCTTGCGCCTGTAGCGAAATGCTTATATATAAAGTGATAAGCAAGGTTGCCAGTCTTTGTATCATGTGGTTATTATTTAATTATACATATCTGAATTTGCATCTGTCAAGTATTGATAGAGCGTATAATCATCCATCATGGAATGATCTAAAATCGTTTCAATATATTCGTCTGAGAATTGTTCAGTTTCCGCTGCTGTAAAAATAGGAGTGTCTTGTTTAGGGGGACCTACAACAACTCTGACGCTGAACATCAATCCACAAAACATAGCTGCCATATATATCCAAGGCTTGATACGTTGCCAAGTAGTTATTGTTTCTTGCGGAGTAGAAGTTTGTTCCTTCTCCGGCAATTTATTCATCAACTCTTTTGAGAAGTTGTCGAAATAACCTTCGGGTACCATGAATGGATTTTTTGTCCCGCATTTTTTTAATAGTTCATCTTCTTCCTTCATAGTGGTTCTCCTTTCTTTGTTAGATACATTTCTTTTAAAAAGGTTTAAAGGCATTCTTTTAAAAAGTTCTCTATTTTTTTCACTGCATGGTGGTAGGAGGCTTTCAGTGCCCCTATACTTGTTCCTAATATTTCAGACATGTCTTCATATTTCATTTCTTGAAAATATTTTAAATTGAATACTATACGCTGTTTTTCAGGAAGCGTCAGTAATGCTTTTTGAAATAATATTTGAGTTTCATCTCCATTAAAATATGTATCACTTTCCAGTTTGTTCACCATATCTGCATCAGCGTCGTCTATGGATAATTGGTTGGTGGCACGTTGTTTATTTAAAAAGGTTAAGCATTCATTCAAAGCTATGCGGTAAAGCCAGGTCGACATTTTGGCTTCGGCACGAAAATACTCTAGATTAGTCCATGCTTTGATAAATGTATTCTGTAACAGATCATTGGCATCTTCATGAGAAAGTACCATCCGGCGTATCTGCCAATATAGCTGTTCGCTGTATTCGTTGACAATACATTCGAAGGCTTCTTTTTGTCGTGCCGGGTCCTGTAATAACGCTATTATTTCTTTCTCATTATAAGTGTTCATGTTCCTATTTTTAAATTAGATATCCGGTTTATGTTATGGTTTAATGGATTCTATTGAAATTTTTAATGTTTCCCGTGCAAGTAGAGTGTTAGGAAAAATATCCGATGCTTCCTGTAACAATATGCTTTCATCTTCGTAGCGGGCTGAAAAATGTCCTATAAGAAGTTGTTTTACTTTTGCGGTACGGGCGATTTCTCCAGCTTGCGAAGCAGTTGTGTGAAAGGTTTCTTTCGCACGGGCTTGTTCGCTTTGTGCAAAGGTGGCTTCATGAAATAACAGGTCCACTCCGTATATTTGTTCTATGATACGTGGCAAATAAATAGTATCTGAACAATAGGCATATCGGCGGGGAAGGGCAGAAGGGATAGTCAATTTGTTGTTTGGTACTATTTTTCCGTCCGGTAATGTGTAATCGGCGCCATTCTTTATCCGGTTGAGTTCGTATACGGGGATTTCATAAAAGTCAATCATGTCGCGACGAATATGGGCGGGAGTCTGTTTCTCTGAAAAGAGGAATCCGCATGTTGGTATCCGATGACGTAAGGGAATTGTTTCTATGGTTAGTGAACGGTCATCATAAATTATTTCAGCTTTGCCCGGATCAAAAGTTTGGAAAACGACTTTGTAACTCATACCTTTGCAAAAAAAGTCGAGTTGCGGAGTAAGAAGACGTTCTAATTCTGCGTGACAGTGAATATAGAGTGTGGCTGTCCTTCCCAGCATACCGAAAGTTGATATCAGTCCCATTAGTCCGAAACAATGATCACCGTGCAAATGTGAAATGAATATATGGTTTAGCCGGGTGAATTTCAGTTTTGATTTGCGTAATTGCATCTGTGCTCCTTCGCCACAGTCTATCATAAATAGTTTTTCACGGATATTTACGACTTGTGATGTCGCAAAATGCCGTGTGGTCGGCAATGCTGACCCGCATCCTAATATATGTACTTCAAATTTCTCCATCGTTACAAAGATACTATCTTTTTTGAATGGAAAATAAAAAATGCCGTAAAAACGGCATTATAGGATTGAACTATTTCTTAAGTTTTATTTTCACGGCATTCATGCCACGTGACCCTTTTTCTAGTTCAAAAGTCACGATGTTATTTTCTATGATATTGTCTATCAGTCCACTAATATGAAAGAAGTATTTCTCTGCATTCTTCAAATCTTTTACAAATCCATATCCTTTGGATACATTGAAGTGTTCTATTCTTCCTTCATGTACTAGTTCTATCGGTTCTTCAGTTCTACGAGGAGTTGAAACTTCAATGGTGGACATATCCACTTCTTGTGGTTTATTATTAGGAGTGGGAGGAGTATCGGTTATCATACCGTTCTCGTCTACATAGGCAATCATATCTTCAAAGGAAGATGTGCCGTTACTTTTTCTTTCTTCTTTTTTTTGCTGTTTTGCTAAACGCTTTTCTTGTTTTTTCTTTTCTAGATCTCGTTTGGTAAATGAAATAGGTTTCGCCATTTGATTCTTTTTAAATTAGTAATATACAGTTCGGCCTGCTACGGGGAAGTGTATGGAATTAATAGTGAGGTAATAAGAAAACGGGGGAGAAGTCGTTATGAAATACTAACTCGAAATTTTATTACTCTATAAAGATACGGTTTTATTACGGATATCCCATAGAATATTTTCCTTTTTAAGAAATAATGGCATAAAAAAAGGATGCATTTTAATAAATGCATCCTTTTGGCTTATCTTAAAGTAAACTGATTACTTCTTTTTGTTTTCCAACTGTTCTTTCAAAGCAGCCAAAGCATCGATATCGCCTAAAGTGGTAGAGGCTGCCTGATTTTGGATAGCAGGAGCTTCTTCTCTCTTAGTTGTTTTCTTTGCATTAGAAGCTGCTTTCTTTTCAGCTCTTTCTTCTGCCTTGGCAGCATCTTCGAAAATGCGGCTGTGAGACAGGATGATTCTCTTGGCATCCTTGTTGAATTCAATTACTTTGAATGACAGTTTTTCATCCAATTGGGCTTGAGAGCCATCTTCTTTTACCAAGTGTTTCGGAGTTGCAAAACCTTCTACACCATAAGGAAGAGCTACAACAGCACCCTTATCCAACATTTCGATGATAGTACCTTCGTGTACAGAACCTACAGTAAATACAGTTTCGAATACATCCCAAGGATTTTCTTCCAACTGTTTGTGACCAAGGCTCAAGCGACGGTTTTCTTTGTCGATTTCCAATACCTGAACTTCGATGTCTGCACCGATCTGAGTGAATTCAGAAGGATGTTTTACTTTCTTAGTCCAAGACAAGTCAGAGATGTGGATCAATCCGTCTACACCTTCTTCGATTTCTACGAATACACCGAAGTTAGTGAAGTTACGAACTTTTGCAGTGTGCTTGGAACCTACAGGATACTTTTCTTCGATAGTTTCCCATGGATCTTGTTTCAGCTGTTTGATACCCAAAGACATCTTACGTTCGTCACGGTCAAGTGTCAGGATAACAGCTTCTACTTCGTCACCTACCTTCATGAAGTCCTGAGCAGAACGCAAGTGCTGTGACCAAGACATTTCAGATACGTGGATCAAACCTTCTACGCCCGGAGCGATTTCGATGAATGCACCGTAGTCAGCCATAACGACAACTTTACCTTTCACGTGGTCGCCTACCTTCAAGTTAGGATCGAGAGCATCCCAAGGATGCGGAGTCAGCTGCTTCAAGCCGAGAGCGATACGCTTCTTCTCATCATCGAAGTCGAGGATAACGACGTTGAGCTTCTGGTCGAGTTCAACCACTTCTTTCGGATCGCTTACGCGGCCCCAAGACAGGTCAGTGATGTGAATCAAACCGTCTACGCCACCCAGGTCGATGAATACACCATAAGATGTGATATTCTTAACGGTTCCTTCAAGAACTTGTCCTTTTTCGAGCTTACCGATAATTTCTTTCTTCTGTTGAATAATGGATATGGAGTCTTGAAACAAGTCTGGATATTTTTCATAGGTCATGTCGTGTACGGTTATCACAAAAGGATTATTGCCTATTTGCTTAAGAAAAAGGGGATTGTAATATGTCGGATGATAGACAAATGGAGCGTGTTTCTGCATCAGCTTTAAGATTAGTTTGGCGTTGCTTTGATACAGTTTCTGTTGATGATACTTAAAGAACAAATGGGGGATGTAGATACCGTGTCTCTTGATTTTACTATTCAATAGATAATGATTTTCTGTATAGCGTACTGCAATATCGTAATTAAACTGTAAATTGGACATGATTTCACAGAAATAGCGAGAAATGCCGCCGAATTTCTGCTGGTCGAAAATTTGTGAATCATATACTATAAAGGGCTGCTCCATGCTTGTCTATACCCGTTGGCGGAATTAATTTAAGTTGATAAATATGAGTAAAAAGTTGTACATGTCGCTGATTTTTAGTAACTTAGTGGTGATTAAAACATTAAGTTCAAACCATCGTATGTACAACCTTTATGCAAAATTCGTCAAAATACTTGAGATATGCAAGCAATTCTCTGAAAATCTCGTCAA
>ERZ791573.1138-NODE-1138-length-11121-cov-18.262877_pt1 | contig 11121 bp, 8 predicted proteins | sample MGYA00509971_ERZ791573 | MGnify/ENA primary metagenome ERZ791573 (study PRJEB30046, sample SAMN00791921) | human gut metagenome | study: EMG produced TPA metagenomics assembly of the A metagenome-wide association study of gut microbiota in type 2...
GAGCACAACCTTGCCAAGGTTGGGGTCGCGGGTCCGAGTCCCGTTTTCCGCTCAAATTTTTTATTATTTTTCCACAGAAAGACATTATTTTTCCGATGAATTTATATTTACGATATTTTGATAAGGAAACATTGGTTCATAATGTAGATGACGCAATTGATTTTTTACGTTCCATACCCGAAATAGGGATGAATGCTAATATCGAGAACGACATCCGCGATTATGTGGCCAGTGATGTTTTCTACCCCAAGAGATATAAGGTGCGTCAGCGCGTCTATTTCATTATCATCAAGACCACGGCAGCCACAATGCTCGACTTCAAGCAGAAGAAGGCGTTGCACACCATGCCTCAGCAGAACGCTCCTGTCATGGATAAGCGCGACCTCACAACAAACGTCATAACACGTCTTAACGAGGAACGTCCGGGATGGTATGAGGGTGCGCTCGACTTCAAACGTGTGGTTATGATTCCTGCAACAGGCAAGCACGAGTATCGCGACACCCATTTCGTGGTGCAGTGTAAGGCAATGTCGGGCATCGACTGCTACAACCGCATCGTTGATCATCTGCGTGGGCGTGTCGACACACGATCGCAGTTTCCTTCGGCAAAGGGAAAGAACTTCCATTTCAAGTATCTTGGAATGTGGAAATAAATAAATGTGAACAAAGCATGTGCATGTGCCTGCATCGCGGCCGCTTCAAAGAACAGACGGTCCACGATGCAGGCTCATGCACTTTGTGTTTCTTATAAATTTGTACGATTATGAACAAAGTGATGCTTATTGGCAACCTCGGCAAAGACCCCGTGGTGCGCTATTATGATGCTGACCAAGCAGTGGCACAGTTTCCGCTTGCTACAACCGAACGTGGCTACACGCTGCCCAACGGCACACATGTGCCCGACCGTACCGACTGGCACAACATCGTGTTATGGAAGAATCTTGCCAAGATTGCCGAACGTTATCTTCACAAGGGCGACAAGGTGTTCATTGAGGGTAAGGTGCGCTACCGTAGCTACGACGACCGTAAGGGACAGCGCCAATATATCACCGAGATTTATGCCGACAACATGGAGCTGCTCACGCCCAAACCTGCTGGCGGTCAAGCCGCAGCACCACAGGCTGCTCAGCCTGCAGCATCACAGCCTTCAGCTTCAGCACAAACAGAACCCGAAACCGACGACTCGAACCTGCCGTTTTAAAGGTAAAAAAGTAAAAAGGAACTTTTAAAGGTAAAAAGGTAAAAAGGTAAAAAGGTAAAAAGGGCTGACGCCAGTTTAAGGGAAAAGTGATAAACGAAAAGAGAAAAATCAAATAGCCCTTGCTATTCACTCCCCTCTCCGACGGGGAGGGGTAAGCCGCGAAGCGGCGCGGGGGTGGGGCTTTATCATCATGACAACAATAGATTATCTTATAAATTCATTTTCCGAGGTGAGCTTCGGCACCATGTCTGTTGGTGTGGCTGTGGCCTGTGTGCTCACCTTGGTGCTGCTGGGTCTCTCTGGCTTTGCCAGTGGCTCAGAGATAGCATTTTTCAGTTTGTCGCCAAGCGACATCTCTGAAATTAACTCCTCTAAGTCGTCGCGCGACAAGAAGATACAGCTGCTGCGTGATGACAGTGAGCGCACGTTGGCAACCATTCTCATTGCCAACAACCTCGTTAACGTGACCATCATCATGCTGTGCAATTATATCTTTGGGCAGCTTGTCAACTTTGGCAACGCCGTGTGGCTGCAGTTTTTGTGTATAACCGTTCTGCTGACGTTCATTCTGCTGCTCTTCGGCGAGATTATGCCGAAGGTGTTCAGCCGTCAGAATCCGCTTGCCTTCTGTCGTCGCTCGGTAGGAGGCATCATGATCATGCGTAGCCTCTTCTGGCCTCTTGAGACGGTGTTGCTGCGTAGTGGCATCTTGGCAGAGAAGGTGGTGCAGAAGGAGAACCATGTGTTGAGCGTGGATGATCTGGAGCAGGCGCTGGAGCTCACCGACAAGAACGACATCAAAGACGAGCAGAGCATGCTGAAAGGCATCATCAGGTTTGGCGACGAGACGGCAAAGGAGGTGATGACCAGTCGTCAGGACATCGTCGACCTCGACATCAGTTGCAGTTTTGCTGATGTGCTGAAATGTATTGTGGAGAACAACTACAGTCGCATTCCCGTCTACCAGGAAAACGAGGACAACATGCGCGGTGTGCTCTACATCAAGGACCTGCTGCCGCATCTGTCGAAGCCAGCCAACTTTCGTTGGCAGAGCCTTATCCGTCCTCCCTATTTCGTGCCTGAGACCAAGAAGATCGACGACCTCATGCGCGAGTTTCAGGAGAACAAGGTCCACATTGCCATCGTGGTTGACGAGTTTGGCGGCACCAGCGGCATCGTCACTCTTGAGGACATCTTGGAGGAGATTGTGGGTGAGATCAACGACGAGTATGATGAGGACACAAAGAACTACTCGAAGCTCAACTACAACACATATCTCTTTGAGGGCAAGACGTTGCTCACCGACTTCTGCAAGGACCTTAACGTTGATGACGACGAGTTTGCTGACGTTGAGGGTGATGCCGACACGCTCGCCGGATTGCTCCTTGAGATCAAGGGCGACTTCCCCAGCATGCACGAGAAGATCGATTATAAAAACTACACCTTTGAGGTGATGGCCATTGAGGAGCGCCGCATAAGTAAGGTTAAGGTGACGGTGCACGAGAAGAAATATGTGAAGGAGGAGGAGAAAGATTAAATTGTCACTAACAGATTGGTGGAGCCTGCTTTTATAGATTGGCTCCAGTCATCAATATTGCGCTTCGCGCAACCCGTTGACAAAAGAAAAGCGGCATATACCTAAGCTTTGAAGGTATATGCCGCTTATTGTTTATCTGCTAAGAGCAGTTGTGAGCTTTAATTTTACTCGCCCTTGATTGCAGCAACGCCGGGGAGCACCTTGCCCTCGATAGCCTCGAGCATGGCACCACCACCAGTAGAAACATAGCTTACCTTGTCGGCAAGACCGAACTTGTTGACAGCAGCAACAGAGTCGCCACCACCTACGAGTGAGTAAGCACCGTTCTCCTGAGTAGCCTCAGCAACATACTTTGCAATCTCGCCAGTGCCGTGAGCGAAGTTCTCCATCTCGAACACGCCTACAGGACCGTTCCACAGGATGGTCTTTGAAGAGAGGATGATCTTCTTCCAGTTCTCGAGGCTCTCCTCAGAGGCATCCATGCCCTCCCATCCGTCAGGAATGTTGTAGATGTCAACCACCTTGCGGTTAGCATCGTTAGAGAAAGCGTCGGCAGCAACGGTAGCTACAGAGAGGCTCAGGTTTACACCCTTCTCCTTGGCAGCAGCGATAACGTTCAGTGCCTCGGGCATGAGGTCGTCCTCGTGCAGAGACTCGCCGATGTGGCCGCCCTGTGCCTTGATGAAGGTGTAACCCATACCGCCACCGATGATGAGGTTGTCAACCTTGTCGAGGAGGTTCTTGATAACGGCGAGCTTAGAGCTTACCTTTGAACCGCCGATGATAGCGGTGAAGGGGTGCTGAGCGTTCTTCAGCACGTTGTCGATAGCGGTAACCTCTTTCTCCATGAGGAGGCCCAGCATCTTGTGGTCAGCGTCGAACGAGTCGGCGATAACAGCTGTAGAAGCGTGCTTGCGGTGAGCGGTACCGAAGGCGTCGTTAACGTAAACGTCAGCGTAAGAAGCGAGCTTCTTTGCGAAGTCTTTCTGACGGCCCTTCATCTCATTCTTTGCCTCGTCATACTCGGGTGTGCCTTTCTCTACGCCTACGGGCTTGCCTTCCTCCTCGGGATAGAAGCGCAGGTTCTCGAGCAGCAGAGCCTCGCCACACTTCAGGGCGGCAGCAGCCTCGCTTGCGTTGCCACAGTCCTCAGCAAACTTAACGTCTACGCCGAGGGCCTTAGATACGTTAGGAACGATCTGCTTCAGAGACAGTTTGGGGTTAACCTTGCCCTTGGGCTTGCCCATGTGGCTCATCATGATGAGTGCACCACCGTCGGCCAGCACCTTCTTAAGGGTGGGCAGGGCACCGCGAATACGGGTGTCGTCAGTTACGTTTCCGTTCTCGTCCAAGGGCACGTTGAAGTCAACGCGTACAATTGCCTTCTTACCGGCAAAATTGAAATCTGCGATTTTCATTTCTTTTTCTTATTTTTAATAAGTGATAAGTGAGTATATTTCCTAAATAAGTGGGTTTAATCCAACTAAGCGGGTAATCTCTTCTTTGCCTACAAAATTACGAATAAAAGTTGAAAGATGTTGTCTTTTTTCCCAAGAATTTCTCTTTTATAGTTTTTTAGCTAAGGAAATGTGCGCAAGCTGGAATTTTGAGTTTTGAATTTTGAGTTTTGAATTGTGCGCTTCGCGCATTTTGAATTGTTCAATTTTGAATTGGGAAAATCAAAATCGATAATTCGAAATTAGATAATTCAAAATCGGCTGAAAGCCGATAATTCAAAAATCAAAATTCAAAACTCAAAATTCTAGCTTGCGCAGCAAGCTAGCTGCGCAAGTTAGATTTCATATTCCGTCAGGTCTTCAATTCCCGCATAGCGTAGCGCCTCCTTGCGCTCCACGCATGTGCCACACTTGCCACATTGCTTGTCGCCACCTTTGTAGCAGCTCCATGTCTCGGTGTAGTCGATGCCGAGAGCAGCACCACGTCGCGCGATGTCGGTCTTTGTGATATTGGTGTAAGGAGCCACTACATGCACGTCAACGTATGTGCCAGCCTGCGCCGCCTTGTCTATGGCGTCGATAAACTCGGGACGGCAGTCGGGGTAGATGGTGTGGTCGCCGCCGTGGTTGGCAATGAGCACGTTCTTAAGATTATTGCTCTCGGCAATGCCAATGGCAACCGACAGCATGATGCCGTTGCGGAAAGGCACCACCGTCGATTTCATGTTCTCTGAGGCATAATGGCCCTCAGGAATGGCGTCGCCTCCTTCGAGCAGGCTGCTCTTGAAATATTGGTGCATAAACTCCAACGGAATGGTTATGTGCTTGATGCCCAGACGCTCACAGTGCATCTTGGCAAGCGGAATCTCCTTTGCGTTGTGGTTGCTGCCATAGTCGAACGAGATGCCGAGGGCAATACGGTCTTTCCAGTCGTAGAGCAGCGTGATGCTGTCCATGCCGCCGCTCACTATTATTATACTATCTTTCATGATTTTTGAATTTTGATTTTTGATTTTTGAATTGTTGCGCGAAGCGCTTCGCGCAATTTTGAATTTTGAATTTTGAATTTTGAATTGTTGCGCCAGCTGGCGCAATTTTGATTTTTGATTTTTGAATTATGAATTGTTCAGTTTTGAATTTTTATCCAAGCAATTTTATCCAAACAAAACGCGAAGCGCTTCGCGCAATTTTGATTTTTTATTTTTGAATTTTGAATTGTGCGCTTCGCGCATTATGAATTGTTCAGTTTTGAATTTTGATTTTTGAATTGTTCAGTTTTGAATTTTTATCCAAGCAATTCTATCCAAACAAAACGCGAAGCGCCTCTTCAACCTTGCGCACAGGATGGAGAGAGATCTTAAACTTTTCTGCGTTCAGACCCTGCATGTTATATTTTGGGATGATCATGTCGCTGAAGCCCAACTTCTCTGCCTCGGCTATGCGTTGCTCTATGCGGTTCACGGGGCGCACCTCACCGCTGAGGCCAACCTCGCCGGCCATGCACCAACCCGACTCGATGGGTGTGTCGACGTTGCTTGACAGCACGGCGGCAATGACGCTGAGGTCCATGGCCAGGTCGGTGACACGAAGGCCGCCCGCAATGTTTATGAACACGTCCTTCTGCATAAGCTTGAAGCCCACGCGCTTCTCCAGAACGGCAAGCAGCATGTTCAGACGGCGCTGGTCGAAGCCTGTGGCCGAACGCTGGGGGGTGCCATAGGCTGCTGACGACACAAGGGCCTGGGTCTCGACAAGGAAGGGTCGCACACCCTCGATGGCAGAACTTATAGCCACGCCCGACAGACCGTCATGGTCCTGGCTAAGAAGCAGTTCGGAGGGGTTGCTGACCTGTCTCAGGCCCGTCTGCTGCATCTCGTAGATGCCGAGCTCGGAGGTGCTGCCGAAACGGTTCTTTATGGAGCGCAGAATGCGGTACATGTAGTGTTGGTCGCCCTCAAACTGTATGACCGTGTCGACGATATGTTCCAGAATCTTTGGACCGGCAAGCGTGCCTTCCTTATTAATATGTCCGATAAGGATGACGGGTATGCCTGTCGACTTGGCGAAGTGGAGTAGGGCGGCGGCACACTCTCTGACCTGTGTTATGCTGCCCGGACTGCTCTCCACGGCATCGGTGGCGATGGTCTGGATAGAGTCGATGACCACCAGCTCTGGCCCCACCTCCTTGATGTTCTCAAAGATGTCGTTGAGGGAGGTCTCGCAGAGAATGGTCACGTTGTCGTGGTCGGTGCCTGCGGCTGCCGAGGGCAGTTGCCTGCCTATGCGGTGGGCACGCATCTTGAGCTGATGGGCGCTCTCCTCGCCGCTGACATACAGGATGCGCCGCTCCGGCATGTTGAGGATGGTCTGCAGGGTGAGCGTGCTCTTGCCAATGCCGGGCTCGCCACCCAGCAACACGATGCTGCCAGGCACCAGTCCGCCACCCAACACACGGTTCAGCTCGTCATCGTGCATGTCTATGCGCGGCTCGTCGTCAACGGGTATGTCGCGCAGCTTCACGGGCTTGGCCTTGCCGCCACGTCCGCCCGGCGCGTCGTGATAGCCCTTGGAGCTGGCTATGGTCGACGGTGTGGACGCTGCTATGCGTATCTCCTTGAATGTGTTCCATTGTCCGCAGCTCGGACATTTGCCTATCCATTTTGCCGACTCCTGTCCGCAGTTGCTGCAAACATAAGCTGTTCTGTCTTTTGCCATAATTGTTTTTCTCAAGCTAAATCATACAAAAGTACGAATAATTTTCTTCGTGTCAAAATTTATTGCTATTTTTGCCCTATGAAAAAAATCCTGTTCTACATATTGGCGGTCTTTACGGTCGTCTCTTGCGGCAATTCGTATGAGGCAAAGAAGCGCATTGACAGAGAGCGACAGCTCGAGTTGCAACGAATCGACTCGCTGGCCCTAAAGGTGGCGGTGGTGCCTACCCTCGATTGTCTGCCCGTGTATCTGGCTAAGGATGAGCGCCTTTTCGACACGCTCGGCGTTGACGTTCACCTCAAAATCTTCAATGCACAGATCGACTGTGACCAGGCGCTCATGCGCGGGGCAGCCGACGGCATGGTGTCTGACCTCGTGAGGACGGAGCGCCTCAGGCTCATGGGCACCCCCATGCAGTATGTCTCCTCAACGGGTACCTACTGGCAGCTGTTCTCAAACCACAAGGCGCGTCTGAAGGCGCTTGACCAGATGGGCGACAAGATGATTGCCATGACGCGCTTTTCGGCTACCGACTGTCTCTCGCAACTCGTGTTTGAGGGCGTGAAGACAAAGTCGCAAGTCTATAACGTGCAGATAAACGATGTGCAGATTCGCCTGCGCATGCTCCTCAACAACGAGATGGACGCCGTGTGGCTCACCGAACCGCTGGCAACGGCAGCTCGACTGCAGGGACACCGTGTGATGGCTGACAGCAGAGACAAGAAGCTTTCGCTCGGCGTGGTGGCTTTCAAGAAAAAGGCTGTGGCTGATGCGCGCCGACGCAAGCAGCTTGCCGCCTTCACCAAGGCTTATAACATGGCCTGCGACTCGTTGAACAAGAACGGTCTGAAGCATTATTCTGTCTTGCTGCAGAAATATTATAAAATTGACAAAAGAACAATAAACGCTCTGCCCAAATCGAAGTTTCAGCATGTGGCAAAACCACAACAGGAGAACATAGACAAGGCGGCAGCATTTGCAAAAACCACAATAAAATAGGAACCGACATGTCATTCTACGAAATAGAAACTCCATTAATAGCCAAGCACAATGTGGGTAAGGCTCTGAGGGCGATGAAAGAAACCATTGCCGAGGATAAGCTGCCCGGATATATCGTTGCCCGTTATGAGGATGTGAAAAACGACTACCGGCTGATGCAAGATGCCATGATGCGCGGACTGCGTGACGATAAGATCGATGAGGTCTATGCCGACATCATGAGAAAGGTCTATGGCGCAGGCTTGGACGTATTCATAGAGGAAAAGGTAAAAAAATATTCTTCCTTTGCCTATGCCCGCGTGTCGGCACAGCAGACAGAGGCTCATCCCGATGCCGTGCGCACGGTGCTCGAGGCTTATGTACAGGACATGGCCATGATGGCTTTTGAGCCTGAGAACACGAGGAAGGCGAAGATGGAGAAGCTCACGGCCGACCATCATGCCTACATGAAGCAGATCTTCAACGCGCTCTTGGTGGCACCTATGTGGAACGACAGGCGGGCGGCCGATTTTGCTGACCTGCTGCTCTCGCCAACCATCGACCGTGACGATGCGCTGCTCCTGGTGTCGGCGGTCATGCTGGCGACGATGAACGTGAACGACCCTTACAAATGGGACATGCTGGCTGAGGTCTATGTCAGGGCCACAGACAAGGTGCTGAAGATGAGGGCGCTCGTGGGATGGGTCCTCTCTCTTCCCTACGACCCCCGAGGACCCCGCCTCTTCCCCTTTGTTCAGGAACGCATAAAGGCGATGCTGGCAGACAAGACCACGCTGAAGCAGATGCTCGACATGCAGATGCAGATGCTCTTCTGCTGCAACGCCGATGCCGACAACGAGGAGATTCAGCGCAACATCATGCCGACGCTCATAAAAAACACGAACCTGCAGATGACACGTCTCGGCATCGTGGAGAAGGAGGACGACCCCATGAAGGACATCATGGACCCTAATGCGGCAGAACGCGACATGGAGGAGATGGAACGGAAATATCGTAAGATGATGGACATGCAGAAGCAGGGGTCTGACATCTATTTCGGCGGGTTCTCAAAAATGAAAACCTTCCCGTTCTTCAACGACCTGTGCAACTGGTTTGCTCCGTTCAACGCCGCTCACCCAGCTCTTGGCGCGGCGCGTGAGCGATTGGCTGGCAGCACGTTCCTTAACAACCTTATGGAGAACGGGCCGTTCTGCGACTCTGACAAATATTCGTTCGCTCTGGCCATAGCTCAGATCATGGATCGTATGCCCGATAACGTCAAGGAGATGCTCAATTCGGACGCAACGCTCGGACCGACCGTGAGCAAGGAGGAACAGGAGAATCCGGCTTATATCTGTCGGTCATATCTGCAGAGCCTGTATCGTTTCTTCCGTCTGTACAGGTCGAAGCGCGATTTTCTCAATCCATTCATTCTTGACGAATTGGAAGACAACGACGGCAATGCTTTGTTCATGTCATATAAGCTGCTGGCGTGTCCTGAGATGGAGGAGAATGCCGTTGCGCTCTGCGGCTTCTTGCTCAAACGCAAAATGATGCGTGAACTCGTGAGCATGGCCATCTGTTACAAGTCTTCACAAAACCCTCGCCTGGTGCGCTTCCTCGCGTTGGTTCCCATGACAGACGGCAAATGGCAGGAGGCCTACGACCTCTTTGCATCCGTGTCTGAGGATCAGCACACGGAGGAGTCGCTGCGTGGCATGGCCCATTGCTGCATGAGCCTCAAACGTTTCGGCGAGGCTGTGGCTATCTACCGCCGTCTGCTCGCCATGCATCCCGACAGCTTTAGCTATCAGCTCAACCTCGCCGTGTGCCTGATGAGCAGCGATGCTTTTTCTTCATGCGGTGATGCAGCTTCTTCATGTGGTGATGCTTCTTCTTCATGCGATGATGCTTCTTCTTCATGTGGTGATGATGCTTCTTCATGTGATGCCTCGTCTTCTCTTGGCGGCAAGGTTGAGGCTCGGCCAAACAAGGTGGTAGAAGAGGGAACCAAGCTTCTTTATAAGCTCGATTATGAGCATCCGAACAATGCCAACGTGCGACGTGTGCTCGCGTGGTGCATGATGTTGCAAGGCAATTTTGACAAGGCCATCGACATCTACACGCGTCTCTTGTCGCAACCCGATGCCGTGTCTGCCGACCGTCTCAACGCTGCCTATGCTCATTGGCTGTCAAGGAACGTGGCGCGTGCCGTTGCTCTCTTGCGCGAATACTGTAACCTTTGCGAACAAGAAGAGGCCGAAGCCAAAGAGGCGGCTAAAAAGCAGGGGCGACGCTGTGAGCCAACGAAATCAAGAAACTTCCGTCTGGTTGAAGATTTTACCAAGGACGCCGACCTGCTTAGCAAGTATGGCATCAGCCTTACTGAACGAAAGATCATGGTAGACATCGTGCTGAATGAGGAAGAGTTTTAAAGGTAAAAAGGAAGTTTTAAAGGTAAAAAGGTAAAAAGGTAAAAAGGTAAAAAGGTAAAAAGGTAAAAAAAAAGGCTCACGCCTTTTTAAGGGAAAAGAGAAAAACGAAAAATCTTTTTAAGGGAAAAGTGAAAAAGATAGGTGAAAAAGAAAAGTGAGAAATTATGACAATAGAAGAATATAAGGCCGCAATATTGAAGGCCATGCTTGATATCAAAGACGTTGACGGTCTCGCTAAGATAACGGAAAGCGATGCCAAAGAACTGCTCAACGAGTTAACCGACTCCGAACTCGAAGACGGAATACTATTCAACACTCCTGAAGAGGTCGCAGAACTGCTTATGAGCGTGTAAATGAACAGTCGCAAAGTTTATTGTTTTTGCGCATCGCAAGTACCATGTTAACGCTTCGCAAATGCCATGTTTACGCATCGCAAATACCATGTTTGCGCATCGTAAGTACCATGTTTGCGCATCGTAAGTACCATGTTTACGCATCGCTAATGGCATGTTTACAATCTTCAAATCATTGTGTTTGTGCTTTCAAACATGCTTTGCAAAGGATGTAGGAATGTTAAAAAGGGAGCGTTTTTACCCCAGTTTTGCATAAATATACAGAATGACAGAAAGATAGTAAACAAGGTCTTGTTCTTTCATAATGTACAAAATTATAGTTAAAACCTAATCATGAATTGTTAACAGTTCTTAAATACACCCGTGTTTTGTCATTAAGCCTCTTTGAGCTCGTCAAAGAGGCTTAATGAGGCTGTCAAAGAGCCTCTTTGACAACGCAATAAAG
>ERZ791573.1145-NODE-1145-length-11046-cov-2.238286_pt1 | contig 11046 bp, 8 predicted proteins | sample MGYA00509971_ERZ791573 | MGnify/ENA primary metagenome ERZ791573 (study PRJEB30046, sample SAMN00791921) | human gut metagenome | study: EMG produced TPA metagenomics assembly of the A metagenome-wide association study of gut microbiota in type 2...
GTAATAGATTCGACATCTTTAGTCAGCAAGCCCTGAAAACCGCTGTGAATACCTACTACTTCCATCCCGTAATAATTGATGGCAGTTTTGCACACGCCACGAATCGTGGCATTAATACCGGGACAGTCCCCGCCGGATGTTAAGATTCCAATTCTCATTGTCGCATTTTTTAGTCTAAAACTCGGGATTTATATGAAAGTCGTCTATTTTTAATCGGTTCATGAAAGCTCCCTACGGTTTTGTGGAGGACGATGTGCAGTGGCTGGTGGCACGGCTGTTCAAACGGGGCGACCTTGCCTTTACGGTGAATGGCGAAAGCGTGAACGCCAACAACCGCACCGAGGAAGAGCTTGTGGGATACATCACCAAAAAGCAGTTTGTGGACAAGCTGCTGATGGAGGTCCGTGTCCGGGTGCCGGAAAAGCAGAAAAAGGCTGTCCGCACCATTATGAAGGAGCTGTTCAACGTGCTGCCCACGGCAGAGGACGAGGACACCATGATGAGCGAGTTCCGGCGCTACTGCGAGCGCACCATCACCTCCATCGACCGTCTGGAGCCCCGGTATCAGCTTTACGCCTACCCCGGCAAGCAGGTCCTTGCTGAGGGCAAAAAGCTGATGAGCAGCCTGCTGCAGATCAATGCTCCGCTGGAATTTTTCAAGGAAGTCAGCGACGGGCAGGACGAGCTGCTGGATTTTGGCGAGGACTTTGAGCCGGTGCAGAAATTCTTCAGCCCCAACAGCGAGCAGGAGCAGATCTTCCGCCGTGCACTGGATATGCTGGGCATTTACGATGACAGCAAGACCTATATCGTGAACACCGCACTGGAAGATGTTGTCCGGCAGATGCGCAGCATCGTGGGCATGAAAGCACCCTACCGTGAGATCCCAAAGCTGCCGGAGCTGCGGGAAAAGTTCATGACCCGGTACAACGAGATTCTGGAAGAACAGTCTGCACCGGTGGTAAAGGCCATTAAGGACGACCGCAACCGTGTGCTGGAGGTGCTGAACAACAAGCCCTACAAGGACGCAAAGCACAGTGGTTACATGGAGCGGTTCGAGGAGCTGCTGGACGGTGCTGTGCACTGCAACAATGTGTCGGCGCTGCGCAGCTATCAGGATAAGTCCGATGCGCTGAAGATCCGTCTGCTGAACGAGATGGTAGCCGAGGACAACCGCTTGGCACAGCAGGCACTTGCACAGGAAGAAGCAGAACAGCAGCGTCTTGCAGAGGAAGCCCGCAAGCGTGGCGAGACCGTCACCGTGCCGCAGCCGAAGGTCCAGCAACCTACCGTCAAGGTGCGTACTACAAAAAATCTCTCCATCAAAACGGTGGCGCGGGCAGCGTCCTGGCGGCTGGAAAGCGCAGAGGATGTGGATAAATATCTGGATGCCCTGCGGCAGAGCCTGCTGAAAGAACTTGCCGATGATTCGATCGTGAATGTGGAACTGTGAGGAACCAACCATGAACAAAACAGACATAAAAAACTTTGCGATTTGGGCGCGGAATAAGCTGATCGCAGATATCTGCTACCGTGCCGGTCTGATGGGCATTACCGAAAAGGGCATTGCAGACCCCCTGCCCCAGAGTACGCTGGACGCCCAGTTCTACGATATTGGCGCAGCGGAGCCCTATCTGGTGGCAGGCGAGGCCATCAAGCAGCGGCGGCAGCTTGTGAGCGCCATCCGGGAGAAGGAGGCCGACACCGATTACGCCACTGCCTACCAGTACATCATGGAGGAGGTTGCCTACACATGGTTCAACCGCCTGATCGCGGTGCGGTTCATGGAGGTCAACGACTATCTGCCCTCCCACCTGCGGGTGCTTAGCTCCGAGAGCGGCAAGGTGGAGCCGGATCTGGTCACCACCCCCTTTGACGCCGACCTGCCCTTTACCGCCGAGGAAGAAGCCCAGATCATCCAGTGGAAGCAGGACAACAAGCTGGACGAGCTGTTCTGCTTTTTGTTCATCAGGCAGTGCAATGCGCTGAATGAGATCCTGCCCGGTCTGTTTGAAAAGACCACCGACTACACCGAAGTCCTGCTGAACCTTTCGGTGGTGGATCAGGAGGGCGTGGTGTACAAGCTGACCCACGACATCCCGGAAAGGGACTTTAACATCGAGCAGGGCGGTCAGGTGGAGATCATCGGCTGGCTGTACCAGTACTACAACACCGAGCCCAAGGCCGCCGCCTTTGCCAAAAACGTGTCTTCAATCATATGAATCTTGTCGATGACGGCATCATAGACGGCAGGCGGCTTGTTCTCCTTGATCCAGTCCAGCATGTGGTCGAGCCACTTGCGGCACGTCCAGAAATCTTCGCCATGGTTGTGGCCGCGGAGTATCTGGATCTGGGCCTGTTCCGGAATCTTGGCCAGGAACCAGTTCCATCGTTCCCGGGCAATGAGATAATGATAAAGTTCATCGACATCGCGCAGATGCTGTTCCCGAAGTTCCAGCGTATAACGCGACCAAAATAAACTGAGTGTCATATTGACTACCTCCAAGCAACTCTATATAACTAGTTTATCTTAAAGATATTCTACACAAAGATATTCTACACAGAATTGTCAAACTCCTGCTGGCAAAAAGAAAATCTTTTGTATATGTGAAAAAAGGCGCTGTCCTATGAAGACAGCGCCTTTTTCTGTAGGGGCGCCACGTGGGGCGCCCGTTCACTCAAATCCGGTTCACAAGTATCGTACAATACCTGACGGGCTCGCCACGTGCGAGCCCCTACAATCAAAAAAAGAAGCTTGTCGCAAATGCGACAAGCCCTTTTTTTACAGTCCGCAACTCACAGCGTAGTCCGCGGCTGTGTCAAAACCTCTCAAGCCGCCTTCGGCGGCCAGCTCCCCTATCAGGGGAGCTTTTCTGCAAACTACAAACTCTGTACTACAAACCATTATTTGTTCATTTCTTCTTTCATCTTTTTCAAACCCATGGGTTTATCTTCAAAGAGGAAGGCCGGCATGACTTTGACTTCGTCGATGATCGGCGTGAAGCCCATCTGGTCGAGGACGTCTTTCTGGAGGTCGATGCCCGGAGCGATTTCGGTCAGGTGTACACCGTCTTCTTTCATTTCGAATACGGCACGTTCTGTGATGTAGAGGACATGCTGTTTATGTTTACGGGCATAGTTGCCGCTGAAGGTGATGTGACCGACTTCAGGAACGAATTTCTTGACTTTCCCTTCCTGCAGGATGTGCAGTTCACCGTCTTTGATTTCTTCGCGGAGTTTCCCTGTCGTAAAGGTCCCGCAGAAGACGACGTTCTTCGTATTCTGGGTGATGTTGACGAAGCCGCCGCAGCCGGCAATGCGCGTACCGAATTTGGATACGTTGATATTGCCTTCTTTATCGCATTCGGCCAGGCCCAGGCAGGTCAGGTCCAGGCCGCCGCCATCATAGAAGTCGAACTGTGTGGCCTGGTCCATGTAGGCTTCGGCATTGACAGAAGCCCCGAAGCGGACGCCGCCGAGAGGTACGCCGCCGATGGCCCCGGCTTCGACAGTCATGGTCAGGCTGTCGCCGATGCCTTCTTCGTTGGCTACGGACGAGACGAGTTCCGGAATACCGATGCCCAGGTTGATGACGGCTTCACTGCTCATATTGAGGAGCAACAGGGCTGCCCGGCGGGCAATGACTTTCTTGGCATTGAGCAGAGCCGGATCCAGGGCTTTGACGGGAATCGTCGTTTCGCCTGTCAGGGACGGGTCATATTCGCAGTCAAAGGACTGCTGCCGTTTCGTTTCGTCATCGACCTGAACGACATAGTCGACGTAGATGCCCGGTACTTTGACCAGTTTCGGGTCGAGCGTGCCGCCTTTGACGATTTTTTCGACCTGGACGACGACGATACCGCCGCTGTTATGGACGGCCTGTGCCAGCGGCGTGGCATCGAAAGGCGATACTTCCTTGGTCAGGACGACGTTGCCCCATTCATCGGCATAAGTCCCGCGGATGAAGCCGATATTCATATCCATGCGCGGATAGAAGAGCTGGTCATGGCCTTCGATGTTGATGACTTTGACGAAGTCTTCCTTGGTGACGTCATTGAGACGGCCGCCGCTGATGCGGGGGTCCGCAAAGGTATCGAGGCCGACGTGGGTAATCGTGCCTAAGCGATGAGCTGCGACGTCACGGAAATACTGGGACAGCGTGCCCTGGGGCAGATTGTAGGCCTGGATCTTATTTTCATTGACTAATTTCTGCAGGGCCGTAACGGCGTTCCAGTGGCCGAGGATGGCTTTTTTCAGCATCCCTTCGTGGGCGAAGTGGTCGCCGCCGCGGCCATCCGTATTCCCCTGGGAAGCGGCATAGATGAGCGTCAAATCTCTCGGCGAACCCGTATTGAGGAAGCGTTCTTCCAGGGCGCTGGTCAGTGCTTCCGGCTGTCCGGAACCGACGAAACCATTGGTCGTGACGACGTCACCGTCTTTGACGAGCTGAGCTGCTTCTTGAGCTGTAATTATTTTCACTTGTTTCATGTCTTCCATCTCCTATTTCTTCACGTTTGTTATATGCATTTCGTGAATTCATTATACAAAGGAAGCATATGGAATGATAGACGAAAAGGATGGACTAAATTGGTAGGAAAAAATTCCATGAAGTCAAATTACTGGGCTTCCAGGGCATTCCAGGCTTCATCAGCTCGTTCGACGAACATCTGGCGGACCGCTTCATTTTCTCCCAGGCCATGGATATAGGTCGTAACCGTGAAGCCTTCTTTTTCCAGGATACTCTTATGGGAATCGGCATCGGCACCGGCCATGTCGTTATTGGCATGGTCGCCGGCGACCATCATCATGGGCATAAGGATGACGTGCTTGATGCCCTTGGCTTTCAGCTGGGGAATGACTGTATCCAGATGGGGCCAGCCTTCGACGGAGTAGATGTAGACATTGCCCAGGTCAGCTGCATCGAGACGGTTCTGGACGACGGAGTAATAAGCATTGGCCGGATGCGGCGTGCCATGGGCCATGACCAGGATGGCGTCTTTCTTGCCGATTTTCGGGAACTGTGTCGAGAAGGCTTTGACGAATTCAGCGATGTCGTCGCGCTGGTCTTCCTGTCCCATCCAATACATGAGCGGCGTGCCGAGGGTCAATTTCTTGAAATCATGTTTGTAGAGGTCGAAAATAGCCGTATCATAGGCATATTCCATACCCGGGATGATGTCCAGGGAGGTAATGGCCACGCGCGTATAGCCTTCTTTTTTCAGCTGGGCCATGGCCTGTTCCGGCGTCGGTACGGTCACGCCTTCTTTAGCCTTGATGCGGTCGACGATGATATGCGACGTGAAGGCGACGACGACTTTCTGGTCCGGATGGGCCGCCTTGATAGCCGATACAGTCTGGTCGATGGTCTTCTGGCGGCTGTCCTTATAGGTCGTGCCGAAGCTCAATACCAGGATGGCGTCTTTATTGGCTTCGTTCTGCATTTCCGGGTTGTTGTACGTGCGGACCCCGATTTCTGCGGCCTGTTTCAAAGCCGGCGTAGCGTCCTTGACTTCCGGGTTCAGCGTATAGCCAGCAGCAAAAGAGGGCGCCGAAAAAGCACCAAACGACGTCAGGGCCAAAGATAAAATCAGCGCGGTCTTTAATTTTTTGTGGAACATAATCATCTCTCCTTTGATAAAAAAATATAAAAAAAGAGGCTGTCACATGATGGCAGAAGCCTTCATGCGACAGTCCCTTACATACGAGTCCTTCACGGCCAGCAGCTCATAAAAAGCGGCTCGCCGTAAAAATCGCCATCCCCATCGCTCGCAGGTCAACCGGTGATCCTAATCAGGCAGTTCTTCTGGCTCGGATTCATGGCCATGGCTGCGCCTTCCCATACGCGGACGTACAGTGACATCATTGCAGCCTGGCTCCTCCTTACAGCGGCGGGACCGCGCCGGTTTTGCACCGGACTTCTCTATTGAGCTTACGCACCTGATTGCACTATGGAATTGTATGAATCCTTACAGGACTAACGTCGGGGCGACATACGTACGAGCCAGTAATTCCTGATTCAGGGCATAGAGGCCTTTGGCATCGCTGCCGAACATCTTGTATTTCTTGATCAAATCGTCGGCATTCTTTTCTTCTTCGCCCTGTTCCTTGACGAACCAGTCGAAGCACTGCATGGTCCGGTAATCGTGGACTTTATCGGCAGCCTGATAAATCTTGTTGATCAGCGACGTGACATACTGTTCATGAGCCAAGCCGGCTTTGAGGACCGCTTTGATGCTGTCAAAGTCGTTCTGCGGTTCGGCGATGGCCGAGAAGGTAACGCGTTCGCCGTTGTTATGCAGATATGTCCGCATGAGCATCGCGTGATCCCGTTCTTCCTGGGCCTGGACATCATACCAGTTGGCAAAGCCGTCGAGGCCATTGTCATAGAAATAGTTGGCAAAAGCTAAATACAAATATTCCGAATAGAATTCCTGATTGATCTGGGTATTGATTAATTCTTTTACTTTTGCATCGAGCATAACGGTACCTCCTTGAGATATGTCTCAAAACGTGTACAGAACTTCATCGGTTTTCTTGAACCGTCCTTATTATATCACATTTGACCCTATCAGGAACACTTCTTATTTGACTTTTTGCTCATCAATGGCATTCTTGATGCTCTTCAAGTCCTTGATATCGACTTCTTTCAGGAGCTGGCGGAACCGGGCCAGCTGTTTTTCGACTTCCGGTGACAATTTCGGGAATTTCGGGTTAATGGCCTTGAGTTCCTTGAGGACGATCTGGGCGACGACATAGCGCGTATACCACTTGTCATCGGCCGGGACGATGTACCAGGGAGCGTACTTCGTCGACGTGGCCGATAAGACTTCGCCGTAGACTTTCTGATAGCGGTTCCAATATTGCCGTTCCTCGATGTCAGACATGTCGAACTTCCAATTCTTCTGCTGAGTCAGGATGCGGTCGATGAGGCGTTTCTTCTGTTCATCTTTCGATAAATGGAGGAAGATCTTGACCATAGGGAAGCCATTTTCCGACAAGTACCGTTCCCAGTCGCATATCTGGCGGTAGCGCGTTTCCCAGATATCCTTGCGTACCAGTTTTTCCGGCATACCGTCGCTTTTGATGAGGTTGTGGATGCGGGCGACGACGACTTCTTCATAGTGCGAGCGGTTGAAGATGCCGATTTCACCCCGGCCGGGCAGGGCTTTATTGATGCGCCACATATAGTCGTGATCCAGTTCTTCCGAGCTCGGTTTCTTGAAGCTGTGCACTTTGACGCCAGCCGGATTGAGGTGGGCAAAGACGTGTTTGACCGTACCGTCTTTCCCGGCCGCATCCATGGCCTGCAGGACGATGATCAGGCCGTAGTGATTGTCGGTACAGAGCTTTTCCTGTAAATCCTGCATTTCGGAAATCGTCTGGTCCAGCAGTTCGCCTTTGACCTTCTTCTTGTCGATGTCCACATCGCAGGTCGTCGACCACTGGGTCAAATCGATTTTTTTGCCTTCTTCAGCTAAATATCGGGAAATATCCATAGTAAAAACTCCTTTCTCTATCTATAGTGCTTCTCACAGGACTGGCTGTGGGCCGCCTTTTCCCCAGCGGCTCCGCTTCCCGTTTTTATAGTTGATGTTGATGGACCCTATCTTGACTTTGCCATTGACAATGGAAAAAGCGTCCGTCGATACGTCACCAAAGAACATGGAAATGACGACGTCCCGGAAGTTCAAGGTCTTGCCATCCTGAGCGAAAGAACCGGAGATGCCCCGGAAGGGCAGCTGGTGATAGCGTCCCGGGCCGGACTGGAAATCACCGTAAATCGCCTTGGTTCCGGTCGTTTTATTTTCTTCCATGTGCAGATTCAAGTCGACGTTGCAGCGCAGGAAGAGGTCATGGGCCGCAATGCCGCCTTTGAGCTGGGAGCCGGTCATGTCCGCCGTATACGATTTATCGTCCAGGTTTACCTGTCCATGACCTTTCATGGAGCCGCCAAAGACGCCGGCCGTGACTTCGTTTATATCGAGCAGGCCCTGTTCATAATGGACCTGTCCTACAACATCCATAAAGACCAGGGCCGTAATATCCAGACGGTCCATCTTCAAAGTACCGTCGATGACCGGGGCATATAAAGGGCCGCGGATGTCGGCCGAAACCGTCGCCGGGTCGTCGATATCGAGGCCGGCCCCGAGGGAACGGGGATTGCAGTCGCTCAGCAAGAGCGACAGGTTATACTGCGGCGTTTCTTCTTTGAAATCCAGGCTGCCGCGGATGCGCAGGGACTTGGCATCGATCATGCCGGAAAAGTGACCGGCCCGCAAGTCGATTTTCGTCTTACCTTTAGTATGGATGTCCGAAGAGAACTCGACATCGCCGATCTTGAAATAACGGCCTGGCGCTTCAGCTTCGATGACGCTCTGATGCAGGGCGACGTGGCAGTTAAAGGGGCGGTTGCTCTTAGGCCCTGTGACCTTGACCAAATCCATTGGGCCGCTGCTGTGATGGTCACTGGCCTTCTTGATATGCTGTAACTCCATTTTATCATTAAAGATCAAATGAATATAGGCATTATTCAAAGTCACGTCTTCGACAGTCTGCGTACCGATATGACCGGTCAGGACATCGCTCAGTTTGACCGTAAACTGGCCTTCCGGTATCTGGACCAGCGTATCCCCATCTTCATCGTTCCATACCAGGCCCTCAAAGGACACGGTTCCGCCTGGCGTCGCCGTCAGGCGTTCCACCGTGACCGTACCGGGAAAGAGCTGGCGTTCTACGACGACTTGGTTGAAGATATCCGCCGCTTTGTAGCTCATGTAGAAACAGAGTCCGTAAAGGACGACGGCGGCGATCAAGGTAATCGCCCCCATGCGTTTCAGTTTTCGTTTATGTCGGACATACCATTTATTCCACATGTTCTCCCGTCTTCTTTGCACTCATATCACTGATTTTCCAGGTGTTCCCGTCTTTTACCATCGTCACCTGACCGTTGAAATACTGGACTTTGACCTTGGCACTGCCTGGGATACGGTCCCGCGCTTTCAAGGTGAAGGAAAAGGTCGTCTTATCGCCTCCGGAAGCGATTTTGCGGAGATTGGAAACGTCGCTGGACAAGGTATTGGCGTAGCCCGGCGCGTAACCATCATAGCCGCCGACAGAATTCTGGAATTCCCCAGTCAGCATCTGGAAGGCATCTTGCAGGTCGTGATTGGAAATGGCCTTATGGTAAGCAAGGAAAGCCTGCTTCGCGCCATCTGTCTTTTCATCGGCCAGGCGGACGCTGATATATTCGACGGTCTGGCTGTTCTTGCTGACGGCAAAGCGCAGGATTCCCTGTTTCCCGTCATCGGTCTTAAAGGTATATTCATAATGAATCTGGGCGCCGTATTCCGAGGCCTGGTAATCGTCACCATAGGCATTGACGACGTCATCCAAAGAGCTGCCCTGATGGATGCCCCGCTTGCTCTGCGCTGCCGGCGAGGAGGATGTCAGCATGATGACTTTATCGTCTTTGACGACGACATCCATATCGGTAAACTTATGGTGAACGGCACCGTCTTTACTATCCGACGTACTGAGTTCCCGGCCCAGGCCGTCTTTAGCTTTGTCCCAGCTTTGGCCCAGGTAAACGCCGTTTAAAGAGAGTTCCGAATCAGCCGTCTTGACAGGCTGCGACGATACGGTACTCCCCTGGGCCGGTAGGGCTTTCTGTTCATGGGCGTACCAGATGCCGCCGGCAATGGCCACGACGAGGACGCAGGCCAGGGCGATGAGGAGATTGCGATGCTCCTGGAGCTGCGCTTTTAAAGGAACTTCTTTTTTCTGCCGCTGCGGCATAACTACAGGATGTACTGCCGGCCGGCTTTCAGGCTGCACTACCTTTTCCTCCTGCTGTACGGCCGTCCGATCGGTCAGAGGACCGTATTGGGCTTGCGGAACCTGCAGCGGGGCCCCGCAGGACGGGCAGAATTTTGCCGACGGGTCGACGGGCTGGTGACATTGCGGGCACGTATGGACGGGTTTGCCGCAATGACTGCAAAAGGCCGCATCAGCCGCTACGGGACGGCCGCAGTGAGGGCAGTATTTTCCATTTACTCCGTTTACATTTTTCGTTGACATTGCATTTTCATCGTTTTGATGATTGGCTTGGTTGTCGCCTGTATCGTCAAAGTTAAATGATGTAAACATGTTTTCACCGCTCAAGGTGCCAATCGACGCCAGGGAAGAAATGCCGAAGATGAAGAACAGGGCTGTCATGGGAACGGTACACATGAGGCGAAAGGCCTGATAGAAGGAAGTCCCCAGCCGTTCTTCCCGGCGATAGATGTAATGCTGGCAGAAAACAGGAATCATCCAGACCAGGACCAGGAGGACGGCATAGCCGATAAAGGTCCCATAGCCGCCGCGGGTCATGCCGAACATCAGCTGAGTCATACTATAGACGATATGGCCGACCACGGCAGCCGTACAAAGGGCGCTGACCAGCCAGCTGAGGATGACGTAGTAAATATAACGGCGGTATTGGCTGATATAGTGCCAGCGCTTGCGATTCACATAAATAGTAGCGATGATACCTAAGATACAGAGAATCGCAGCCACAGTCCCATTGAAAATTTCCGCAATCAAGATCAACAATAGGTCTACGACAAAATAGCCCAGGAACATTTTGAGCAGATAAGCCAGAGCCCGCGTCTTATAGAGCAGGTAAATCATGATGACCAGAAGAGCCAGCGTGACCAGCGTATTGAGGCCGCTGAAAAAGGTCAGGACATCCATGGTCCGCCGTATCCCAGCAGGACCGCCGAACAAGCCGATCATAGCCAGTCCCCGCAGGGCAATTTCAAATAAAACGCCCAGAACCGTCGTCACGACGCCAACATACATCATGGCGATGATAGCCGTGTACTTCTTATGCTCCGTCGGGAACCACTTGCCAAAATAGCCTAAAGAATCCATAGAAACACCTCCATAAAGATAAGGTAATTATAATTTTATGTTACACCTATTTGGCAAAAAGGAAAAGGACTTGTCGCATGTGCGACAAGTCCCTTTTCGAGTATTAAGTTTTCAGTTTGTAGTTTTTAGTTA
>ERZ791573.1151-NODE-1151-length-11003-cov-2.156284_pt1 | contig 11003 bp, 10 predicted proteins | sample MGYA00509971_ERZ791573 | MGnify/ENA primary metagenome ERZ791573 (study PRJEB30046, sample SAMN00791921) | human gut metagenome | study: EMG produced TPA metagenomics assembly of the A metagenome-wide association study of gut microbiota in type 2...
TGCGCGCTAAAGCACAGATTTGCGCTTTACCTTACCGGGCGGCACTGCAATCCCTGAAATGATTGACATTGATCACATTTCTGCGTTTAAACTCCTGACATTCTTATTTCACCCAATGAAGTCATTTATTTTTAAATGAGACCAGGTCCTCATTTTAATAACCCCTGGCTGGAGAATATTGCACAATGGCCAACATCGAAATCAGACAAGAAACGCCAACTGCGTTTTATATAAAAGTTCACGACACAGATAATGTGGCAATTATTGTTAATGATAATGGCCTGAAAGCAGGAACGCGTTTTCCGGATGGGCTGGAATTAATTGAACATATTCCCCAGGGGCATAAAGTCGCATTGCTGGACATTCCGGCTAATGGTGAAATTATTCGTTATGGCGAAGTGATTGGTTACGCCGTGCGTGCAATCCCACGCGGAAGCTGGATCGACGAATCAATGGTTGTACTACCGGAAGCGCCGCCGTTACACACGCTGCCACTGGCAACCAAAGTCCCGGCCCCCTTACCGCCGCTGGAAGGATACACCTTTGAGGGCTATCGCAATGCCGATGGCAGCGTGGGCACCAAAAACCTGCTCGGTATCACCACCAGCGTCCACTGTGTGGCAGGCGTGGTGGACTATGTAGTAAAAATCATTGAACGCGATCTGCTACCGAAATACCCGAACGTCGATGGCGTGGTGGGGCTGAATCATTTGTACGGTTGTGGCGTGGCGATTAACGCACCGGCGGCAGTTGTACCTATCCGTACCATTCACAATATTTCGCTGAATCCTAACTTTGGCGGCGAAGTAATGGTGATTGGCCTGGGTTGTGAAAAGTTGCAGCCTGAGCGCCTGCTGACTGGAACGGATGATGTGCAAGCTATTCCAGTAGAAAGCGCCAGCATTGTCAGTTTGCAGGATGAAAAGCATGTCGGTTTTCAGTCCATGGTCGAGGATATTTTGCAGGTCGCCGAACGCCATCTACAAAAACTGAATCAACGTCAGCGAGAAACCTGTCCGGCTTCAGAACTGGTTGTCGGCATGCAGTGCGGTGGCAGCGATGCCTTTTCTGGCGTAACGGCAAACCCGGCGGTTGGCTATGCGTCTGATCTACTGGTGCGCTGCGGCGCAACGGTGATGTTTTCAGAAGTAACGGAAGTGCGTGACGCGATCCATCTGCTGACACCACGCGCAGTGAACGAAGAGGTCGGCAAACGGCTGCTGGAGGAGATGGAGTGGTACGATAACTATCTCAATATGGGAAAAACCGACCGCAGCGCCAACCCTTCGCCGGGCAACAAGAAAGGCGGTCTGGCAAACGTGGTAGAGAAGGCACTCGGCTCCATTGCTAAATCGGGTAAAAGCGCAATTGTTGAAGTGCTGTCGCCCGGTCAACGCCCGACTCAACGCGGATTAATTTACGCCGCGACGCCAGCCAGCGATTTTGTCTGTGGCACGCAACAGGTGGCTTCGGGTATCACCGTGCAAGTGTTTACGACCGGTCGTGGTACGCCGTACGGCCTGATGGCGGTACCCGTCATTAAAATGGCGACCCGCACCGAGCTGGCGAACCGCTGGTTTGATTTAATGGATATTAACGCGGGCACTATCGCCACCGGCGAAGAAACCATTGAAGAGGTGGGCTGGAAGTTGTTCCACTTTATTCTCGACGTCGCCAGCGGGAAGAAGAAAACCTTCTCGGATCAATGGGGGCTGCATAACCAGCTGGCAGTGTTTAACCCGGCACCGGTGACCTGATTTCTTTTGGAACGTCCCTCGCAAAACATGGCCTTAGTGCCATGTTTTTATTGTTTAAAGCCCCCACGTCCATTAATAATGCATTTGCATTACCTTAGTTCAAGCTTATAATTTGAGCAGAAAACAGGCTGTAAAAGGACAGTGAATCATGCCCGCTAATGCTCGCTCTCACGCTGTACTGACCACTGAATCAAAGGTCACGATACGCGGACAAACAACTATCCCCGCGCCAGTGCGTGAGGCCTTAAAACTGAAGCCAGGCCTGGACAGCATTCATTACGAAATTCTGCCTGGTGGGCAAGTATTTATGTGCCGACTGGGAGATGAACAGGAGGATCATACTATGAATGCATTTTTGCGTTTTCTGGATGCAGATATCCAGAACAACCCGCAAAAAACTCGTCCATTCAACATTCAACAAGGAAAGAAACTTGTCGCTGGCATGGACGTCAACATTGATGATGAGATTGGCGACGACGAATAATGGATTTTCCACAAAGGGTTAATGGTTGGGCGCTATATGCTCATCCCTGTTTTCAGGAAACCTACGATGCTTTAGTTGCCGAAGTCGAGGCATTAAAGGGAAAAGATCCTTAAAAATTATCAGAGAAAAGCTGCCACAAAGTTATTGGCGGTAGTCCATAAAGTGATTGAGGAGCATATCACGGTCAATCCATCATCACCGGCATTCCGTCATGGCAAGTCGTTAGGCTCTGGGAAAAATAAAGACTGGTCACGGGTAAAATTTGGTGCTGGTCGCTATCGTCTCTTCTTTCGTTACAGTGAAAAAGAGAAAGTCATCATTCTGGGATGGATGAACGATGAAAACACGCTGCGCACCTACGGTAAAAAAACAGATGCCTATACCGTATTCAGTAAAATGTTAAAAAGAGGACATCCTCCTGCCGACTGGGAAAGCCTCACCCAAGAGACAGAAGAAAACCATTGATGGTGTTCACAATGCCCGCCGAACGCATTCGTGTTGACCAGCGGACACCCTTTCTCACTCCCCGACCAGAATCACTTCAACCCCAGCCTTTCGCAGTCCTTCCAGGCTATCCGCAGGAATGCCTTCATCAACAATGATCATGTCGATACGTTGAGTATCAATGATCTTATGTAAACTGGAACGATTGAACTTACTGGAATCGGTGACGACGATGATCCGTTCCGCAACTTCGCACATCCGACGGTTTAAACGGGCTTCATCTTCATTATGTGTGCTGACGCCGCGCTCCAGATCGATCGCATCTACACCAAGAAACAGCATATCGAAGTGGTAATTTTGCAGCGATTGCTCAGCCTGATCGCCGTAAAAAGATTGCGACTGACGGCGCAAATGCCCGCCGGTCATCAGCAGCTCAACGCCTTCCGCTTCCAGCAACGCATTAGCCACGTTCATACCGTTGGTCATCGCAATTACGTCAGTGTGCTTGCGCATCAGACGAGCAATCTCAAAAGTGGTGGTCCCGGAATCGAGGATAACCCGATGACCTGGCTGAATCAACTCAACGGCAGCTTTCGCAACGCTGCGTTTCATCGCGGTGTTCAGTGCGCTTTTATCTTCCACTGATGGCTCGACTGACGGCGTCGTGCTATCGCAGATCAACGCGCCACCATAGGCACGCACAGCGATCCCCTGCTTTTCCAGAAACGCCAGATCGTTGCGGATCGTCACAGTAGATACGCCATACAATGCCGACAGATCGTTAACCTGCACACTCCCTTGCTGTCGCAGACGCTGAATGATCTGTTCTCGTCGCTCGCTGGTGCCAGTCACTCGCTTCTCACCTGAAGCGTCGGTATTACTCATAGTAAGTCCTTTCGTAAAACTTTCGTTTCATTTCGTTTTGCCTATTAACGCCTTTCTATTAAGCAAATGCAAGCCCACCTTGCCCATTGACGCAAGCTACTCTCGTTTCAGTGACTTTCATTATGTTTCTTTTGTGAATCAGATCAGAAAACTATTATCTTTCGTTTTATTTTTATCTCACCATGACGCAGTATCAACTGAAACAAAACGAAAGATTAATATCGCAGTAATCTGAACTGGAGAGGAAAGTGAAACATCTGACAGAAATGGTGAGACAGCACAAAGCGGGCAAAACAAATGGAATTTATGCCGTTTGTTCCGCACATCCGCTGGTGCTGGAGGCTGCAATCCGCTACGCCAGTGCAAACCAAACGCCGTTACTGATTGAAGCAACCTCCAATCAGGTAGACCAGTTCGGCGGTTATACCGGAATGACGCCCGCCGATTTTCGCGGCTTTGTTTGTCAGCTCGCCGACTCGTTGAATTTCCCGCAGGATGCGTTGATTCTGGGTGGTGACCATCTGGGGCCAAACCGCTGGCAAAACCTGCCGGCCGCTCAGGCAATGGCCAATGCCGATGATTTGATTAAAAGCTACGTTGCGGCAGGATTCAAAAAAATCCACCTTGATTGCAGCATGTCCTGTCAGGACGATCCGATTCCCTTAACTGATGACATCGTGGCTGAACGCGCCGCCCGTCTGGCGAAAGTGGCGGAAGAAACCTGTCTTGAACACTTTGGCGAAGCCGATCTGGAGTATGTCATTGGTACCGAAGTGCCGGTACCTGGCGGCGCGCATGAAACCTTAAGCGAGCTGGCGGTCACCACGCCGGATGCCGCCCGCGCCACGCTGGAAGCCCATCGTCACGCCTTTGAAAAGCAAGGTTTGAATGCCATCTGGCCACGCATCATTGCCCTGGTGGTTCAACCCGGCGTCGAATTCGATCACACCAACGTTATTGATTATCAGCCCGCCAAAGCGAGCGCCTTAAGCCAGATGGTCGAAAACTACGAAACGCTGATTTTCGAAGCGCACTCTACCGATTATCAAACGCCGCAATCGCTGCGCCAGCTGGTGATTGACCACTTTGCCATTCTGAAAGTTGGCCCAGCGCTGACCTTCGCCCTGCGTGAAGCTCTGTTCTCTCTGGCGGCGATTGAAGAAGAACTGGTGCCAGCGAAAGCCTGTTCTGGTCTGCGTCAGGTGCTGGAAGACGTGATGCTCGACCGCCCGGAATACTGGCAAAGCCACTACCACGGTGACGGCAACGCGCGTCGTCTGGCGCGTGGTTATAGCTACTCGGATCGCGTGCGCTATTACTGGCCGGACAGCCAGATTGATGACGCTTTCGCTCATCTGGTTCGTAATCTGGCGGATTCACCAATTCCGCTGCCGCTGATCAGCCAGTATCTGCCGCTGCAGTACGTGAAAGTTCGCTCCGGCGAGCTGCAGCCAACGCCACGGGAACTCATTATCAACCATATTCAGGACATCCTGGCGCAGTACCACACAGCCTGTGAAGGCCAATAAGCAAAATAAAGAGGAACACGCTATGCCAAATATTGTTTTAAGCCGGATTGATGAGCGTTTGATTCACGGTCAGGTCGGCGTTCAGTGGGTCGGATTTGCGGGGGCAAATCTGGTGCTGGTAGCCAACGATGAGGTTGCCGAAGATCCGGTACAACAAAACCTGATGGAAATGGTACTGGCAGAAGGGATCGCCGTACGTTTCTGGACGCTGCAAAAAGTTATCGACAACATTCATCGCGCCGCCGATCGACAGAAAATCCTGCTGGTTTGTAAAACACCTGCCGATTTCCTGACGCTGGTGAAAGGTGGCGTTCCGGTGAATCGCATTAACGTTGGCAATATGCACTACGCCAATGGCAAGCAACAAATCGCCAAAACGGTTTCTGTGGATGCGGGTGATATCGCAGCATTTAACGACCTGAAAACCGCTGGGGTGGAATGCTTCGTTCAGGGCGTCCCGACAGAGCCTGCTGTGGACCTCTTTAAATTACTTTGAGGGATTCATCATGGAAATCAGCCTGTTGCAGGCATTTGCGTTGGGCATTATCGCCTTTATCGCTGGCCTGGATATGTTTAACGGTCTAACCCATATGCACCGCCCGGTGGTCCTCGGCCCGTTGGTCGGGCTGGTACTTGGCGATCTGCATACCGGAATTTTAACCGGCGGTACGCTGGAACTGGTGTGGATGGGGCTGGCCCCGCTGGCGGGCGCACAGCCGCCTAACGTGATTATCGGTACTATCGTCGGCACGGCGTTTGCCATTACTACTGGCGTGAAACCCGATGTCGCGGTCGGTGTCGCCGTACCTTTCGCTGTCGCAGTACAGATGGGGATTACCTTCCTGTTCTCGGTGATGTCCGGCGTGATGTCTCGCTGCGACCGGATGGCGGAGAACGCCGATACTCGCGGCATTGAACGCGTGAACTATCTGGCACTGCTGGCACTCGGCACTTTCTATTTTCTCTGCGCTTTCCTGCCTATCTACTTCGGCGCGGAACATGCAAAAACCATCATTGATGTCCTGCCGCAACGATTAATCGACGGCCTCGGCGTCGCGGGCGGCATCATGCCAGCAATCGGTTTTGCCGTGCTGCTGAAAATCATGATGAAAAACGTCTACATCCCCTACTTCATCCTGGGCTTTGTTGCCGCAGCCTGGCTCAAGTTACCGGTGCTGGCTATTGCTGCCGCTGCGCTGGCGATGGCGCTGATCGACCTGCTGCGTAAATCTCCTGAACCGACTCAACCTGCGGCACAGAAAGAGGAATTTGAAGATGGCATCTAATCAAACCACCCTGCCGAACGTCAGTGAAAACGAAGAAACATTGCTGACTGGCGTCAATGAAAACGTGTATGAAGATCAGAACATTGGCGCGGAGCTGACGAAAAAAGATATCAACCGCGTCGCCTGGCGTTCCATGCTGTTACAAGCGTCTTTTAACTACGAACGTATGCAGGCTTCTGGCTGGTTGTACGGTCTGCTGCCTGCTCTGAAAAAGATCCACACTAATAAACGCGACCTGGCGCGCGCCATGAAGGGGTATATGGGTTTCTTCAATACCCATCCGTTTCTGGTGACATTTGTTATCGGCATTATCCTTGCGATGGAGCGTTCTAAGCAGGACGTTAACAGTATTCAGAGCACCAAAATTGCCGTCGGTGCGCCGCTCGGCGGGATTGGCGATGCAATGTTCTGGCTAACGCTACTGCCGATTTGTGGCGGGATAGGCGCAAGCCTTGCGCTACAAGGCTCTATTCTTGGCGCAGTCGTATTTATTGTGCTGTTCAACGTGGTACACCTGGGGCTGCGTTTTGGTCTGGCGCATTATGCTTACCGCATGGGCGTGGCGGCGATTCCACTCATTAAAGCGAATACCAAAAAAGTCGGCCATGCTGCGTCTATCGTTGGGATGACGGTAATCGGTGCGCTGGTGGCAACCTATGTTCGTTTAAGCACCACGCTGGAAATCACGGCGGGCGACGCAGTGGTTAAGTTACAGGCTGATGTTATCGACAAACTGATGCCGGCCTTCTTACCGTTGGTCTACACCCTGACCATGTTTTGGTTGGTACGCCGCGGCTGGAGTCCGCTGCGTCTGATTGCAGTTACCGTGGTTCTCGGCATCGTCGGTAAATTCTGCCATTTCCTTTAAATACAATGAGGTATTAGATGTTAAGTATTATTTTGACAGGGCATGGCGGGTTTGCCAGCGGCATGGAAAAAGCAATGAAGCAAATTCTCGGTGAGCAATCGCAGTTTATCGCCATCGATTTTCCGGAAACCTCAAGCACCGCGCTGCTTACATCGCAGCTTGAAGAGGCCATCGCCCAACTGGATTGTGAAGACGGCATTGTTTTTCTGACGGATTTGCTGGGCGGCACGCCGTTTCGCGTAGCTTCAACGCTGGCGATGCAAAAACCGGGCTGTGAAGTGATCACCGGCACCAATTTGCAACTGCTACTGGAGATGGTGCTGGAGCGCGAAGGGTTAAGCGGTGAAGAATTCCGTGTACAGGCGCTGGAGTGTGGACACCGAGGGCTGACCAGTCTGGTGGACGAGTTAGGCCGCTGCCATGAAGAATGTCCGGTCGAGGAAGGAATATGACACACGTTCTGCGCGCCAGAAGGCTGCTGACTGAAGAGGGATGGCTCGATGACCATCAGTTGCGTATTGCTGACGGTGTCATCGCAGCAATCGAACCGATTCCAGCGGGCGTGACTGAACGCGATGCGGAACTGCTCGGCCCTGCTTACATCGACACCCATGTACACGGTGGTGCGGGCGTTGATGTAATGGATGACGCGCCGGATGTACTCGACAAGCTGGCAATGCACAAGGCACGCGAAGGTGTCGGCAGTTGGTTGCCGACTACCGTAACCGCGCCGCTTAACAGCATTCATGCGGCGCTGAAACGTATTGCTCAACGTTGCCAACGCGGCGGACCTGGTGCGCAAGTGCTGGGGAGTTATCTCGAAGGACCGTACTTCACGCCGCAGAATAAAGGCGCGCATCCGCCGGAGTTGTTTCGCGAGCTTGAAATTGCCGAGCTGGATCAGTTGATTGCCGTTTCTCAGCACACCTTACGTGTGGTAGCGCTGGCACCGGAAAAAGAGGGGGCATTGCAGGCCATCCGCCATCTTAAACAGCAAAATGTACGAGTGATGCTGGGGCATAGCGCGGCGACCTGGCAACAAACTCGCGCCGCGTTTGATGCTGGTGCCGACGGCCTGGTGCATTGCTATAACGGGATGACAGGTTTACATCACCGCGAACCGGGAATGGTTGGCGCGGGATTAACGGACAAGCGCGCCTGGCTGGAACTGATAGCCGATGGTCATCATGTGCATCCGGCGGCGATGTCGCTGTGTTGTTGCTGTGCAAAAGAGAGAATCGTGCTGATCACCGACGCGATGCAGGCAGCCGGGATGCCGGATGGTCGCTATACGTTATGTGGCGAAGAAGTGCAGATGCACGGTGGCGTTGTCCGTACCGCGTCCGGTGGGCTGGCGGGCAGTACGCTGTCTGTTGATGCGGCAGTGCGCAACATGGTCGAGTTGACGGACGTAACGCCTGCGGAAGCCATTCATATGGCATCGCTGCATCCGGCGCGAATGCTGGGTGTTGATGGTGTTCTGGGATCGCTTAAACCGGGCAAACGCGCCAGCATCGTTGCGCTGGATAGCGGGCTGCATGTGCAACAAATCTGGATTCAGAGTCAATTAGCTTCGTTTTGATATTTTGCTCCTTTATTGGGCCTTCACTTCCCCCGTAAGGCCTTTCTTTTTCTTTCGTTTTGATCTGTGCAGCGGTGTCGGATGCGACGCTAACGCGTCTTATGCGACCTACGGTACGCCGCATCCAGCAATCGGTGAACATAGCGACGTCATTACGCAATTCTTTAATCTTCCCTTGTCTTTTCTTTCAATGATCACAGATTTCGTTTTATTTCCTTTTTCTCCATTGAACTTTCGGTTTCTTTTCTATAGATTTTAATCAACGAAAGACATCACCAAGTGAAATGAAACGAAAGGCAAGTGAAAGCGACAACGCCCGACGTCAAGTTCATCAGACTAAGGATTGAGTTATGCCAAAAAATTACACCCCTGCTGCCGCCGCAACCGGTACATGGACTGAAGAAGAGATCCGCCATCAGCCTCGCGCATGGATCCGTTCACTCACCAACATCGACGCGCTACGTTCTGCGCTCAATAACTTCCTTGAACCGTTACTGCGCAAAGAGAATCTGCGGATCATCCTGACCGGAGCCGGAACCTCGGCATTTATCGGTGACATCATCGCGCCGTGGCTCGCCAGCCATACCGGTAAAAACTTCAGCGCCGTACCGACCACCGATCTGGTCACTAATCCGATGGACTACCTGAACCCAGCTCATCCGCTGCTGTTGATCTCCTTCGGTCGATCCGGCAACAGCCCGGAAAGCGTCGCTGCCGTGGAACTGGCAAATCAATTTGTACCAGAATGCTATCACCTGCCGATCACCTGCAACGAAGCGGGCGCTCTTTACCAAAACGCGATCAACAGCGATAACGCGTTTGCCCTGCTGATGCCCGCAGAAACGCACGATCGCGGCTTTGCGATGACCAGCAGCATTACCACCATGATGGCCAGCTGCCTCGCGGTTTTCGCACCTGAGACGATCAACAGCCAAACCTTCCGCGACGTGGCGGATCGTTGCCAGGCGATCCTGACCTCACTGGGCGATTTCAGCGAAGGTGTGTTTGGTTACGCACCGTGGAAACGGATCGTTTATCTCGGCAGCGGTGGCTTACAGGGCGCAGCACGCGAGTCGGCGCTGAAAGTGCTGGAACTGACTGCGGGTAAACTGGCGGCCTTCTATGATTCCCCGACCGGATTCCGTCATGGCCCGAAATCACTGGTCGATAACGAAACGCTGGTGGTGGTATTTGTCTCAAGCCACCCTTACACCCGTCAGTATGATCTTGATCTGCTGGCTGAACTTCGCCGTGACAACCAGGCAATGCGTGTAATCGCCATCGCCGCGGAAAGCAGCGACATCGCCGCGGAAAACAGCGACATCGTCGCTGCCGGTCCACATATCATCCTGCCACCGTCACGTCACTTTATCGACGTTGAGCAGGCATTTTGCTTCCTGATGTACGCCCAGACGTTTGCACTGATGCAGTCGCTGCACATGGGCAATACGCCGGATACCCCATCAGCCAGCGGCACCGTTAACCGCGTGGTGCAAGGCGTAATCATTCATCCGTGGCAGGCATAAGAGGATCGCATTATGAGCATTATCTCCACTAAATATCTGTTACAGGACGCCCAGGCCAATGGCTACGCGGTGCCTGCTTTTAACATTCATAACGCCGAGACGATCCAGGCGATCCTCGAAGTGTGCAGTGAAATGCGATCGCCGGTGATCCTCGCCGGAACGCCGGGGACCTTTAAACATATCGCGCTGGAAGAGATCTACGCCCTGTGCAGCGCCTATTCCACAACCTACAACATGCCACTGGCGCTGCATCTCGACCACCACGAATCGCTGGATGATATTCGCCGTAAAGTCCACGCAGGTGTGCGCAGTGCGATGATCGACGGCAGCCACTTCCCGTTTGCCGAGAACGTGAAGCTGGTGAAATCGGTTGTTGACTTCTGCCACTCACAAGATTGCAGCGTGGAAGCAGAACTGGGCCGCCTGGGCGGTGTTGAAGATGACATGAGCGTTGACGCCGAAAGTGCATTCCTGACCGATCCACAAGAAGCTAAACGCTTTGTCGAACTGACTGGCGTCGACAGCCTGGCGGTAGCGATTGGTACGGCGCACGGCTTATACAGCAAAACGCCGAAGATTGATTTCCAGCGGCTGGCGGAAATTCGTGAAGTGGTGGATGTTCCTCTGGTGCTGCATGGTGCC
>ERZ791573.1154-NODE-1154-length-10980-cov-2.709474_pt1 | contig 10980 bp, 10 predicted proteins | sample MGYA00509971_ERZ791573 | MGnify/ENA primary metagenome ERZ791573 (study PRJEB30046, sample SAMN00791921) | human gut metagenome | study: EMG produced TPA metagenomics assembly of the A metagenome-wide association study of gut microbiota in type 2...
GAGTTTTGAAGTAGAAAAAGGCAAGGTATTAGGTTTATTGGGTAAAAACGGAACCGGGAAAACCACCATTATCAACATCCTGAACGGCTATCTGAAGCCTCGGAGCGGTGTATGCCGGCTTTTTGGTGAAGAAATGGAACACCTCACCCCACAGACCAAAGCACGTATCGGTCTGCTGCTCGAAGGCCACGTACAGCATACCTATTTCAATGTAGGCCAGATTGAGCGTTTCTACAGCGGCTTCTTTCCCAAATGGAACCGCGATGCCTACTACGAACTGCTGAAAAAGCTACAGGTACTCCCCTCCCAAAAACTAAGTACCATGTCTTGCGGGCAACGCTCACAGGTGGCTTTAGGACTGCTGTTTGCACAAGATCCGGAGTTGCTTATTCTCGACGACTTCTCCATGGGGCTCGACCCGGGATACCGCCGTCTGTTTGTAGAATATCTGAAAGAATATGCTTCGGCAGAAAACAAGACTGTATTCCTCACCTCCCACATTATTCAGGACATGGAACTGCTGATAGACGACTGTATGATTATGGACTACGGACGTCTGCTTCTGCACAAACCCGTAAAGGAAATCATGGAAGGATTCCGCCGTTTCCGTTTCGCTTCTTCTGCCGATATCCGCTTCGGACAAGACGAAGGCATCTGGAATTGCGAACGCATAGGAAACAACTGGGAACTGTATTCCTTCCTCCCTACAGCAGAAGTCGCTCATAAGCTGAAACAATACGGAATAGAACAGTTTAAAGAAGAAAATCTCTCTTTGGAAGACGCATTTATTGGTTTAACAGGTAAATATTGAATCGTATGAATTTATTTTATGCATTAGGATACAAAGAATGGATAAAGACACGCCGCATTATCGGTGTACTGGTGCTGCTCTTTGCCGCTGTGCTGACCTACACATTTATTGAAATCACATACAGTCTTCGTCTCGAAGGAGCAGTCCATACCTGGTACAGCCACATTTATCAAGGTGTTTCTGTAGCTCCCTGGTTTGCCAGTCTCACACTGCTGGCCGGACTGGTTCTTGCGCTGACACAGTTTGTACCGGAGATGACCAACAAACGGCTGAAACTCACCCTGCATCTTCCTGCACAGGAGATCCGTATCATGAGCAGCATGCTGCTGTACGGTCTGTGCGCTCTCTTGCTCCTTTTCTTCCTTTTCGAGGCTGTACTTGTAGGTATCGGAAGCCTTTATCTGCCGGCCGGTGTGTTGCGCCAGCTGGGCTGGCAACTGCTTCCATGGAGCATGGCAGGTATTGCCGTATATGGTTTCACTGCATGGGTATGCATCGAACCACAATGGAAACAGCGTATATGGAATGCGCTGACAGGGACAGCAGGTATCGCCATGCTCTACGTGTCGCAATATCCCGGTGTATACGCACACTTTCTTGCCGAAAGTATTGCAATTGCCTTTTTGGCCCTTCTTTTTCCGCTTTACTCTTGCGCGCGTTTCAAGAACGGCATCCAGTAATCTCTCTTCCCGTACACTAAAAACAAGGACGAAATGAAATACAAGAATCTTATATTTATCGCGATTGTCGCTTTTACCACACTGGTAGGAAGCTGGGTTATCCCTTCATTGGCTCAAAAAATGACCGACGAATCGAAAGGATACCCGCTCATGTACTATAGTGCTCGTCTGAAGGAACTCTGCCTGATAGACTTCCGCACCCATCCGGACTTCTTCTCCGACATTAAAGGAAACCGGTATGCCCGTGCCGACTACGACTCTCTGCTGCCGCTGCTCAATGCCCGCCAGCTGATGCTGGACGGCACTATGCCCGACTCCATCGATGGTCATGCCATAGACATGAAAACATTACGCATGACACAAGTCATGTTCCGTTACCGCCCGCAAGACATGCAGATGCCTCAGCCTCCTATGGGCGTACTTTTCGAAGCGATGCCCAAACGCGGCAAACTGACCTTGCCCGGCGACTATTTTACTCTGACAGACCGGATTACTTTCACCGATGCAGAGACCAATACCACAGACGAAAAGAAAAGCAACCGTTTTCAGGAAGAAATGCAGAAAAAAGGATTTGCCTTTCCGGCACAAGGCTATTGGGGAAATCCTTCTACCCGCAAGCCTTACGAAGAAGGTTATTTCTGTCTGGATGCCCACGGAGAACTCTTTCACCTAAAGATGGTAAACGGACGTCCTTTCGTGAAAAATACTCATCTCAGCGACTCGCTGGATATACGCTGGTTTGTCATGAGCGAAGTATCCGACAAACGGTTCTACGGCTTTGTTTTCGGTCGTGAGGGTGAAGTGGGAATCATAGAAAGTACAGCAGAAGGCGGCTATTTCTTCCGCCGTCTCGACATACGTCCTTTCTGTCCGGAAAAAGACCAGCTCACCATCTTAGGCAATCTTCTCTACTGGACCGTATCTGTTACCGACAGTCAAGGGATGGATACATATGGATTGGATACGGAAACCTTGTCTTGCCTCTCCTCTTATTACCAACCTGTCAAACAAGTCATGTGGGACAGTGTTTCGGAGTGGCTCTTTCCTTTCCGCCTTTCCCTGCAAAGCGAAGAGAATGCCTTTATCAACCTCTATTGGCATACCGGAACCTGGAAAGCTTTTCTACTGAATGCACTTCTGGCGCTTTCTGCACTGCTTCTCTTCCGACGCACCTCTCCTGCCCGACGCGGCCTCTGTGCCGGATGGATACTGCTGACCGGTATCCCGGGATGGGTAGCCTTACTGATTATGAAAAAAGAAAACTGAATGTATAAATCAATAAAAAACAAACAAGTATGAAAAAGTATGTATATTTATTAGTAGCCATTTTAGGACTGAACCTCACCGCTTGCGGCAACGCCTCTAAAAAGAACAATGCAGACACAGCCGACTCTACTGCCGTAACCGCCAGTCAGGCACAGTACGTAGAAGATATATTGGCAAAAGCAGAAGAGAATGTAGGAAAAGAAGTAAGTTTACGTGGTTTCATCACCCATACCTGCAAACATTCCGGAAGAAGATGTTTCGTAGCCGGTAAAGACCAGAAAACCTCTATCCGCGTAGAAGCCAAAGGAGAAATCGGCGGATTCAACCGCGAACTGATTGGCTCGGAAGTCATCATTAAAGGTATCTTGCGTGAAAACCGTCTGACCAAAGAATACATCGACCAGATGGAAGAAGCCATCAACGACAAAAAGGTGAAAGACGACGGCTCGGCAGAATCGTGCGATGCGGAAACCGCAAACATTGCCAACATGCGCAAATGGATGAAAGACAATCAAAAAGATTTTTATTCCATTTATTATATAGACGGAACGAACTATGAAGTGGTGGAAGAATAAAAGTTTTTCATACTGGTTGCGTGTAATCCATCGCGATTTGGGTTTCCTCATGGTAGGAGTCAGTCTGATTTATGGGGTATCGGGCATGCTGCTCAACCACATGAACGGGAAAGACCCTTCTTTTCAGACCACAGAAGCCACACTAACTTGGAAAGCCGGTATGGATAAGGAAGCACTGACCGAAACGTGGAATGCAACCGAAGGACTTCCTACCCTGAAACGTGTCTTCCCGGTAGACGAGGAAAACATCCGTCTGATGCTGGATGGCGGAGTAGGAATCTACAATTCCGGCAACGGTACACTGGATTATGAAGTACACAAGAAACGCCCCGTTGTATACTGGTTCAACCGTCTTCATTACAACCGTGTGGAAGGGTGGAACATCATGGGCGACTTTTTTGCAATTTCCCTCATTTTCTTTGCTCTTTCGGGGATGTGGATGGTAAAAGGGAAAAACGGTCTGAAAGGCAGAGGCAAATGGTATCTGCTGGTCGGAATCCTTATTCCTCTGGCCTATATACTGTTGAGCTAAGCCTCATCTTCGCTTCCCCCTAAAAAAAGTGTCTGAATGAAAAGAAATTCATTCAGACACTTTTCTCTTTTTCCAGACTATCCTGCAAGCGGTCTACATCGAACAAAAGAAAGTAACCAGAAACGGTACACTGAAATCGACCACAAAACCATGGAATACCGATACAATTACAAATTCCTGTCCGGCACAACGGGTAATAATAGGCAGTGTGGTATCCATGGTAGTCGCCCCACCCGATGAGATAGGAGCCAGATTGCCAAACCAGCGCACCAGTAAAGGAGCACACAGCAAAGTGATAATTTCCCGTGAAATATTGGACAGCAAGGCAATGGTGCCTAACTCCGCTCCCCTGTACTCCGTAATAAAAATACTCGAAAGAGAATAATATCCAAAGCCGGAACCTACAGCCATACAGTCGGTCAGGCTCCGGTGAGGCAACAACAGACTGACTGCTGCCGCTCCAGCCAATGTTCCCAATATTGTCATCAGCGGAAGGAAAACCAGACGAGGATTCAGGGCACAGAAATTACGTATGGTCTGCGGATCGTTGCCTATACTTAAGCCCACACTGAACATCAGAGCACACAACGCATAAAAACTCAAGTTGCTCTGCTGAAAAGATGCAGGAATCCAGCCACACATACCGGCTATTGTACCCAGTACAAAAAAGCCGACAATAATCAGACTTCCTTTCATTGCTCTGCCTCCTTTCTTCCATAGAGTACCTTCCACAGTCCCCATGCGCAAACACAACTTCCCAATACACAAGCCAGGGTAATCACTACAGCCTCTACTCCCAAAGTATGCAGATTTTCCATAATACGGCGATTCCCGCCTACTTCTGTCCCTAACAAAAACAGCAACAGCCAGATCAGTGCCGTAATAACCCGATGCACTCCCGTCATCCGCTGTTTCCTCAAGAGGAAGCCCAATGCAATTCCCCCTATCATGATACTAATCACTGTAAACATGCCTTCTACCGATTCGTTTAAACTGAAATGCAAAGATAGAAGAATAAAACGAGAGTTACGCTGCTCTACTTTATAAGTTACCGCCAGTCCTTACAGGTAAAAACTCCAGTACTCACCTGATAGTAGTAGAATTTTTTCATGGAAAAAGTACAGTACCGATTAGAAAGGAGTATTTAAAGTAAAAGCAGGAGTAAAATACGGTACAAACAATAAAGAGATAAATCTACATTATTTGCTTTACACCCCACCTGTCACATCTTCCTGCAAAATGAAAGAAAAGACCTTCCCTTTTCAGACAAAATGCTCCCTGTCTATCCTATTTTTTCTAATTTTGCTGCAAAAATCGTAAAATGAGAAAGATAACCCACTATATTCTGTACATTCTGATTGCTTGTACAGCCCTTTTGAATATCCAATGCAGCGGAAACGGCAAGGAGAAAACACCTCTTCCGGAACTGGTTCATGCAGAATCCGTGATGTTTGATCACCCGGACAGTGCACTTCATATCCTGGAGGACATGCCTATGCCTTCAGCACGCCGGGATAAGGAGAACCATGCGCTGTGGTGTCTATTGGTGACGCAGGCGCAGTACAAACGGATGATGAAAATCTCTTCTGATTCTCTTGTGAAGATAGCATACGATTATTATAAGCCAACAAACAATGCCCGTAGAAAGGCGATGTCGGCTTTATATATGGGAGGCGTGAATTATAATCTTGGTAATATTGAAGAGTCTATCAGATTTTATTTAGAGGCCAAGACTGAAATGGAGAAGACCAATGATTATAAATTGGGCTATCTGGTTATGTCAGGATTAGGAAGAATATATTTATATCGTAATCTTATTGAGTATGCGTTTGAAGCTTGTCAAAGTGCATATAATTATTCTGTTAAAGATTCGAATTTGCGCTATCAGATGGTTTCTTTACAATATTTAGCAAGATGTTATTGCTTATTGAATAATTTGGATAAAGCTGAACAGGTATATGAACAAAGTGCAGAGCTGGCTTTAGAATTAAAGAATAATGATTTTTATGCTGTTGTACAGCAAGAATTGGCTTTGGTTTATATTGCTCAAAAAAGATTTTATGAATCTCTTGAGGTAGTACAAACATTACAACCTTCTTTTCAAACCTATTTGTTGCGAGGACAAATATATTTATGTCTGTCTAAGGCAGATTCAGCTTTATATTATTTAAAAAAATCATTAAGAACCGATAACGTATATACGAAACGTTCTGTCTATAAAACGTTGTATCAGTTATCTTGTGATTCAGAATTTAATATATACATGAAAGAGTTTTGCGATTCACTTCTTTTCTATACCGACTCTGTCATGTCCTTAGACAAAGGCAAGGAAATCATCGCCTACAAGGAGAAGTACGACCATCAGAAACTCATTACCGAACAGCAGCGTCTGAAGCTGGAGAAGGCAGATGCACAGCGTATGATGTTCATCATCACAATATGCCTTATTGTGGTTATAGCTGTCGTAGCTTACCTCTATCAGAAACGGCTTGTGAGAAAGGAAACCACCATCCGCAAACAGTCCGAAAAGCTACAGGACTATATGCTTCAACTGCACGAATACGAGACACGGCTCATGCAGAACAACCGCTACATGGAGGAACTGAAGGTACAGCTGTCCGGTCAGGAAATGAACTCTGAAGAACTGCATGAATACCGTGAACAGATAGACAGCCTTCAGGTTGAGAACAGCAGGCTGTCTGAAAAGATAAACTCTCTTCAACATCATATTAACGACTATTCTTCCAAACTGGATAAGGCCAGACGGGAGGCAGATAAGTTCCGCAACTTATCGGAAGAAAATCTCTATCTGAAGCAGCGTGAACGTGTGCTTGCCGACTATGTGGCAGACAACGACAGACTGGTGAAGGAACTGAGAGAGAAATGCCGAGTGCTGGAGAACAAGGAATGGGAGGCATTAGAAGATGTGTGCGAAAGTGTATACGGCAATTTTGTAACCCGCCTGCAGAGTTTCTGCCCTACACTGACGAAGCAGGAGCTTCATCTGTGCGTGCTCATCCGCCTACGTTTCGGCAATGCCCAACTGGCAACTATTTTTGCAGTATCACCTGCTTCCATCTCACAAAAAAAGTTCCGGTTGAAAAAGCACATCAGCGAATCACTTAAAAACGGACTCCCGGAAGAAATGACACTCGACAGATGGATAACAGAGTTCTGAACAGACTGTTTATCAGCCTCATCAGGCAGAAAATGTCATCATCACTTCACGTAATAGGTGATAACTTTTTTTTATGAAATCTTCTCAATATTATATTATACATTTGCACAAAGAAATCAATTCAAAAGCTTATGTATAAATCAATCTTTCGTCCTTTACTCTTCCAGATCGACGCGGAAGACATTCACAACAAAATCGTTAAATCACTTCAATTTTATCGTTATCTCACTCCGGTAAGAAAGATTGTCAGATCATCATGTCACACCGAAACAGCCGGATGGAAATGGAAAAATCTCACTTTCAAAAATCGCGTCGGATTATCAGCCGGGTTTGATAAAGCAGCCAACTGCTTTGATGAACTTAGTGATTTGGGCTTCGGTTTTATAGAAGTAGGTACCGTAACACCAAAAGAAGTAAAAGGAAATCCATGCCCACGCATATTCCGCTTACCTAAAGATCAGGCTCTTATTTCACGAACCGGATTTAATAATCCCGGGAAAACCGTATTCTTACAAAACCTAAAAAGGAAACAATCCGGAAAATATATTCTGGGTATCAATATCAATACCAATCATCCGGACAATACAGAGCAGGCAATGACAGATATCTTAGATTTATACCATACATTCGACAGATATGCCGATTATTACACCATAAACTGGGGAAGTATTGCTCCGGAAATCTTAGGACCGATACTTTCTACTCTATTACAAGACAAACAAGCATACAAGAAGCCGGTTTTCCTGAAATTGCCAGCCGATCTTACTCTTGAGAAAGTAGACGACATTATCAGCTTTGCCATCCAACATCATATCGACGGCTTTATTGCATGTGGCCCCAGTCAGGACCGTTCCTTGTTCACCCATTCAACCCAAACTGAGATAAAGAATATAGGTGCAGGAGGTATCAGCGGATTGCCGGTTTTACAGAAATCGACAAGAATAGTAAAATACCTGTCTGAACATGCTCCCAAAGAGATGTTGATAATCGGTGCCGGTGGTATCATAACTCCTTCGGATGCGCAGGCCATGCTGAAGGCAGGAGCTCATCTGGTACAGATTTATTCTGCATTTATTTATGAAGGTCCCTACATTGTAAAACAAATTGCCAAGGCTTGCAGATAAGATATTTCCATTCTGTCAAGAAGGCTATATAGTCAATCGGACAAAAATCATTTCATCGGAGATTTGACACCGAACCGACGGATAATAGCGCACTAAAAATGAAAATGTAGAGAGACTATGGTTGTGATTTATCCTATAAACCACGGATAATCAAAGCAGTAGCAGCAAATGACAAGAACTGGTTTGTAGAGGTGATTTTTTATCTTGTTCAAATAATTCATTCTATTTTTGCGAATGAAAAACTACCCCATAGGGTAGCGGAAACATCGAATAGGATGAAGACTTTTGCAACAATAAAATCAAACCTTTATATAGACAGACCATGAATATGCTAAAGAAAACATTACTGCTACTATGCTATCTGATATTTCCGCTCGGAGTTTCGGCACAGACCGTAAGCGGAAAATTGATTGACGAGAACAGCCAGCCGTTGCCTTACGCCAATGTGGTGCTGCTGTCATTACCGGATTCAGCGTTTGTGAACGGAACCATCAGCGGCGAGGACGGAACATTCATGCTGGAGGCAACATCGGAAAACCAGATAGTGAAAATATCATCCATCGGATATAAGACCGTTTGTAAGCCAGTATCTCCGGCAAATATCGGTATCGTGCAACTCGTATCAGATGCACAGATGCTGGGTGAAGTGGTGGTAAAGAGCGATTTGCCCAAAACACGCGTAAAAGGGGATGCCATGGTAACTACAGTTGCGGGCAGCATACTTGAAAACGCAGGAACAGGAAATGACCTGTTAAACAAGATACCCGGCGTATCGGCTAATGAAGGAGACATTCAAGTATTTGGTGCCGGAACTCCTGAAATTTATATCAACGGACGTAAAGTAAGGGATAAATCCGAACTAGACCAGCTTGCTTCTGATAACATCAAGAGCGTGGAAGTGGTGAACAATCCCGGCTCGCGCTATGATGCGACGGTCAATGCGGTTATCCGTATTCAGACCAAAAAGCCGCAAGGCGAAGGATTCGGTTTCAACAACCGTTTTTATACAGGCTACGGTTACGGATGGAATGTGCTGGACCAGTACAACTTCAATTACCGAAAAGGAGGCTTTGACCTTTCGGGTATGCTGTATGGCAAGAAAGGATACACAGAAGACCGAAAGACCATCACACAGAAAACGCTGTTGGATAAAACATGGATACAGGATTCATATCTCTGCACACAATATGACATGAAAGATATTTCGGCCATGCTGTCGCTGAACTACCAGTTTAATGAGAACCATTCACTGGGTGTGCGCTATGATTATGACCGGACACCTGAACGACATGAAACGGTAGATCCGATGAATACCCAGGTATATCAGGATGATGTTCTTTATGAGGAGAGCCACACTGCGGGCTGGAGAAATACACAGGAAACCAGACATACCCTCAATGCTTATTATAACGGACGTGTAGGAGACTGGAATATCGACTTCAATGCGGACGGTTTCTGGTCGGATACGAAGAATCCCCAGGAAATGCTGGAGCAGTTCACCCCGGCGGGAGGTTCCTTAGAGAAACAGACTGTCACCACCAAAAATCTGACAGACAATACCCTTTATGCTACCAAACTGATTTTTGGTCATCCACTATGGGGAGGAAACCTCTCTTTTGGCGGGGAATACACCTATACGAACCGGAATAATTCGTACATAAATGTGGAAGGAATCTTGGATGACAATAACAGCAACATCAAGGAAAACTCTACTTCGGCATTTTTGGAATATGCCCGCAGCTTCGGCAAGCTACAGGCACAATTAGGTGTGCGTTATGAGCATCTGTCTTCCGACTATTACGAGGATGGCAAGTATATGGACGAGCAAAGCAGGACATACGACAACGTATTCCCATCCGTATCCTTGAATCTTCCGATTGGTAAAGTACAGACACAATTGACCTACACCGGCAGTATCTACCGTCCTTCATACTGGATGCTGAGAAGCGATATCATGTATGGAAACCGATATACCTATGAAGGAGGTAATCCGCTACTGAGACCGTCACTGATAAATCGTCTTACACTGAATGTATCGTACAAGTGGATATACCTCAATTCACGATATATACACGGCGAAGATGCCATTACACAGTTAAGCAGGGCATATTCGGAAGATGATCCGACCGTTTCGTTATATTCCTTCTACAACATGTATAACAGTGACAAGTTATATACCACTCTTACATTGTCTCCAACAATCGGATTATGGTCTCCCCAGTTCAATTTCCTTTTGCTCCAGCAATGGTATAAGGTGGAAACATCCAATGGAACAGAAAATTTCAACAATCCGATATTTAACTTTGCCTGGAACAATAATTTCAAGCTGCCTCTTGGTATCAGTCTCGATGTAGATTTAGGTTTTGACACTCCGGGTGACAACGAAAATACAAACGGAAAGTGCCTGCAAAAGTGCCTGACGGGTACTGACAGCCATGGCCGAATGCCTCCTTTTGTGCTATACTACTTCTATTGTATCATAAAAATAAAAGTTTTTGCAGGATTTTGAACGGCTGTTTCGTATGAATGTGCAGAAGGGCAGCGCAGAGACTGCACTTCGTCGGACCGGGACGAAACTGAAAGGAGGTGGGCAGGCCGTTGACGACCTTGGAATTGAGCGCGATGGTGCAGAAATACCAGTCGCTCGTGTATACGGTCTGCCACCAGCTGGTGCCGGATGCCGGCGATGCGCAGGACCTGACGCAGGAGACCTTTCTGGCGGCATGGCGGGCCATCGACCGCTGTCCGCCCGGCTTTGAAAAGCAATGGCCAAAGAAACATGTGAACGTGCGGTAGGTTTAGTTAAAACATGCT
>ERZ791573.1155-NODE-1155-length-10977-cov-2.758286_pt1 | contig 10977 bp, 8 predicted proteins | sample MGYA00509971_ERZ791573 | MGnify/ENA primary metagenome ERZ791573 (study PRJEB30046, sample SAMN00791921) | human gut metagenome | study: EMG produced TPA metagenomics assembly of the A metagenome-wide association study of gut microbiota in type 2...
TGTTTTGTCCATAATCTTCTTTCATTATGCATGAAAATAATCGTAGATGATCTGTGCCGTCTGTTTCCCCACGCCAGGGGTGTTTTCCAGCTGGTCAGGCGTGGCTTCCTTCACCGCGCCCACGCTTTTGAACTGGCCCATCAGCGCCTTGGCCGTTTTGGGGCCGATGCCGGGGATCTCGGTCAGGGTGGAGGAATAGCTCTTCTGCTTCATCTGCTGCTTGCGGTAGGCGTTGGCAAAGCGGTGCTTTTTAAGTTCTTCCTCATCATCTGATATATTATCAAGCGGATACACATCAAGGAATATTCCAAGATCACATTTGATATTCTTAAGAGGTTCCTCTATAAATGTTGTTCCTTTCATCATAATTCTTGTTGTCATCAATGGATAATTCTTCATTGTTTCAACATTAGCAATTGAATACTTATCGCTGTAATCTCTTTTAATAACTTCAATCATCTTGTCGAAATCTTTTCTAGGAAGCATTACATCAATATCATCATCCCATGGAATGAATCCCTTATGTCTTATTGCCCCAATTCCTGATCCGGCATCACCAAACCATGTAAGATTATTCTCGTCACACACTTTGATGAAATCTCTAAGAATTTCCATCTCTGTCTGCTGTACCTTTTTAAGGGTTGCCTCATCGTATTCTTTCATCGTTAACTCCTATCCCTGCTTCATATCATTAGATTCTTCACTCTTGCTGTATGCCTTAGTAAGCATTTTAGCAATACATTTGGGCCAGAACTTCTGGTACATAATGTAATCTTCTTCAGATCTCTTATTATCATTAAGAATCTTAGTTGTCTCTGAGTCCTCATGTATTCTGTGATATGTGAGTATCTTATTACAGAATATAAAGTCTCCCTTAAGCTTTGATAATCTCTCCCATGCTTCCCAGTCTTCATCAGCTCTGAATCCATTAAGGAATACCTGCTTCATAAGATTAGGTCTGTAATATGTTGCTGATGGACAACATATTGGTGAGCCAAGCGATAACACTCTTCTTCTTATAAATCTGCTTCCCCACATTGCCTTTGGACGCATTATGAAAAGCATTATTCTCTTTACTTTAAGAATCTTGTTGGTTGTTACAATCTTGCCATTTCTTATCTCTGCATAATCGGTAAAGAAAAGCAGCGGCTTTTTAGCTTTAGCTGTATACGCTAACAGATTCTCTACATATTCAGGCGCATATTTATCATCCTGATGAGCTATAGTGACATAATCTGTCTGTACTTTAGAATAAGCAAAATTCCAATCCTGTGTAATTCCGCTTTCTCCCTCATTGACATACACCTTTAAATTATATTTTGCTGCTATGTTGTCAATATACTTATTAGGTGTAGATGTAGCAATAAATATCTCTGACTTTACAGTCTGTTCCATAAGTGATGTAATACACTCTTCGAGATATGGACTCTCCTTATAAGCGCATATCGCAAATGTATGATTAGTATTGACATGTTCCTTTGTCATTATAGTTCCTCCAAACGCCTTGTTTTAAGCATATGTATCTTCATACTATCTTCTACAGATACTCATTCTTTCCTTCTTCACGAAGCTTTGCAAGTACCTGCTTGATTTCGCCTGCATTCTCTTTAGTTGTAATAAGAGTTGCATCTTTAGTATCAACAACTACGATATCTCTTAAACCAACTGTGGCAATAAGTTTTTCGCCACCTTCTATTACACAGCCCCTAGTATTAACTGCAACTACATTGCCGTTAATTACATTGCTGTTATCATCATTCTTCTTGATTCTTCCTACTGCAAGCCATGAACCTACATCATCCCAACCGAAGTTGCCTGGAAGTGTGTAGATAGAATCTGCCTTCTCCATAATACCGTAGTCAACTGACTGTGACTCAAGATTAGGGAATTCTGCCTCAAGCACTGCATTTTCATCTGCTGTTCCAACTGCTGCCTTAATCTTTAATAAGCCTTCATATGTATCCGGCATGAACTTCTTAAAGCAGTCTAATATTGTAGATACCTTCCATACGAACATTCCACTGTTCCACAGATATGTTCCGTCAGCAAGGTATGATTTAGCTGTCTCAAGGTCTGGCTTCTCAACGAACTTTTCAACTGAATAAGCATTATTCTTCTTGTCATCCTGATTATACTTAATATAACCATAGCCTGTCTCTGGATAATTCGGAGTAATACCTACCGTTACAAGGTTAGCCCCCTCTTCTGCAATCTGAACAGCTTCTTTAAATGTATCTGCAAACACTTCATTATTCTTAATAAGGTGATCTGATGGAAGTACAATCATAACTGCATCATCATATTTGCTTGCAACATGAACTGCTCCAAGACCTACACATGGTGCTGTATTTCTTCCAACAGGCTCACATAAGATATTCTCCTCTGGAATACCTGGAAGCTGCTGCTTTACAAGTTCTCTGTAGTTCTTGTTAGTAGCAACATAAACATCCTTAATATCAACCAATGGGCTGATTCGCTCTACCGTGAGCTGTATCATAGTCTTTCCATCATCTGTAAGAGAAAGGAACTGCTTTGGCATATTAACACGGCTCTTTGGCCAGAAACGCTCTCCCTTACCACCTGCCATAATAAGTGCTGTAGTCTTCATAAATTCCTCCTTGTTATGCCATATTGTTTTAACCATCAATTACGACATCTGTCTGTGCATCATAATATTTACCATCAGCTCTGATAGCACATCTATATGTGCCGCTTTCCATATCTGTTGTATCTATTCCACAAAAAAACGGTGCATAGTTAATGTTCTTATCCACACCTTTTCTTAAATGAAATACTCTGTCACATACTGACTGTGCCTTAATCCTATAACAATTCTGTTCATTCCACAGAAAAATTACGGGATTATAATACACTTTATTTCCGTTATATGCAAATCCCCTAAGCTGCATATCATCATGATACCCTGTTTCTGTCACCTTAACTGTAGGTGATACTTCCATATATCCTGCAGCCGGCCTTAATCTGTCAGCTTTCTGAGGTTTTCTGTATATTACAGAATATATCTCATCTCCGAATCTGTAGTTATTCTCCGTCTGCGTAAGAAGCGGACTATAGAAAGGGTCATATTTCTCAAGCTTTGGATGTTTTTCATATGTCATATCCCTTGCATGCATATTACGTCTGTTCTTTTCTTCATCAACCTCATCATCACCTCTTGAGAATGATTCATGGTGAAAAAGAACCACGTCATTTCTTAAGACATTATAATATCCCTGTTCATAGAGAGTCAGGCATATATCAACATCATTATGTGTTACTTCAAATGCTTCATCAAATCCACCAGCTTTATCGAATTTAGCCTTCTCAATCATAAAGCATGCTCCTGTAACACACAGGCAGTCATAATCAGCGTAATTCCTGTGAGCCTTGATATTCTCATCATCAACTGCCTTCGCATACAGATGTGCAAAACAGCTTGATTCATAATTAATTACACCCACATGCTGAATATATGATGAGTCCGGATACAGAAGCTTTGCACCAACCGCGCCGGTACTTTCCTGCTTTGCCTGTCCGGCAAGTACCGAAAGCCAGTCTGTGTCTTCATAATCCTGTCCGATTATTTCAATGTCATCATTAAGGAACAGCAACAGATTACCTTTTGCTTTAGCTGCTCCGGTATTACACATATGTGAGAAATTAAAATCTGCTTTTTCATACACATATGATGCCTGTCCTTCAAATGTATCTACAAGCCTCTCATATTCTGTTCTGTTGCTGTCATTACTTCCGTTATCAACAACAACAATTTCGTAATTAATATATTTCGTAAACTTACTGATACTCTGTAAACAGCATTTTAATATGTCTGGATTATCCTTTGATGGAATAATTATACTCACCAGATCATATTCATTCGTAATGTAATGCACATGCTCAACTGCTGAATCATGCTTATCTGCTACGATGTTCACATTAATTTCTGAACTTTCCAGAATCATTTTCTTAAAAGCTGCCATTCCGTCATCAGCAGTCCTGTATGATTTACTGTCAGTTCTTATGTCCTTAACAAGCACTTGATGGATATGCCCAACATCTGACGTCTTACACTTTGAAAGAATTATTAAAGACAATTCATAATAATTAATATTATCAACCGCGCCATGATTCTTACATTCATTAATAGCATCTATAAGAGCATTCTTCTTTGCAACAAATGCATCGCCAATATAATTGTAAGATAACAGTGTATCCCATGAATAATCAGGCTTGCAGTCAGGAAGTCCGCATCCAGCTTCCTGATTATACTTTTCCGAATCAGTATATATATATATAAGACTGCGTCCTGCCCTTTTCTGAGTCCTTATATAATGTGAAACAATTGCTGTATAATCTTTATCGAATTCACAGCTTTCATCACACACGGCTATATATTCAGCATCCATTCCAGACACTGCTGCCAGCATGCTTTCATAGCTTCCACTATGTCTGCATATTGCTGTGCAGTCAGCCTTATTATCAGTAATACGCTGTTTTGGTGCGATTTTTTTTTGATAAATGCTATAAGCTTTCTCATCTGTCATATTCTGATGCATCTTCTGTTGTAATGCATACCCGAATGTCTTAAAGCCTTCTTTTCCAATAATCTGTGCTGCTCTCGTTAAAAACATTTTTACCTCTGATAATTACTCTAATTCCAGTGTATATGATTCTGTGTTAAGAGGGAAATTCCTGTTATAGAAAGGATCTCCTTCATCTAATTCTTTCTGCCATTTGCTCTTAAATGTATCAATCTCGCCTTTGAATCTTAATTGCTTTTCTTCAGTATCTTCATATCCTCTTGACTTAGATTCATAATGATACCACTGTGAAAATGCATCATATACTACAAGGTATCCCTTGCTTCTGACTTTCATGCAGAAATCAACATCATTAAATGCAACTGCATATTGTTCACACAAACCTCCTACTTCGTTGTATATTTCCTTTGATATCATAAGGCATGCAGCTGTAACCGCAGAATAATCGCTTGAAAGATATGCTCTTGACATATATCCGTACTGGTTAGCATCAAGACCTATGAATGCATGTCCTGCAATTCCGCCAAGTCCGATAATTACACCAGCATGCTGGATTGTTCCATCCGGGTACAATAACTTGGCACCAACGATTCCTACATCCGGACGCATGCAGTAACCAAGCATGTCTGATATAGAATCCGGAGCAATCATCTCTGTATCATTATTAAGAAGTAAAATGTAATCACCCTTTGCTTCCTTGACACCAAAATTATTAATTGCAGAATAGTTAAATCCACTCTTCCACATCAATACCCTGACATCAGAATATTCCTTCTGTATACTGTCATAATATTCAAATGTTTCTTTCTCTGTACTGTTATTTTCAACAATAATAACTTCTATATTCTTATAAGTATTGACATTAAACAGTGAACGTACACATTTATCAAGATCATCAATATGATCCTTATTAGGAATTACAATTGAAACAAGCGGATTTCCTGGTGTCTCATATATAACCCTGCTCCCTCCGAATAACTTACAAAGTTCAACCTTAGCCGGTATTCCAAGTCTCTTAAGATGGTCCTCAACAGCCTTTCTTCCTGCTTCATGGCAGTATGCCTTACTTGCTGGATTAGCTGCTGTAGAATTATCATGCATTCTCCAATGATATAATATCTTGGCAATATGCTCAGTCTTACGGGCTTTCTCAGTACATCTTAATATAACATCATAATCCTGTGCACCATCATAATCAGCCTTAAAGCCACCGATTTCCTTAAGAAGCTCTGTCTTAACACAGAAGAAATGTGTTATATAGTTATGAGATCTTAACAAATCAATGTTGTAATCTGTCTTAAAATTAGGATCAACATTTATCCAATCCGGTCCTAATATCTTATCTTCATCTGTATATACAGCATCAACCATCTTATCCTGAAATGCTTTAACAACTTCATATAAAGCATCTGGCTCTAATGTGTCATCATGATCAAGAAGCCCTGTTATCTCACCGTCAGCCAGTTCAAGTGCAGCATTAGTATTGCCTGCAATTCCCTTATTACTGTCTAACAGCTTATATACAATTCTTGAATCTTTCTTATGATAATCTTCAAGAACCTTCTCAAGCTTTGCATTACCGCAGCTTCCATCTGCTATACACAGCTGCCAGTTACTGTATGACTGGTTAATTACTGACTGGATCATCTCTTCGAGATACTTAATAGGTGTATTATATGTTGGAACAATAATACTTACCTTTGGTTCATAAGCAAACTTCACCTTTTTCTGATTATCCAGCTCTTCCTGTGTAGCTTTATGAATTGCAAACCACTTCTTATATATCTCAGCCTGATCCATAACGCCATATAATCCGCCATATACATACTCTTTAAGATCTTTAAATCCATATAATCTTATGTGATGACAGAGGCGTGCGACATTATGTGGTGTTACAGCCTTAATCATTCTCTTGGTCTTATCTATATTGTAAATTCTTCTCTGTCTCTTAATCTCTTCATCTATATTAATATCAATGCTCTTGGCATCCGACTTAAAATGTAATACATATCCAGGTTTTTCATCTATTGTAATTGTGAATCCAACCGCTTTTTTTTCATCTTCTGTATAACCATTATCAATTAAATCAAGACGTTCACAGCGCACATTCTTGAATTCAAGCGGATTATTGCTTGTATCTGTCATATTGATTACAACATCACCTTCCTGTGCAACAACCCATCCTGCTACCCTGTAAACATGCTTGTCATCGATAGTCTTTTCCGGCCATATTCTGTCTATATTATACTGTAATATCTGATCCTGTACCGTATATACAACATCCTTCTCATCAGCACTTGCAATCTTACTTCTTACCCCTGCATCAACTACATATAATTCAATAGTCTTAACATCGCTCTTATTAACATCTGTTTTAATAATGAATCCTATCTTGCTGTCTCGCTTTAGATTGTTACTTATAAGAAGATCCAGCTTATCCTCTCTTGTTATATGTTCAACACTGCACTCTATTTTTCCCCCATTAATAAATAATTCAAATGAATAATCATCAAAATCCTTAGGAATATACCAGCCTGCAATTCTAATATGAAGTTTTCCCTGATTATCTGAAAGCTGTATATTAATTACATTATCACTCTTTTTCATAGCTACTACCTTTCAATTAACAGTTCTTCCATGTATGCTCAATTCTTGCAACACCCATATCTTCAATTCCTGATACAACATTAAACCTTGCTGCTTCTTTATAATAATCAATTGGTGTTCCATCAGCCTTCTCAAGCACTATATCAACCCAGTACTGGCTTCTTGTAAGTGTCATACTGTCAAACTCAATAACAATCTTTCCATCTTTCTCAAGGTCAAATGCATCAAGTCTGTCTATCTTAGTACTGCTTCCACTGCATAACTGACCATCAATTCTGTAAATCATATATCTTGCATGAACTTCTTTTACCGGAGTCTCAACAGAATAATCTATCTCTATCACGGCTTTTCTTCCTGTTTCAAGAGTTTCTGTCCTCTTGCCGTCATCACAAGACAAGATAACGTCATTAATTCTTGCCTCGAAACTTCCGTAACGCTTATCGTTACCACCTTCTTTATTCTCTTCCTCAGCCTTCTTAAGTCTTCTCTGCTCTGCTTCAATTCTTAAGATTCTGGCTCTTTCCTGCTCATCCTTGCTTAATCTTTCCTGATTCATATAATCAAGATAAGCAATATCAACTTCTCTTGGATCACCTTCCTGCTCAATCTGTCCATCTTTAATCCAGATTGACTTATCACATATCTCTTCAATCTGTCCAAGAGCATGTGATACGATAATAATAGTTGTTCCGTTAGCCTTAATCTCTCTTAACTTGTTGAAACATTTTGCCTGAAAATTCGCATCACCTACAGCAAGAATCTCATCAATAAGAAGGATATCTGCATTAACATTAATAGCTACTGAGAATGCAAGTCTCATGTACATACCTGATGAATATGTTCTTACAGGATTATCAATAAACTGTTGTAATTCTGAAAACTCGATAATATCCTCAAGTCTTTCATCTATCTCTTTCTTAGTAAGACCAAATATCGCAGCATTAGTGTATATGTTTTCTCTTCCACTCATGTCAGGGTGGAATCCTGCTCCAAGTTCAAGAAGACTTGAAACTCTTCCGCACATTTCAATAGAACCGCTGTCTGGATATATAATCTTAGTCAACAGCTTAAGTGTTGTACTCTTACCACAGCCGTTTCTTCCAATAAGACCTACTGCCTCGCCCTTCTTTACTGTAAAGCTTATATTATTAAGAACAACTCTGTTTTCATATCTGTTTCTCTTCCAGAACAGCATTTTCTCTTTAAGTTCATTACCTTTATCAAAATACACTTTAAAGCTTTTGGATACATTCCTTACTTCGATTGAATTCTCGTTGTTAAGCATACTTATCTCTCTTTCTTAAACATTAAAACTCTTCTGCGAATCCGCGCTGAAGTCTTCTGAATATAATTGCTCCCAGAATAACAAAAACAACGCCTGTTATAATAGCAACCAATAACGTAGACAAATCTGGAATTTCCTTATAGTAAAGAATCTGTCTGTATATATTGATTATTGGTGTCATTGGATTTAAGTTAAATATTGTCTTTAATATCTGTGGAACATTAGCATTCTCTACCATATCAGCGCCATACATAACTGGTGTCATATACTGTAATGCCATAACTACAATTCCAAGAATGTACTGTAAATCTCTTAAATAAACAGTAAGTGCAGAAACTATAAGTCCAATTCCAAGACATAATATATATTCAACAATCATTACAACAGGAAGATATAATAATGCAACCAGATTAATTCCTCTTCCTGAGATAAGAAGAACGATAAACACAACAACAAATGTAAGAATCATATTAATGAATGCACTTGTTACTGTAGATATTGGAATAACCTCTCTTGGAAAATATATTTTCTTAACCATGTTAGATTCACGCATTATACATGTTGAGCCATCCTGCACACTTGAGCCGAAAAACATCCATGGTACAAGTGCTACGAAAAGGAACAGATAATACTGCTCATAATTGGCTCTCATAATTATTGAGAAAACCAGTGTGAACACTAAAAGCTGTAACAGCGGATTAATAAATGTCCACATAAATCCGAGCACCGAGCCCTTGTATCTTCCTCGTAAGTCCTTCTTTACCAGAGAAAATATCATTTCTCTGTATTCATACATTTCCTTTAAATGTTTCATAAATCCTCCATTTAATTATGGCTGTCAGAAATTCGCATATAAGAATCCGCTTCCAGCGTCACTTGCATATCCCAGAACAAATATTGCTACTATAAGACCGTAATAAATAAGCCATCTTACGGCTATTGGCTTTGCTGCTACGGCAGCTCTTATCTGTACTCCTCTTTCCTTCAGGATACTAATTATTAATACAACTATGCATCCGATTGCCAGAATTATGTAATCGGCCGGCTTTAAACCAATGCTCTTGAACATTACCGCATTAAGCTGTTCAAACCGTAAATCTGTTATCATTCGCTTTATCATTCTGATTGCAGAACCCATACCTGCTGCACTGCAATCGAATACCCATCCGATATTAACAAGTATAAATGTTCTTAATATCTGCACACACTGCCACCACTTCTTATGTGGGTTAATATGACATGCATGTAAGCATTTTTTATAAAGTGGCTCTACAAGGTTACTGAATGCTATTATTATACCATTATACATACCATACATGATGTAACGCCATTCTGCTCCGTGCCATATACCTACTATAAAGAATATCAGAAGATTAGAAAGACATATAGGAAGCGTTTTGCCAACATGCTCACCAAGATGTTTCTTTCCCCACTTGCCAAACTTATTCATAGCCTTTGACAGACAGAATGGATAAAATACATAATCCTTCATCCATGTACCAAGTGTTATATGCCATCTTCTCCAGAATTCACCTATTGATTTACTGAAATATGGCTGTCTGAAGTTCTCATCCATAGTTACACCAAAAAGCTGCGCAACACCGATTACTATATCAATACCACCTGAAAAATCCGCATATAACTGGATTGAATACATAAGCACCGCTATTATTGCCATTGCTCCACCGTATTCATCAGGCTTGTTGAATATCATTGCCACAAATACTCCAGCCCTGTCTGCAAGAATCATCTTCTTGAACAGTCCCCAGAATATTCTCTGAATACCAAACTGTATATTCTGAAGATTAAATGCATTACCTGCAAAAAGTGTTTTCTGCAGCTTATCAAATCTTCCAATAGGTCCCTGCATAATCTGAGGGAAGAACGATACAAAAAGACATATCCTGAATGGATTCCTTTCTGCTCTGTATTTCCCCTGATATATATCAATAACATAAGATATTGACTGGAATGTAAAGAATGATAAACCAAGTGGCATCACATAATTGCTTAATGCATACACAGTCTTGTCAATTCCTATCTTATTAAGAACTGCTGTAATATTGCCTGTGATAAAACCACCATATTTTAATACTGCAAGTACTCCGAAATTAATAAGCATTGCTATTACAAGTATTATTCTCTTCTTATGCTTAACAGAATTCTTAAGTTTCTTCTTCTGTTCCCTGTTAATGTCTGCCTTGTGTTCTTTCAGATATGCATCTGACTTATCCTGTATGTATTCCATTGCTAACGCCGCGAGATATATAACAAGTGATGCTGCAACCATGAAAAGACTATTCTTCACATTAAATGAAAAATAATACAGATAACTTAACACAAGTAACCACATCCATCTTACTTTAGATGGAAGTACATAATATATAACTACTCCGATTAATATAAAAAACCAAAATAACGCTGTTGTAAATGACATTTTATTTCTCCACTACCCCGTACAGCCCTGCATCAGTATCATACATTTCCTGATATGAACTGTAGAAATATCTATTAATATCTTTAGTTCCCTGTTTATGTTCTTTA